>JACCDP011235665.1_pt1 | contig 25262 bp, 18 predicted proteins | sample 7445841 | NCBI WGS metagenome assembly JACCDP01 (sample SAMN15323441, study PRJNA562643) | freshwater metagenome | isolation source: river surface water | place: USA:Blue River Watershed | collected 2017-08-17 | reverse complement strand
TTATCAACAAGCCCGGATTTTTTCCGGGCTTGTTGTTTCTCTTAAACTCGGTATAGCAATATTAGTCTTTCTTATTAAACAATTCACACAGACTTGATAAAAGATGTGCAGCATCTTTATTATAAGTTAGCAGGCAAGGAATAACTCTACTACTCGCCAGTAATACCATCATAGCGGAATGATCTAATATGATACTAAAACCGAAGGGGATTGCAGAAAATGGGTTGAATTTCAAGCTTGGGATGTAAAATATGTAGCTAAAAAACCTTACTCCTTGCTGGCTTCCTGATTTTGTTTGGAGAACGCATCAAAATCAAAGGTTAAACTAAAACGCAAGGTATTTTGTAGCGGGTTTCTTTGCTGGGTAGGAATAAGATAAGCCAGATCAAGCCCAAATACATTATATCTTACTCCAGCGCCAAGCGTAAAAAATTGCCTGTTTCCTTTGGTTCTGTCTTCATGAAAATAACCGGTTCTTACAGCAAATTGTTTATCGTACCAATACTCTATTCCCACCTGGTAAATAATTTCTTTTAACTCTTCTGAAGAACCACCGGGAGCATCATAAAAAGATTGTACAATGGCTGTTGCAACGGGTACTTTAGGATCTTTTCCTTTAACAATTACAGTACTACTTCCGGTTTGGTATTGAGGTGGTGTAGGTACCAGTAATTTATTTAAATCACCAACAATGGCAAAGGTATTATACTCATCTAAGTGAATTTTCAAACCTGCTCCCAGCTTGAGGTTCATCGGGATAAAGTCCTTACTTTTTGCAGAGGCATTATTGGTGTAAGTAATTTTCGTTCCAATGTTAGATACATTTAATCCGAAATTTAATTCTGCCTTTTTTTCAGAGAGTGTAATTTTAGCATCATGATAAAAAGCAGAAAGGTCAATTCCTACAGCATTTCCAGGGCGGGTAGCGGCTCCGTTACTTAAGGTAACCCCACTGGTTAAATTAGAATGAATAAAACGAACCGCCATAGCTGCAGAGAAATTTTCACCAAGTAAACGGGAGTAGGCTAAATCAATAGCAAATTCATTAGGCCGGTAATTTCCAATAGTATTTCCGGCAATGTCTGTAAAAGTTATGCTACCTAAAGAAAAATACCGCAGCGTAGAGGCAACGGTGGAGTAACGGTCTAGCTTTGCAAAACCTGCAAGATAAGCTAAGTTAATATCTGGTACCAACTGTCTTAGCCAGGGAGTATAAGAAACACCAAGAGCAACTTTTTTTTCAGAAAAGGCATATTTGGCCGCATTCCAGTGCATGGAATTAACATCGGGAGAAGAGGCAACTCCGCACTCACCCATACCGCCAGCCCTGGAATCAGGACCTATTAATAGAAAGGGAACTGCTGTGGTAATAGTATTGATATTACTACCATTCAAAGTAGTAGTAGCAGGGCTGGTTTGTGCATGTATAAAATCACTTGCCACTAAAGACAAAATCAACACAGATCCACAAAGAATTTTTTTCATAAAAATAAAATTTTGAAATTATTAACTACTAAAGAACCACACATTTAATCAAACAACAATTAATCAAGTAGTAATAAATTCATTCTAAAATAAGTTGAATGTTGAATTATTTATAAACGTCAATTTATAGCTTTTAGTATAGGCTAAAATTGGAACTATACTATGCGAATTTAACTTTTTAATTTAATATTACCAGTTTTTCATATTTTTCTGCCTTTTTACCTAATTGGTCTTTGAGCAGAACACGATATACATAAACACCTTTGCCTATTTTATCTCCAAAATCGTCTTTTCCATCCCATTCAATGCCCTCTGTTCTGAAACCCTGATTGAGATTAGGTTTAGTAATGGTTTTGATAATTTTACCGGAAATGGTAAAAATTTGAATTTCTAAGTTCAGGTAACTACAGCACTGATTATGTTCCACAAAAAATTTGGTAGAAGTAGTGAAGGGATTAGGGTAGTTTAATACATGTTTTAGTGCCAACTCAGAAGAGGATGAAACCACAAATTCAGTTGTGGTAAACGATGAATTATTCTGAACATCCCAAACTTTTAAGCTGAGGGTATGCCGTCCTTCAGGTAATGCAGAAAAAGGATAAAGAACTTTCCCGGAATTAAAATTGTCTAAATCCGCCTGGTAATAATCATTCAGAATAACTGGTTTGCTGTTGTTCCCATCCAGAATAGCCACAAGATCGTGGCCAATACCATTACCAACTGTATTTATTCCACTGGAATCAAAGAGTTCAGCATAAACTTTAGGATTTTCATTGGTTAAACCCCCAAATACAAATTTATTATCGTTCATGAAGAGCTTTATTTCAGGGCCGTGATTATCGGGTTTTGCGGTTGAATCAGAGCCACCTATTATGAAATTGGTAAAAAACCCGGAGCCATCGGTTAAACCATTTTGAAAGTAATAACTTATTCTGCCCAGATCATAGCGGTAGGAAATGTCTTTCGGAACAATAAAACTGAATTGAAAGTCGCCATTAACGATGGTAGCCTTGCCTTTATATAGTGTGTTTTTTTGCAGATTAAATGACATTTGGGTACTGGGGCCAAGGTCATTACCTAAGGTAGTGTATTTAACAGCCTTATCAAAAACCGTAGGATAAACAACCCCATTATAAGTGGTGAGTTTATTTCCATTTTTGTCAGTAACAAAGCCCTTTACAGTTACTTTTTCAAGGGCAGAAATAGTATCCTGGAAACCGGTATTAACTGGGTGTTGATTGATTTCAGTGGTTTGTACCCTATAGGTAGGGTATGCCAGGGTTAAGGCCGGATCTCCTAATAGGGTAAAATGCCTGTAGGCCGGACCTGCCTTTGTTTTAGTTTGTCGTATTACATCACCAATGGCAGGCATTTTTCCATTGGATAGAGGGGTAAGTGCAGAAATAAAGAAATCGGGGCACAGTACATCCGCATCAGAAGCGAAAGCTATACGGGTAGTGGTAAGAAGTCCTATACCACCACCGTTTGGATTAGTTAGTACATATTCACCGGCAGATGTTCGCAGGGGATCATCATAACGGCTAAACTCGCAGGTAGCAGTTAAAAACATAGGCATGTTGTGAATGTTTTTCCAATTCAAAATCTGACCCACATCAACAACGGCCTCGTGTGCCAAACCCACTTCTCCACCATGTCCGGAATAATTAAGAATTAAGGCGCCCTTTTCCATACGGTTATTAACAGCCTCATTTGCTTCAGGGTACCTTTGGCCGCCAGGCGTAGCTTCCTGTTTATACGCATCGCAATAAATTTTGTCAATATTAAAACTACTGTCTTTAGAAATAAGAACATTGGCGTAGTTTTCACTGCCAACAACAAATGTTTTTTCCCAGGCATTATCAACATCATCGGCCACAAAACAAATCCAGTTTTTCCAGTCACCCATGGTGCTGGAGTTGGTACCTAAACAACTGTTCAGGTTGTTGTTTAATTGAAAGGTTGAATCTTTCTGATAATAGGCGAAAATTTTATTAATGATTCCATCAGCAACATTTGTATTGTTTGCCGGAATACGTCCTACACCAACATCAACTATGTCTGAATTATTAAAATCACCTTCCGCATCATCCATAAAACCAAAGAAATCATCACTGGTTATAGAACCCATGATAGAGATACTGGAATAACTCTGATAGGTAGGGACGAAATTTGTATTGCTGACAGAATAGCGGTGAAAATTATCATGAGAACCATCTCCAAAAAGTAACAGGTATTTGGGTAATACAGAGCCCGGTGCCGAGCCACGTTGATAAAGCATCCTGGTAAAATCGCGAATAGCTGTGATATCCTGAGCGCCAGAAGAAAACTCATTATAAATTTCATCAATAGTTGCTACTACATAAGAATAACCCTCCACCTTTTGATGAAAACGGGCTAACTTTTCAGCCTGTGGTTTAAATAATGGATGAGTGATGATAATATAATCTACCGCTTGTTGGGCATGAAGGTTTTGGTTTTCAATTTTACCAACAGCAGTAGGCTGAAGAAAACCTCCGTTAGAAAATGCCACAAACTCTTTTAGTGTATCCGTGTTTACTGTAAACTCAATAGTTCCGGCATTGAAGTTGTATTGCTGATTGGCCACCGCGTGAAGATCCGTTACATCCCAAATAGTTGTTGCATTGGTAGCGGAGCTTAACTGAAATAAACTTTTTTGCCCAGGGCCAATATTCCTTGAGTCGCGAAAGGCCATTTGTGTTCCATTCATCGCCAGGTACCTACGTGTATTGAGCAATACGTAATTTATCCAGCCGCTGGTTGGAGACCCAACACCATTTAACTTATTTATGGCAACAGAAATAACACCCGAAGAGGTGTTCTCATAAGAAGCTAATCCTGATGATTCTTTCGCAATATCATCGGTATAATTGTTTCCGGTTGGGGGACAAGAAACAATGTAATTGCCGTTAGGGTAAGTTACCTGAAAATTAGCATTATTGCTGGTGTTTCTACCGGCAATGGAAGTTTTGACAGTCGTAGTATCTCCAATCACTAATGAAGGAAAATTAAATGAAAAAGTATAAGAGGAAACAATATCCATGAACTCTCCATATTTTTCTCTTCCCGATTTCACATTATTTACAGCATCAATTTCATGAATTGCATAATCATCAAAAGAAGAAGACACATAAGTGTGCTGGCTTAAGGAAGCCTGATTCTGTATTCTTTTACCAGGCCCGTTATCAACGGTTATAAAATAATAAGCAGAGTCGCTGTAATAATTTTTTGTATAAGTAAAACGCGGAGCTGGAGCATTTTTGAGGTAATCCCATTGATGGGCGCCCCTGCCATAGAACAACAGGTAATCACCTTTATCAAAAGAGTTATCATTGCCATCCACCACTTTAATGGCCAATTCCTGTAAATCATCATAACGAAACGCCGAATTTTTCTCTGGTAGAATTTTCCCTCCGTTACCAAAAACACGTATGTCTGATGATTTAATGGATGCGCCATCGATCCCAAGTTTTGTTAGAAAATCTTTATCAATTTTATAAACCCCATTTCCGGAAATGGCTATTTTATACCAGGTACCATTGGCCAGTACTGAAGAGTTAGCAAAGGAGGCCACATGATCGGGTTGATTTTGTTTGTTAACAGAAGAAGTGGAAGTCCAGTTGACACGGTAAGAAATTAACTTCTCATAATTACCGGTTGAAGGATTAAGCCTTACCGGGAAAATTTTCAACATAGTATAAGGAATATTTCTGGCTTTGTTGTAAATTATTTCTGTGGCAAAATGTTCATTTATCTTTACATCTTCCGGAATACATAGCTTTTCCTCTGCAGTAAGTATGGCAGTTTCAATTATCACTAGGTCTGCTTGCAAATGTTCATTTCCAACTTCTTCTTTTTGTAAGAGCAGATAAGGCAGGCCATCAAAACTTCTGGGGTATTTGCATCCTTCAAAAGAAAGCACGTGAATAGTTTTGTCTGCTACCTGAATGTTGCGTGGCAAATCCCATTTAAGTAACTGTATGTTATTTTCATCAGTAGTAATTATCTGCCGGCTGAATTGGGATTTGAGCGGAGCTATAAAACTGAATAGTAAAAGCAATAAAAAAATTTTTGTTCTCATTTAAGATAATAATTCAAAATGTTTCTTTGAAAATGGATCAGAACCTGCCTCTAAATGTATGAAAATATCTTTAGAAGCTTTAGGTTCACCTTTAACGTCGAGAATATTGGTTTATTGCTCGAATTAGGGGAATAAAAATAAAGGAAATGATTATTCTTGCACTAGCATACGCATATTTTATGTAACTTAATTTCATGTATTATACGAAACTTCAGGTAGTGGCGTATATGCATAACTTAAACTGCAAAAAATTAATTATTGGAATTTATATTAAAATCAGACCGCAGATATAGAAGAAAGATAGTGTAATCGATAGCCTTGTAAAGAAGGAATTTTTTGATTTGTAATATTTTATCTTATATTTGTAATTCGGCGTTCTGGAAAATTTATCATTATGATTAAAAAATTAACTCTCAGCTTTTTAATTGCCTTAAGCTTTGGCGGGGGATTATTTGCCCAAGACCCAGAATTTACTCAATTCTATGCCAATCCATTGTATTTAAATCCGGCATTTGCCGGAACGGCCAGGTGCCCAAGAATATGCCTGAATTACAGGAATCAGTGGCCGGCATTAAATAAAACCTATATTACCTACAGTGCTTCTTACGACCAACACATTGATGCTTTAGCAGGGGGTGTCGGTGTTTTGGTGGTTTCTGATCGGGCAGGAGACGCAACACTTAATACCACTGATGCGAGTTTAATGTACTCCTACCAATTACACGTAACTAGGGAATTTACATTGAAGTTTGCCCTACAGGGTACTTACCATCAGAAAAGTTTAGATTGGACCAAACTTACCTTTGGTGATATGATTGACAGAAGAAGGGGTTTTGTTTGGAATACCAATGAAACTCCTCCTGTTAATGGTATTCAACGGGTGAGTGCAGTAGACTTATCTGCAGGGGTATTAGGTTACAGTAAAAGGTATTTCTTTGGTTTCGCTGCTCATCATGTGAACGAGCCTAATGAAGGATTTTTAACTACCAGTAAACTTCCAATGAAAATTACCGGACACGCCGGAGCCATGATTCCACTGGCTAAAGGAAATGAAACGTTTATTTCACCAAACATCCTTTATCAACGTCAGCAGGATTTTCAACAGCTAAACCTCGGGCTTTATTTCGTAAAGGGAGCGATAGTGGGAGGTTTATGGTACCGTAACCAGGATGCCTTTATTGTGTTATTGGGTGTTCAGGAAGGAAATATTAAATGCGGATACAGTTATGACGTAACCGTCTCTAAATTATCCAATGCTACTGCGGGTTCTCACGAAATTTCGTTCCAATTACAGTTCGAATGCAGGCCAAAAAAGAAGAAATTTAGGACAGTAAGCTGTCCTTCATTCTAAAAAAATGTAACTTTGTGCCGATTCATGCGTTATAATGTTACTTTTGAATACCTAAAACCATGTTAATAAAAGCAAAACCGTCACTCAAAATATTTAGCTCCCTGCTCATGGGGGCTTTAATTATTCAGTCTTGCTCCTCAGAGCGCTCACCGGTTACCGGTTGGGCATATAACGACCCTCAAAACGGTGGGTTTGAAAAAGTGCCCTACGAAGAACAGGAAACAGGCCCAGGCCTGGTGCTTGTAGAAGGTGGTACTTTTACCATGGGGCGTGCAGAGCACGATGTAACCTATGATTGGAACAATGTACCTCGTCGTGTTACGGTTTCTTCCTTTTATATGGATGAAACAGAGGTAACTAACTTCTCTTATTTAGAATATTTATATTGGACTAGCCGTGTTTTTGGACCTACCTACCCGGAAGTGTTTGTTAAAGCATTGCCAGATACCCTGGTTTGGAGGGAGAAATTAGCCTATAATGAACCTTATGTTGATTATTACCTGCGCCATCCTGCTTTTAGAGATTATCCGGTTGTTGGTGTAAACTGGCTTCAGGCTAACGATTTTTGTTCCTGGCGTACCGACAGGGTAAATGAGTTTATTTTGATTCGTGAAGGTCTTACCGAACACACACCTGCACCTTCAGATCAGGATTATTTTAGTACTGAAACTTACCTGGCTCAAAAATGGCAAGGACAGTTAAAACAAAAATTACCTTCTTACGATGAGCAAAACCCGGAGAGAGATGTGCGTATGGAAGATGGTATATTTTTACCAAAATACAGGCTCCCAACGGAAGCCGAGTGGGAATTTGCTTCTTACGGTTTAATTGGTAATACTATTGGCGAACGTATCACTGATCGCCGTATTTACCCCTGGAATGGCCACTGGGTGCGTAACCAGAATGAGACTTATATAGGTCAGATGATGGCTAACTTTGTTAGAGGAAACGGTGACTACATGGGTACTGCTGGCTGGTTAAATGATAACGCTGATATTACCGCTCCGGTATATTCCTTTTGGCCAAATGATTATGGTTTGTACCACATGGCAGGTAACGTTTCGGAATGGGTAATGGACGTTTACCGCCCACTCACTTCAGAAGATGCCGATGAATTCAGACCTTTCCGCGGAAACGTATTTCAAACTCAACAAAGAGATTCAACGGATGGAACTATTGTAAGTAATCTTGACGGACCAGTTTATCAGAAATTCAAGCACAAAGTGGCTGCACCAGGTGCGCACGGAAGTAACACAGAATCTCAGGAGGTTGAATCCGAAGATAGTATACTTATTTCAGTTCCAGGTAGGGTAATGTGGAGAGATGTGAGTGTAAGTGTGGCAACCGATAACCTCGATGAACGCAGAAATTATAAAACTGCAGACAATATTGGTTATTCCGATGGTGATGTTAACTCGTCCATATATTATCCGGAAGGTGAAGCCGCTTATGCTGACAGAGCTGGAAAAATCATGTATGAGTATTCTAAAAACTCATTGGTGAATGATGTTGCACACGTAATAAAAGGAGGCTCCTGGAGAGACAGGGCTTATTGGATGAACCCTGGTACCAGAAGATTTTTAGATCAACGTCAGTCACTGGCCTGGTTAGGCTTCCGGTGCGCCATGTTCCGCGTTGGTAGCCCAACTACTATGCACTAAGCCCATTTGTTAATAAATACCATTCAAAGCCCGGAAATTATTTCCGGGCTTTGTTTATTTTAACTTCCCAACAACCAAATTCTGAACTTTACCCGGAAGAACAGCAGCTTTTTATGATTATGGAAAATATAGAGCAACTTTATAGGATATATCTTGAATGTAATGGTGAAGTATGCACGGATACCAGAAAGATAAAACAGGGAGCCCTTTTCTTTGCATTAAAAGGAGAGAACTTTAATGCAAATGCTTTTGCAGCTGAGGCTATTCATAAAGGCTGTTTATATGCTGTTGTAGATGAAGCTGAATATCAGGTACGCGATAAAATAATCCTGGTCAGGGATTGCTTAAAATCCTTGCAGGAATTGGCCAGCTACCACCGAAATCAACTGAGTATCCCGATTATAGCAATAACCGGTAGCAACGGAAAAACAACCACAAAAGAATTGGTGTACGCCGTATTGTCGAAAAAATACCATTGTTTAGCTACTGAAGGAAATCTGAATAACCATATTGGAGTGCCATTAACTTTGCTATCCATACGGAAACAACATCAAATGGCTATTATTGAAATGGGCGCCAACCACCAGGGAGAAATTGATTTTTTGTGCAAACTGGCTGACCCTGACTATGGCATTATTACCAATATTGGAAAAGCCCACTTAGAAGGGTTTGGAGGAATAGAAGGAGTAAAAAAAGGAAAAAGCGAATTATACAAATACATTAACCAGAAAAACGGCAAAGTGTTTATACACGCCGATGACGCAGTATTAACCGAACTGGCGCAAAACAATTTTAAAATTACTTACGGTACACACGGAAAATATGAGGTAGTGGGTAAATTAAATGAAACCACCCAACAGGTTGAGTTTAAATGGGTGCCAGGTGTTTTGATAACAAGCCTGAATGATACAGATCTTGTGCAGACAAAATTGGTGGGAGTTTACAATTATTACAACCTGTTGTGTGCGGCTTGTGTTGGAATAACTTTTGGAGTTACATCAACTACCATAAACGAAGCCCTGCAGGAATATACTCCATCCAACAACCGGTCTCAATTGCATAAAACAAAATTTAATTCATTAATCTTAGACTATTATAATGCCAACCCTACCAGCATGGCTGCGGCCATTGAAAATTTTGCGAACATGGCAGCAGGGGAAAAATTTTTGGTGTTGGGAGATATGCTGGAGCTGGGTGAGGAAACCAACAAAGAGCATCAGGCAATAATTGAGCTATTGGAGAAAAAGGGACTTAACAATTACTTGTTAGTAGGAAAAATATTTCATGCTATAGCTCGGGGAAAAAGTGTGATAAACTCGGTTGAAGCAGCAGAAAAGATAGAACAACAACAGCTAAGAAATCAAACAGTGTTAATTAAAGGCTCTAGGGGAATAAAATTAGAAGAGGTAGTGAAGGTGTTGTGAAAACATATTGTTTTCAAGGCTGGAGGTAGTTTTTAAAAAATTCATTCGTATAATCGGTGACCCTTTTAATACTTAGCCGCTCAATTAAGGGCAAATCGCCACAGTTTACTAAGCCTTGTATATACATATTTGTTGTTTGAGGTGAAGGATCAATATTATATTTCTTTCGAAATAGTTCTTCAAACAGTTCACGAAACCGACTTAATAACGGCATGACCTTTCTTTCCTGTATAAAGGCAGCAACTATTTTTATTCTTAAATCGTTTGAAATAATTTTAACAATAAATTTATTTTCGCATAGGTTGATGAAGGTTTTATAATCAGCACTATTTATACCAAATAATTCTTTAAGTGATATTTTACTATCTGGCTCGTAGAACTGAATTATGAAATCATTCATGAAAATTACATTAGGGGTAGTTTCATTGGTATAGCCAACTATGTTTTTTGTATATTCCATCAAACCTCCGCGAGTAGTCAAATATGTAATTGAAAGAGGAAATCTTTTTAATTTAGCCTCGTCTGGCGTTAAAATAAGTTGACGTATCATCTCGCTGGAAGCATTAGATATTTTGAATTCAAAATTGGTACATACTGCCGTCCTCCATATTTGTATTAAAAAGAATTGCCTAAAAACTGTGGAGTTATCAAAACTCAATGAGGATATTCCTGTTAAATCTTTTTCTCTGAATTGGGATAGGAAGTCAGAGCTAAATTTATTTTCTATCTCAGAGAAAATAAATTCACATTCGGTACAAAAAAAATGGTCAACAGAAAAGGGAACCTTTTTTGCCTTTTCAATTTCTTCTTCGGAAGGAACTCTACCGAGCCCAGCCTCTAGTGCACTCAGAGTAGTTTTTCTTTGAAAATTGAAGTCCGTAAATGTTTTGTTACTTGAAATGTCAAAGTAATAACCTTTTTCTCTTTCATTACTTCCGTCTTGATTTAAACAACTGCGAATTATGGAATCCGTCAAATAGTGTGTATTTGTCTTATCGGCTTGATTTATGTTACATAACACGCATTTCATTTTTAGTAGATGTCCTTTTAGTTCAATCTCACAAAAGTCATTCAGCAACTAAGATATAAAAGTAGCCAATCGAACAACAATAAAAAGCCCCGAACCATTTCCTGATGAAATTTCAGGAGCTATTGTCCGGGGCAAATTTACTAATATAGTTTAAGCGAGTACCGACCTGGAAATAACAATGCGTTGCACTTCGGAGGTACCTTCATAGATCTGAGTAATTTTAGCATCGCGCATCAGGCGCTCTACATGGTATTCCTTCACATAGCCATAACCGCCATGCACCTGAACAGCCTCTGTAGTAACCCACATAGCTGTTTCTGAAGCAAACACTTTAGCCATAGCACCTGCCTCATCGTAATTCAGGTGATTGTCTTTTAACCAGGCGGCCTTCAGGCATAATAACCTTGCGGCTTCTATGCGGGTAGCCATGTCGGCTAATTTAAATTGTATGGCCTGATGCTGGGAAATGGTTTTCCCAAAAGCTTTTCTTTCTTTACTATAGGCAAGTGCCAGTTCATAAGCCCCGCTGGCAATACCCAATGCCTGGGAGGCAATCCCAATACGACCTCCTGATAAGGTTTTCATGGCAAATTTAAAACCGAAACCATCTTCACCAATTCGGTTAGCCTTAGGAACCTTTACATTATCAAACATCAGGGAGTGGGTGTCTGAGGCCCTGATTCCCATTTTATTTTCTTTAGGTCCAACAGTAAATCCCGGCATTCCCTTTTCCACAATCAGGCAGTTTATTCCTTTGTGTCCGGCTTCAGCATTGGTTTGTGCCATTACCAAATACACAGAAGCACTGTTGCCGTTGGTAATCCAGTTTTTAGTTCCGTTTAATAAATAATGATCGCCCTGGTCTATGGCTGTAGTCCGTTGCGAGGTGGCATCACTTCCTGCTTCTGGCTCCGATAAACAAAAAGCGCCGATAATTTCGCCTTTAGCTAAGGGGCTAAGGTATTTTTTCTTTTGTTCTTCTGTTCCAAAATGTTCTAAGCCCCAACACACCAAAGAGTTGTTTACAGACATAATAACGGAACAGGAAGCATCTACCTTGGAAATTTCTTCCATTGCTAAAACATAAGAGATGGTATCCATTCCGCCACCACCATAGCTTGGGTTAACCATCATTCCCAGAAAACCCAATTCTCCTAATTGTTTAACTTCTGCAGTGGGAAATTTCTGTAATTCATCCCGTTCTATTACGCCGGCCTTTAATACATCCTGTGCAAAATCCCTGGCCGCTTTTTTTATCATTAATTGTTCTTCCGAAAATTGAAACATCATGGTTATAAGAGTTGTTGATTAGTTTAGTGTTTACTTTAAGCGACCAAAAATAAGGCTTATTTGCTAATAAAAAAATGGGTACTTTTAAGCTCCCGCTGCATAATGGATTTAAATTTACAGTTAATAAACCGTTTATGACCCAAATTATCTACGGAATAGGATTGATGTCAGGAACCTCTTTGGATGGTTTGGATATAGCTTATTGTGAATTTAATTGGCCTTCTGGAGGGCATGCTTCTGCTGTAAGCGCTAAAATTATACATGCAGAAACAGTTCGTTATTCCCCATTCTGGAAAGAAAAACTAAGTACCGCTCAGGGATTTTCTGCCCTGGATTTCTGGTCAACGCACGTGCAATTTGGTCGTTTTATGGCAGAAGAAACAAACCGCTTCATTTCCTCCAATAACATCACTAACATTTCATTTGTTGCTGCTCACGGGCATACTATTTTTCATCAGCCGCAAAATGGCTTTACCTGTCAGATTGGTGATGGCGCCTCTCTGGCTGCAATAACCGGACTGCCTGTAGTATGCGATTTCAGGAGTAAAGATGTGGCTTTGGGCGGGCAGGGTGCTCCACTGGTGCCTATTGGCGACAAGGTGTTGTTTGGTGCATACGATGCTTGCCTCAATATTGGCGGAATAGCGAATATTTCCTTTGATCGGGACGAAAAAAGAGTAGCTTTTGATATTTGCCCGGCTAACCTGGTAATGAATTATTACGCAGAAAAAAAAGGGCTTCTCTTTGATAAAGACGGAGCATTAGCCAAATCAGCTCTACCAGATGAAAAACTATTACAACAACTCAATGAATTAGAGTTTTATCATAATTTAAAACAAAAATCCATAGGAAGAGAGTGGGTAGAAGAACAGGTGCTTCGGGTAATGGATTTATCAGGACTTTCTCCGGAGCAATGCCTGAGTACAGCAACAGAACATACGGCTATACAAATAGCACGAGTGATAAACCATTTTTCACTTAAACACATTTTACTGAGTGGAGGAGGGATCTATAATAAATATCTCCTTGAAAGAATAAGCGCTCACACGTCGGCTCAATTAGTTATTCCGGATGATAGGCTGGTGGAATTTAAAGAAGCCCTTATTTTTGCATTGCTGGGTTTATTGCGATTAAAAGAGAAGCCAAATTGTTTAAAAGCGGTTACCGGCGCTACAAGTGACAATATTGGCGGAGCTGTATATCTCTAATTAATGCTAAACACATAAAACAATGAACTGGATCTTGGTTTTTATTGGCGGAGGATTGGGAAGTGTTCTAAGGTTAGCTTTATCACAACTGACCAAAAAATTGGAATGGACTTATTTTCCGCTTGCTACTTTATTGGCTAATGCAGTAAGTTGTGTACTGTTTGCAGTAGTGGTAATGCTTTTTCAAAACAAGGTGTTAATCCCGGCTTCCTACAGATCTTTTGTGTTAATAGGATTTTGTGGCGGACTCAGTACCTTTTCAACATTTAGTTTCGAAACAATTGAATTATTGAAAAGAGGCGATTGGTTGTTTGCGCTACTAAATATAGTGCTTAGCTTGCTTTTGTGTTTGGGAGTTTTTTACCTGCTGCTTCAAAAAACAAACTTTACTGCGCCCTGATAAAAATAAAAACCGATTATTTAATGGCCGTATAAATGCTGGCAATTCCAAACGTAAGGGGGATACATTGTGCCTGCCGGTAACCTACTTTACTTAAAATAGCGTTAAACTCATGCCCATCAGGGAAAGCCTCAACAGACTTAGGCAAGTAGGTATATGCGGTGGTATCCTTAGAAAAAATTTTGCCGATGAAAGGTGTAAAGTAATTAAAGTAAAAATTGTATAAATAACGAAAAGCTCCCTTGGGTTTAGAAAATTCCAATATCACCACCTTACCTCCGGGTTTGAGCACCCTCAGCATATTTTGAAGTCCTTTCTCCAGATGCTCATAGTTTCTCACACCAAAGCCAACAGTAATAACATCTACTGAGTTGTCAGGAAAATCAAGGTTTTCGGCATCTCCGGGTTGCAAACTAATTTTATGTTCCAGATTAAGTTTGTTTATTTTTTCTTTGCCAATTTTTAACATTCCTTCAGAAATGTCTACCCCCACCACTTTTCCAGGATTGGACGTTAAGGAGGCAATAGCAAAATCTCCGGTACCTGTTGCAATATCCAGAATAAAGGCCGGCGAACTATTCTCGAAAAAAGAAACCGCTTTTTTTCTCCAGCGATGATGTATGCCTAAGGAAAGAAATTGATTTAAAAAATCATAACGGAAAGCAATATTATCAAACATTTTGGCCACCTGGGCTTTCTTGCTGTCAGTACTTTCTTTATAAGGGCTTACCAGGTTGGGCATTGGGTCATCAATTATTTTACAAAGTCCAGTTCAAGCGCTTCTTCCAGCAATTGCTCTTTATTAATGGGTACCACACCCACCTGTTCGCAAACTATACCGCCGGCTAAATTAGCCAGAGAAGCAAGCACTATGGCATGCAGTTCAAGAGCAAGACATAAAGCAGCAACACTGATAACTGTATCTCCGGCACCCGACACATCAGCAATTTTACGGATATGTGCCGGAATCAATTCTTTTTCAGATCTGGAATTGGTATAAATTCCCTTTTCGGAAAGGGTAATGAGGGCCGTATTAATTTTTTGCCTTACCCTGAAACTGCTTACAGCTTTTGCCAGTTCCTTGAGGTTATCGGGATTAAAGTCCAGCTTAAGCCCTTCCTTCAATTCCTTTAAATTAGGTTTAAAGAGAGTAACACCTTTGTAATTATTAAAGTTTCTCTTTTTAGGATCTACAGCTATTGGAATGCCTTGTTTTTTTGCGAGGTCTACCACTTTAGTAATAAGCCTCGGTGTAATCAGGCCTTTGTTGTAATCCTGGAAAATAATCACATCTATTTTATCGTGCTGAAGGATAAAAGAAATGAGTTGTAATAATTGATCCGATTCACTTTGTGAAATATCATGTTCATCTTCCTCATCTACCCGTAACATTTGGTGGTTGTTGCCAATAACCCTGGTTTTATTGGTAGTAATGCGGTTGCGAGATTTCAGTATCCCTTTCTGACTTAACTTTTGTTGCTTGAGTAAATCTAGAAATATAAGTCCGTCATGATCAACGCCAATTACCGAACAAAGGATAGGATTAGCTCCCATGGCCTGAATGTTTAGTGCAACGTTGGCAGCGCCACCCAGCCTTCTTTCTTTCTGCTCCACGGCAACAATGGGCACCGGAGCTTCCGGGGAAATGCGTGATACTTTTCCCCACATATAGGAATCAACCATTACATCACCAATGATCAGCACATTCAGGTTATTAAAAGAACGAAAGGCGTCCCGGATGTATTCTTTTTTAACAGAAATTTTTTTCATTTACTCAATTCAAAGAGGAGCTTAATTTATACAAATTTAGTTATTTCAGTTTAGCCAGCGCTTCTTTCATTCTTCTTAATGCTTCAGTTAGTTTTACTTCAGCAGTAGCATAAGAAATTCGTATATAATGATCATCGCCAAAGGCTGCACCCGGAACCATGGAAACATGGGCTACATCCAGCAGAAACATACATAAATCAGTGCCGTTGTTGATGGTTTTGCCATTGTACGACTTACCAAAATAATAACTTATTTCCGGAAAAACATAAAAGGCACCCTGTGGCATATTGCATTTAAAGCCAGGAATCTCTTTAAGGCCGTTTACCACCAAATCTCTTCTTTTCTGGAAAGCATCTCGTAAAGGATATATCTCTTCAACTGGAATTTCCATCGCTTTATGCATGGCTTTTTGTGTAATGGAGCTGGTTGCTGAGGTAAACTGCCCTTGCATTTTATCACAGGCCTGAGCAATCCATTTGGGCGCTGCCAGAATACCGCCCCTCCAGCCGGTCATGGCAAAACCCTTGGAAACACCATTAATGGTAATTACCCGGTCTCTGATAAAATCAAACTGTGCCATGCTTTGATGCCCGCCCGCAAAATTTATATGCTCATAAATTTCATCTGCCAGTATGTATAGCTCTTCGTGTTTTTTCACCACTTCTGCAATTCCCTTAAGTTCTTCTTTACTGTATACAGAACCCGTAGGGTTACAGGGAGTGCTGAAAATAATCATACGGGTATTAGGCGTAATATATTTTTCCAGTTTTTCCGGTGTTATCTTAAAGTCATCCTCAATTGTGGTAGGTATAACAATGGATTTTGCTTTAGCTAATTTTAAAATTTCCAGGTAGCTAACCCAATAAGGTGAAGGTACCAATACTTCATCTCCCGGATTAATCAAACACAATATAGCATTAGCAATACTTTGCTTGGCACCGGTAGAAACAACAATTTCATCGGCACCGTAAGTAAGTCCGTTGTCCCTTTTAAATTTACGGGCAATGGCCTCCCTTAGTTCAATGTAACCCGATACGTGTGTATAGTAACTGTAATTTTCATCAATAGCTTTTTTGGCGGCTTCTTTTACTACTGCAGGAGTAGTGAAATCGGGCTCACCTAAGCTAAGGCTGATAATGTCTATGCCCTGTGCAATGAGTTCACGGCTTTTGCGTGCCATAGCAATGGTTTGAGACTCGGATAGTTGTTGTATTCTGTCTGACAAGCGGGCCATACTAAGAGATTTTTGTGGATTTCGCGACAAATCTAATAAAATGTTTAAAAAAGCCACCGATTATTTTTCTATTGCTCTTTAAAAAGAGAAAAAAAAGTTAGTATGGTAAAAAGTTTAAGAAACAGGATCAGGAAGAATCTTCACCTTTATATCAGCTCTTTTGATTTTGCAGGATAAAACAGTACTCTCACATTCGGCAGAAATATATTACTTTTGCACATAATTTTCTATATCCTACAAACATGATTAGCACTGATATAGCAATTGTTGGAGCAGGGCCAGTGGCACTCTTTGCCGTTTTTGAGGCGGGCCTGCTGAAACTACGTTGCCACCTAATTGATTATTTACCTCAGGCCGGAGGGCAATTATCAGAAATATATCCTAAAAAACCCATTTACGATATACCCGGTTTTCCAACCATTCTGGCTCAGGAGCTGGTAGATAACCTGATGAAGCAGGCAGAGCCTTTTAAGCCTGGATTTACACTTGGCCAAAGGGTAGAGTACTTAGAAAAAAAGGCAGAAAGGGAATTTATTCTTACCACTAACATGGGAACCCGTATACAAGCAAAAGTAGTAGTTATTGCAGGGGGCCTGGGTTGTTTCGAGCCCAGAAAGCCTGAAGTAAATGGACTGGAGCAGTTTGAAAACGGGAAGGGTATCAGTTATATGGTGCTGGATCCTGAAAAATACAGAAATAAAAAAATAGTATTGGCCGGTGGAGGTGATAGTGCGCTGGATTGGACTATTTTTCTGGCGGATATAGCCAGTGAACTTACCCTCGTTCATCGCAGTGAATCGTTTAGGGGAGCTCCAGACAGTGTTAATAAAGTGATGCAACTGGCAGAGCAGAAGAGGATTAATTTATTACTCAATAGTAATTTGCAGTCCGTTAGTGGAGATGGTTGCTTAAACAACGTTACTGTACTGAATACAAAAACAAATGAAACGGTTCAGGTAGTGGCCGATGAATTAATTCCGCTGTTTGGATTGAGTCCGAAGTTGGGACCAATAGAGGCTTGGGGACTTAACTTAGATAAAAATGCAATTGAAGTAAACACTGAAGATTATTCTACCAATATAACAGGAGTATATGCAATTGGCGACATCAATACCTATACCAACAAATTAAAACTTATTTTATGTGGCTTTCACGAAGCCGCACTGATGAGCCATAGTGCCTACAAATACATTCATCCGGGAATTAAATACACCATGAAGTACACTACCGTAAATGGAGTGAATGCCTTTTAACAAACTTTTGTACCAAACATGAGCGATATAAAAATAAATATTCAGAATAAGGATGGGAGTATAACTACCCTGGAAGCCCCAACCGATATGGGCTTAAGCCTGATGGAGTTTTTAAAGGGAAACGAGTATGATATTTTGGCAACCTGCGGAGGAATGGCTTTGTGTGCAACCTGCCATGTAAGTGTATTAAGTGGTTTTGAAGCCTTAGCTCCGGTGAGTGATGATGAATACGCAATGCTGGACACCCTTCCGAATATTACAGACACTTCAAGGTTGTCGTGTCAGCTGAGACTGAATGAAAACATGAATAATATTACGGTGAAGATTATGGGAGATCATTGAGGGTAATTATTTAAAATAAACTCAACTGAGCATCTCCGGCCTTGTAATTAAAACGTTTTACATTAAATTCAAAAGCAGGTTTATCGGGTAAATATTTTTTACGGGCCATCGTGAAAAGCTGGTGTATAGATTCAGCTATTTTCCCTTCTCCGCGCATGCGGGTGCCGTAACGCGAATCATTCACCTGGCCACCATGGCAGTCCTCAATTTGATTCCATACCTTGGACGCCCTGTCAGGAATGGCTTTATACAACCAGTCTTTAAATATAGGGCCTATGGCACCGTTCAGTCTTACTATGGTATAACCGGCTAATGCAGCTCCGTTTTTCGCAGCCGCTTCAATTACCGAAGGTATTTCGTGGTTATTAAGCCCGGGTATAATGGGTGCTACCATTACTCCGCAGGGAATACCAGCCTCACTCAGGCTCTTTAGCGCTTTCAGTCTGTTGCCATAAGTGCTGGTTCGAGGTTCCAGCAGCATCCTGGTTTCTTCCTGAAGGCCGGTAATAGAGATCATGACATGTACTAATTGGTGTTGTGATAATTCTTTTAAGATGTCCAAATCACGCAGCACCAGCGCATTTTTAGTTATAATACTCACCGGGTGCTGGTATTTAAGGCAAGTTTGTAATAGGCCACGGGTAAGTGCTAATTTCCGTTCAATGGGCTGGTAACAGTCGGTATTTCCTGAAAGCATAATGGGCATGGGTTTCCAGCTCTTTTGACTTAGTTGCTTTTCGAGAGCAGGAATAATATTTTCTTTCACTAATATTTTTCTTTCAAAATCCAAACCTGCACTATATCCCCAGTATTCGTGCGTGTTACGGGCATAACAGTACACGCAGCCATGCTCACAACCCTGGTAAGGATTCATGCTATACACCAGCCCAATATCCGGACTTTTAACTTTGTTGATGATGGTTTTAGCCTGAGTGTATATAAAACTCGTCTGTTCCTGTTGCAGGAGTTCTTCGTCTAATCCTTCTATGTGCGCCTGACTAAGTTCTTGTTGTTGAAAGCGGTTATGAGGGTTTTGTTGAGAGCCGCGGCCTTTAAAGAAATGTTGTTCAGGTTTGGAAAAAGTAGTCATAGTAAAAATGCAGTGTTCTTAATTAGAATACTAAAGTATTAGACAATGAAAAGATTACCGAATGAACTATAAAAATTAAAGAACTGAATGCTAAAGCGATAAAATTTATAAACGATTAAAAAGTAATCATTTTATTTTTTGACGGAATTTAACGGGATAATTGTAGTGCTGCTACGAAGCCCTAAATTAGAAACAGGTTGCCCTGAATAGGCTTAGGTGAAGTAGGAGCAAAAAAGAGTAATTTTTTTTGATACATTAACCCCCGAATTTTACTAATTTTGCAGCAGTTTTAGAAAAAAATAGCGAATGATTTCAGTAAGTGCAGTAACGGTGTCCTTTGGAGGATATGATTTATTTGATAATGTAAGTTTTTTGGTTAATCCTAAAGACAGGATTGGCCTTGCGGGAAAAAACGGAGCGGGAAAATCAACCATGCTTAAATTGCTGGCGGGGCATCAGAACCCTACAAAAGGGGAGATTTCCAAGCCCAATGATTTTAAAATAGGTTACCTCCCTCAGGACATGATCCATCAGCATGGAAGAACCGTAATGGAAGAAACGGCAACGGCCTTTGAAGAGATGAATGAACTGGAAAATCGCCTTCACGTGATTAACCATGAGCTGGAAACCCGTACCGACTATGAAAGTGAAGCCTATATGAACCTCATCACTGAGCTTACAGACATTAATGCCCGGCTCGATGTTATTGGTGCCGGAAACAGAGAAGAGGAAATAGAAAAAATATTGAAAGGACTCGGTTTTGAAAGAAAAGATTTTGAAAGACCTACGTCCGAATTTAGTGGTGGATGGAGAATGCGTATAGAATTGGCAAAAATATTATTAAGAAAGCCGGATATCCTGTTGCTGGACGAGCCTACCAATCACCTTGACATTGAATCCATTCAATGGCTCGAAGAATTTATGGAATCTTTTGCAGGTTCTGTTATGCTTATTAGCCACGATAAACAATTTCTGGATAACGTGACTACCCGTACCATAGAAATATCCAACCAAAAAATTTACGATTACCGTACCAATTATTCCCGTTATTTGGTACTTAGAAAAGAAAGAAGGGAGCAGCAGGAAAATGCGGCTAAAAATCAACAAAAAATTATTGATCAAACCGAAGCCCTGATTGATAAATACAGGGCAAAAGCCAGTAAGGCAGCTTTTGCACAATCACTTATAAAAAAGTTGGATCGTATGGAAATCGTAGAGGTGGATGAAGATGATTCAGCTACCATGCATTTTCGTTTTCCGCCGCCAGCACATTCCGGAAAAATTGTACTTACTGTAGAAAATGCCGGAAAGGCCTATGGTGCAAAACAAATTTTTAAAGACGCCAACTTTATTCTTACTAAAGGAGAGAAGATTGCGTTGGTAGGCAGAAATGGTGAAGGCAAAAGTACCATGATGAAGATGATTGCCAAACAAGTAGAGTATGAAGGTAATGTGCTGCTGGGACATAGCGTAATGATGGGGTACTTTGCGCAGGATCAGGCAGAAAAATTAGATCCGAATAAAACAGTATTCGAAACTATTGATGAATTAGCCGTTGGCGACATCAGAAAACAAGTGCGTACCCTCCTGGGTTCCTTCCTGTTTGGCGGCGATGATATTGACAAAAAAGTAAAGGTGTTGAGCGGAGGAGAAAGAGGGCGTTTGGCTTTGTGTAAACTGCTTCTTGAACCGTATAATTTTCTGGTACTGGATGAACCCACCAATCACCTCGATATTCGTAGTAAAGAGGTCTTAAAAAGAGCTTTAGTTAGCTATGAAGGTACGGTAATAGTGGTATCGCACGACAGGGATTTTCTGCAGGATTTAGTGAATAAAATGTACGAATTCAGAAACGGGGAAGTAAAAGAACACTTGTGCGGTATAACTGAGTTTATGCAAAAGGTAAAAATGAACAGATTGACGGAGATGAATGCTAAAAACCCTTTTGTTAAAGCCAAAGAAGAGGTAAAAACAGAAAAACCCCGTACTGATGCCATGAAAGAGGAATTACTGCAGAAAGTAAAAAACCTCAAATCCCAAATCAACAAATCTGAAAAAGAAATTGAGCGCCTGGAAGCTGAGATAGCGGAAAAAGATAAAAAACTATCCGACCCTGTATTTTATGATGAAGTTGCTAAGGATAAAAGTATATACGATAAATACAATCAGCTTAAAAAGGAACTGGATGCTGAAATGAAAAGGTGGGAGAGCCTCTGTGAGGAATTGACTTTAATAGAGAAACAGATCAAATAAATTATCCGTACACAGTTAACATAACTCACATGATTATAACCCTGGTAGGTGTTGGATTAATTGGCGGATCTATGGCGATGGATCTTAAAAAATCTGGCTTCGCCAAAAAAGTAATTGGTGTAGACCAGTCTGCCGAACACCTGCGGGAGGCAACCGATAAAGGAATAATAGATGAAGCAATGGAATTACAAGAGGCGTTGGGTGTGTCAGACTTTGTACTCATTGCAATACCTGTAAACGCCACTAAACTCATTTTACCCCGCATATTAAATGAAATAAGAGACAAGGCAGTGGTGATTGATGTGGGATCCACCAAAGCTGAAATCATTAGAGCCATTCAACAGCACCCCAACAGAAAGCAATATGTACCTACCCACCCTATGTCTGGTACTGAGCACAGTGGCCCTGGAGCAGCTTTATACGGCTTGTTTCAAAACAAGGTGGCCATTATTTGTAATAAAGAAGAATCAGATCAGCATGCTGTTGCTTTAGTAGAAAACATGTACAGGGCTTTGGGGTCAAGATTATTATTTATGGATGCTGCAGCTCATGATGAGCATGTGGCCTATGTTTCTCACCTCTCGCACGTAATTTCCTATGCACTGGCGGTAGCTGTATTAGATAAAGAAAAAAGCACTTCAACCATATTCGACCTCGCTGCAGGAGGCTTTGCCTCCACTGCACGTTTGGCCAAAAGTTCTGCAGATATGTGGGTAGACATATTTGAACAGAATTCATCGTTTCTGTTGCCTATAATTGATATTTACATGGAGAAATTGCAACAGTTCCGTAAGCACCTGGCTGATGGGGAAATCAAAGAAATCCGCAGTTTCATTGAAGAAGCTAACAAAATAAGAAAAGTGTTAGACAAATGATTCCCATTTTTCTTGCTATTCTCCCTGAAAGAAGCAGTACAGTTCTAAAATTTGAATAATAGCCAGATGCCTGAAATTCCGTTATTTTCACAATAAATACAGGGAATTTGTGTTAAATTTGTAAGATGGAATTTTCGGCTCAGCAAATTGCAGACATGATTAGCGGTCAGCTTCAGGGCAACCCCCATGTAAAAGTTCAATCTATTTCCAGAATAGAAGAAGGCCTGGTTAATTCCCTTTCGTTTTTGGCTAATCCTAAATACACCCCATTTCTATACAGCACCAACGCTTCCATAGTTATCATCAGCTATCAGCTTAAGCTGGAAAAACCTGTTAAAGATACCTGTACCCTTATACGGGTTAATGATCCTTATAGCGCTTTTGCTCAAATTCTGAAGTATTATGATGCCAGCCGGGAAGAAAAAAAAGGAGTAGAGCAGCCCTGTGTGCTTTCGGCTACTGCAAGTTTTGGACAAAATTGTTATATAGGCAGTTTTAGTTATGTGGGGCAGCATGTGAAAATAGGAAATAATGTAAAAATTTATCCCCAGTGTTATATAGGCGATTACGTGAGTATTGCTGATAATACTGTTATTTATGCGGGTGTGAAAGTCTACAGTCAAACTCAAATCGGAGCCCATTGCACCATTCATTCAGGAGCCGTTATTGGGAGTGATGGCTTTGGTTTTGTTCCCAACCAGGAAAATATTTATTCCAAAGTGCCACAACTGGGAAATGTAATTATAGAAGATCATGTGGAGATTGGTGCAAATACTACTGTTGACAGAGCAACCATTGGGTCAACCGTTATTTTAAAAGGGGTAAAGTTAGATAACCTCATACAGGTGGCTCATAACGTAGAAATAGGAGAGAATACCGTTATTGCAGCTCAAACCGGGATAGCAGGCTCTACCAAAATAGGGAAAAACTGTATGATTGGCGGACAGGTGGGCTTTAACGGACACATCAAAATTGCAGAAAACGTAAAAATTGCTGCACAGTCAGGGGTAATATCGAATGTAGAGAAAAGTGGAGAAGTCATTCAGGGCACGCCTGGCTTTAATACTGGAGAGTTTAAACGCAGCTTTGTTCTTTTTAAAAAATTACCCGAACTATTTACAAGATTAACCAACTTAGAAAAAAAAATATCAGAATAAAAATTTATTGATCTCATGCAAAGTCATAAACAAAGAACCATTAAATCTGCAGTAACACTTACGGGTGTGGGGCTTCACACAGGTAAGCAAGTAAAAATCACCTTTAACCCTGCTCCACCACACCATTGGTATAAATTTCAACGTACAGATGTAGAGGGTCAGCCAATAATTGAGGCAGATGCAGACCTGGTTGTAGAAACTTCCCGTGGCACCACTTTGGAAAAAAATGGAGTGAAGGTGCATACTACAGAACATGTTTTGGCTGCATTGATGGGATTGGAAATTGACAATTGCCTGATACAGATCGATGGTTCTGAGATGCCCATTATGGATGGAAGTTCCATAAAATTTATTGAAGCCCTGGAGTCGGTAGGTATTATTGAGCAAGATGCAGAACGTGAATATTTCGAGCTGAAAGAAAATCTCACCTTTGAAGATGCAACAAAAAAGGTAGAGATGCTGGCCGTACCACAGGAAACCTTTCGCGTTACCGTAATGGTGGATTATAATTCGGAAGTGTTGGGAACACAACATGCCTCCATGTACCATATCGGGGAATTTAAAAATGAAATCTCCCGCTGCCGCACCTTCGTATTTTTACATGAGTTGGAAGCGCTGCTACAACACAATCTTATTAAAGGCGGTGATTTGGATAACGCGATTGTTTTGGTGGATAAAGAGCTGCCAGAAGATAAACTTAATCACCTGAAAAAAGTTTTTAAAAAGGAACACGTAGAAGTAAAAGGAAGGGGAGTTTTAAATAATACCAAACTGCAGTACTATAATGAACCTGCTCGCCATAAATTATTAGACATAGTTGGAGATTTGGCATTAGTTGGGAAACCCATGAAAATACACGTATTGGCAGCCAGGCCCGGGCATGCAGGAAATGTAAGTTTTGCAAAAAAAATAAAAGAATACATCAAAAGGGAAAAATCGGAAAAAGCAGTATTTAAAGTAGACTTAAATACGGAAGCAGTGTGTACAACCCTGGATATTATGAAAATGCTTCCACATCGTCCTCCTTTTCTGATGGTAGATAAAATTATAGACCTTAAACAGGAGCAGGTTATTGGAATAAAAAATGTGACTATGAACGATTACTGGTTTACGGGTCATTTCCCTGACGAACCTGTAATGCCGGCTGTTTTAATTATAGAAGCATTAGCACAAACGGGAGGCATACTTTGTCTGAAAACCGTTCCTGATCCTGAAAACTATCAAACCTATTTTGTAAAAATTGAAAACGCCAGATTTCGCCAAAAAGTGGTTCCCGGAGATACACTGGTACTGCGTATGGAGCTCATTGAGCCAATTCGCCGTGGAATGGGCCACATGAG
>JACCDP010611109.1_pt1 | contig 25266 bp, 19 predicted proteins | sample 7445841 | NCBI WGS metagenome assembly JACCDP01 (sample SAMN15323441, study PRJNA562643) | freshwater metagenome | isolation source: river surface water | place: USA:Blue River Watershed | collected 2017-08-17 | reverse complement strand
TGGGAAGTGGACTCCGCCAGGCCTTTGACGCCGGCAGCGAGTTCGTCCATCGACTTCGAGAGAGCCTCGGCGGCCTTTTCGGCTTCCTTCTTCGGGTTGGCGTTACGCTCGGCCTTACGGCGGAGGTATTCTTCGAAGGACGCAGGGCGCTCCTCGACCAGGCCGTCGAGCTCAGGCTGGGCTGCCTTAGGCTTAACTTTCTTAAGCCAGGTAAGCGCGTGGGAGATGATTGCACGCATCGCCAGGAGCTCCCAAGCGGGCTCGGAATCGGACTTCGCTCCGGGCTTCGGGCCCTTGCCGCGCGGCTTCACCATGTGATCGGCAAAGATCTGGGCGACCGGCTCGAAGAACGTGGAAAAGTCCGTGTTCTTGAGGACGGAGGTCATCGCCCCGTCCGTAATCCGGTACATGAAGCCCGAGAGTTCGCGGGCCAGCGGCGTGAAGATCCTACGGAGCTGCTCGTCGGACTCCTTCTCTTCCGCTTCGTTGCGGAGGATGACGAAACCGGCGTCGCGCCAGCGCATTTCGGGCTTGGCGTGAGACGGGTGGATTAGGTCGGACAGGCTGCCCTTTTCGAGCAGACGGCCGAGTTGGAGGACTTGATCTTCGGCCGCGATGACGGCCTGACGGTGGTTATACTCCATAAGGTTTAGTAAAGCGGGTTGGGCTTAAGCGACTTGATGAGGTCTACCGACTTCATCAGTTCAGGGATTTGGTCGGCTGGGATGCCCTGAAGCATGTGCTCTTGGGACTTATTGCCGCGTTCGGCCGCGATGTATGCGTAGGCCTGTCGTTCGAACCCGATGTTGGCGTACTCAGGATGCCAGAAGAGAAAATGCGCGAGCTCGGCGGCGGCGTGCGGGCAGCGACGGGACACCGAAAGCTTCAGTAATTCCAGGCCCTGCTCGATTTCTTGAGGCAACTCCGTGCCCTCAACCAAGAGACGGCCAAGGAGGCATGGCGAGAAGGCATAACCGGCACGGGTGTTCTCCTTAAGAAGGCGAACCGTCTGATGGATGTCCTTCTCAACCCCTTGGCCGAACATGTAGCACTCCGCCAACAAGTGGCGGCTATCGAGGCAGTTCATCTCGGAACCGAACTTGAAGAACTCAAAGGCCTTCGTCGCATCCACGGGCACGAGTTTACCCTCCGTGTAGATGCGGCCCAGGAAACGGACGGATTCGAGACGGCCGTCTTCAGCCGTGGACTCCAGTAGGCGCAAGGCCTTGGCCGTCGAGTACTCGGAACGATCGGCGGCATGAAGCAAGGCGACGCCCAGCGCGGCCTTGGCCAGAGGCTCGCCCTCTTGGACCTTGTGCTCGAGGGCGGCAGTCACCGCGACCATCAGTTCGTCGGTAGGGACGGCGTGAAGGTCCAGACGGGCCAGAAGGCATTGAGGCACGAAAGCCTTAGCGGCCTCGACGGCCAACGGACGGATGTCGGACTTGTGCCCCTGGGAGCCGATCCAACGGGCAAGGTTACGGCGGGCGACGAGGCTGATCGCCTTCTCATGGCCAAGCGCGGCGGCGGCCTTGAGATACTCCCGGGCTTGGGCACGGTCACCGGGGAGGCGACGCTTGTCGTGGGCGTAGTTCAGGGAGAACAGGACGTTACGGTCGCCGGAGCTGGCGAACGGGGTTAGGAGCTCGATGGCCTCCGTGAACTTACGCTCCTGGGTAAGGAAGCGGGTTTCGGTGAGCGCCTCGTTGATGGAGGCAGCGAGGGACTGGGCGGCGGTCGTGGCGGTGCTGGTCGTGTTGGTATTCATGAGGAAAGGGTTGGTTTTATTGGGTGGAGTGAAGGCTGGGCGGTTGCTCTAGGTGATTGCTGTGGGGTAAATATGGGTAAAGGGGGTCACTCTGTCAAGCGTTACTAAACCAAAATTGTTAAGTCGTGAAGAATTCAGGAGGTACTTATTCCTGTTTAGTAATGTAAAATTGGCATTTTAGGGCGTTTTTCTAGTGTCATACCCGCACAGACATCCGGCGGGTGTCTTCCAGACGGTTCAGGCAGGCCAGGAAGGCCGGGGCGCTGTCGAGGGGGTGAAGGATCGAGAATTGGACCGGGGTGGACCCAGGACGCTCGTCAAAGAAGATGCCCACGCCCGAGTGCACATCTAGGCCCAGGTCTCGGCCGAAGATACGCCCCTGCCCTGTCACCAGGCGCACGATACCCGCCTCAAGCATAAGGGACTTGCTTAGGATACTTCGGTGAGCAGCGTCGCGAACTCCCCAGGGGACAGGTGCTTGTCCGCGATCGTCTGGATGGCTTTGTCATTGGTGACAACGAAGACCATGGCGTCCGGCCGACGGTTCGCCTTGATGTAATGGAGGATTTCTTCGTCGGCCTGACCGGAGCCATGCTTCTGCTGGCTCGGAAGGACAAACTTGACCCCAGGGAACGGGTTCAGGTCCTCAGCATTATGGCCATCCAGGAACAAGAATACGCGGCAACCGACGTTGTGCCGATGGAGGATCTTCACCATATCGGCGAGGTGGCGGCGCGCCTCCGGCCCGAACGAACGCTTGCCCTTGTGCATGGGCGAATCCTTGGCGAAGCGCCCGAAGTGCTGCTGGACGGTATGCATGAAGTTGTAGGCATCCACATAGATGTCCATCGGGTGGCGGGCGTATAGTTCGCGCACCACGAACGCCCGGGTGGAAAGCTTTTCCGACGACCGGTCCATGCGGAGCTGACGCTCCTGGTTGACGGATCGCAAAAGGCTCTCGGCTTCGTCCTTATCCAGCACGCCTGCCGTCTTCAGGCTGTCGAGCGCCGTCACGATCGAAGGCATGTCGGCATCCTTGGCCGCCTTGACGCCGGCCAGCATCGCACCGACCAGTCCGCCGAGGGGCTCCGTCGGGTAGGCCTCTTTGCGGCAGGTAAGCACCGCGGTCCGGAGCTGGGCATGAAGGGCCTTGAGCTTCTCGGAAGGCGCCAACAGTCCGGCCATCAATGCATCCAGCTTCTCGAGGCGCGCCTCGATGACCGGCAAGGCTTTCTGGCGATTGGACTTCCAGTTCAGCAACAGGTCATTCGTCTCCGCCTCCTGCATAGCTAAGTCCAGGGCTGCCAACGAGAGCTGCTCGGCTTCGCCCAGCACAGCCTGCGCGGCGGCCATCCCCTCAAGCTGATGCAGCCAAGGACGTATTTTGGCGGAGAGCTCCTGGCGAAGGCGGTCATCCGCACGGGCGTTGCTCTCTGCCTCGATCTCGCGGACGCGTTCCGGCGTGGCGCCCCCGCCCTGCTCGATTTCCATGAGCCGCTGCTGGGCTCCCTGCAATTCGAGCTGTAGGCGCTGCGCGGCAGCCTGGGCTTCCCCGAGGGCCGCCTGCAGGTCGGCAACCTGCTGCTGCGCCGAGGCTTCGCCCTGGGCCTTGGCCTCGGCGATAGCCTTCTCCTTGCCGCGGGCATGCGCTTTCGCTTCCCGAGCCTGGTTCTCGGCCGACTTCTTTTTGACGGTCTCCAATTCCTGTTCCGCCGCCCGGACGCGGGCTTCCATGTCCGCAAAGCCAGCCGGAAGGCGCCGCTCGACGACTTCACCCACCGTGACCAACTCGGTCATCCATTTGGCCAGCAGGGCTTCGCAAGCGGCCGGCTCCGGCAGTTCGCGGCGAATGTCCGCTTCACCGAACTTCAGGCGGCGGAATTTGCTGTCACGCCCTTCCAGCAAGGCATGCACGGATTCGACCGCCTCGAGGAGCAGCAACGCCCGGGGCATGCCGAGGACTTCGGCCGCGGCATGCACGTACGTTATCGGCTGGCGACCGCCTAGGAACAAAATCCCCAGCGGACGCAACAGGGGCCCGAACGGCAAGTGCTGCAGCATCGTGGCGTAAATCCGTCCGATTGACCGCGGTTTCGCGGTGACCCATGCGCGCAACCGCTCTCCAGGCAATGCCGCTGGATCGTCCACGCTCTCCAGCAGGCGCTCCTTCGCGTCGGCGGGGAGATGGGCAAAATCCGCCAGGAACTGTTCAACGAGGCCGGAGTCGTTCCGGTCTTCAGGGTGATGAGGTATATTGGGTTTCATGGAAATTAGGCAGCCAGTTCGGTGGCCGACGGAGAAAGCCGGAACTCCAGCAGGGAGGACCAAGGCCAGCGGCCGACCACCTCTAGGCCGAAGTGAGCCGGCGCCTGGCCCATCGGGGAAAGCATCTCTAGCTGGAACGTATTATGTTCGATGATGGCCTTGAGGTTCGGGCGGGCGGCCAATTCGGCGCGGACCAGTTCGAGCCACCGGCGCTCGTTCGGACCATCCGCGCCAGGCAGGCCAGTCATGTAGTTGATGACCAGGCCAACCCCAGACTCCGCCGCAGCATCGAGGAACGCGCGCAGAAGCTGCGGAGACTGCGGCTTGTTGATGGCCAGCTGCGCATCGCCATCGAGCGTTTCAAGGCCGATCTCCAACGTGCGCAAACCCGCGGCGTAAAGTCGGCGCAGCGTCTCCGCATCAAAGCAATCATGCAGCTTCGTACAGGCGCTCCACTGCACCCGTCCGCCGATTAAAGCGCCGACATCCTTCAGCTGGCTGGGCACCAACAAGCTGTCCTTGAAGGAAAGCACCGCCCCGCGGGTGGCGGCCAGCTGGATGACCGGCTCCAAGGCCGACATGGCCAACTTGCGGTGCTTACCCTCGATCTTGGGGTAGGTGCAGAAGGAGCACTTTCCGTAAGCACAGCCACGGGAGGCCTGCACGGGCAAGGTGAGGCTGCCGGCCTGATAGGCGGAGAGGTCAAAGGCGGGGGAAACGCTTCCATCCTCTTTGGCGCGCTGCGGGCCCGAGCCGGCGGCGAAAACTTCCTTGGGCCAAGGACGGCGCGACGCCACCGCATCCAGTAGGTCGACCCAAGTCCGTTCGGCGTACCCAGCCACGAATCCATCGATGCCCTGGCTGTAGGAAACGTCCTGGCCGATCGGCTCGGCCAAGGCCGTGACATGCGCCCCGCCCCAAACGACGGGCGTGCCCGGCCAGACCTGACGCAGGACTTCCGTGATGGCCAAAGCCCCGATTACCTGGCCACTAAACATCACCGACAAGCCGGCGATGTCCGGGCGACGGACGCTCAGCAGTTGACCACGAACCCAGTCTCCGAAGCCGCCAGCGGCCAACCGGCGGGAGCAGGCGGCGACTTCAGCCTGCGTGGCGTACAGCTTGCACACCCGCTCTTCCCATTCCCGCTCAACCAACGGTGCAGGCCAATGGCTGGCGCACAACGCCTGCCAGAGCTGCTGAATCCGGCCGAGCTCCCGCGACGGCTTATCGTGGTCTCCTTTGATGTCGCCAGAAGCATGCTCGCAGCTGATCCGTTCGCGGATCCAGACCTCGTTGAGGTCCAGGACCTGCACCTGGTGACCTGCGCGCTCACCGGCCCCCTTGAGGTAAGCCGGCCCGGCGAGAGGCCCGCCAAAGTGCTTGAGGAAGGGCGGGACCACGACAAGCGACGTGGCCTTCGGCTGGAGATCGCGCTCGACGGGCAGCGGGGCGCCGTCGGTGGTGAGGAAGATGGAAGCATCAATCATGCGTCCATTGTCTCATTACAGCCTGCTTTAATGTTCTTCTGTTAAAATACCTGCAAAATATCAATTATTACTTGGGTTTCCCTCGGAATTGGCCTTAAAAGGGCTACCCCATTTTATGGCCAAGAAACCCTCCCGACAGCCCTCTCGGACTGGCGAAGACGATCGTCAGACGAACATCCCGCCGATCTGGAACGGGCTCGTCTATTCGGAGCTCCTCAATGACTTCACCCGGCGCATAGAGTCCGCCTTCGAAGACCTCGAGCACTCCTCCCATTCCGACGTCATCCGCAAAGCCAAACATTGCCGGCACCGGGACGTCCCCAACCTGCGCAACCAGGAGGCCCTGGCTAATTCGAGCACGAAGAAATCTCAGTTGTTCCGCGCCTTCAAGTCCGGCCGCGACCTTATCCGCGCCCTCGGCATCCAAAACCCCAAGATTGAGAAGCTTGCGGCCGACATCAAGGGGAGCGCCGCCTCATTCCATGCGGCCCAGCAGGAATGCGTGAGCCAACTCCAGTCCATGCTGCCGCATGCGGATGACTCGGGGCATATGACGTGGCCACCGCCGGTGCCCGCCCACCTCGCGATCAACGCATTCGTGAGTTTATCGCTGCGCATCCATACCGAAAAGCCCACCCTCAAGCCTAACGCGGTGATGTTGGTGGCCGCTCGGAAAACCATCGTCCCGGTGTTAGCTCATTGGCTGTGCGTTTCCGGAATTTCAGGACGCGCGAACTTCCATGGCATAAAAACCCTCCGAGCGTTCTTCGAAGAAAAGTCGCCGCCCCCCGTAGACGCGGAGGACCCGGATACGCTCTTTAACGAACTAGCCTGGCAGCGCATCGCCAAAGTCCTCGCAGAAGCCACCAAGGAGACGTTCGGCAACGACGCGCCCGGGCTGCTCAGCGAAGTCCTGGAGCTCATCGAGAGCCACATCGAAAACCCCCATGGCGGGAGGCTTTGGTCAATGATGGGCAAGCTAAACGGTACGCCCCCTGGCGCCAATCTCCTGGTGGTCTTCGAATGCCTCAACGAGTTGAGCAATCAAGACGAACCTGTCACCCAAACCCGACCGCATGACAGCACCTACTACTGCTCACGGATCCGCTACGATGCGGTGCGCCTTGGCCATTACGACGAAGCCTTCAAAAAGGCAGCTGCCAGCAGCATCGATGAGTTGGAGCTGGCTTTGCGCAAAGCGGCCAAGGCCACCCCAGAAGAAAAACTCAGCATGGCCTTCATCCTTTCAAGGCGCGCTTTGCTGGCCGCCGAAGACGATGCCCCAATGCTGCATCGGAAAACCATCATCGCCAAGCACACCGTCGCGCTCCTCGAGGATGTCTCCAAGGGTGCAGCCGCCGGTTCATCGCTGAAAGAAATCGCCGACCGCTACCTGCTCGGATTCCACACCAATCCGCGCTTCGTCAAATACCTGCCCAATCTTGACGAACTTAAAATGCGACTCGAGACATACGGCCAGCAGGCAGCGAAGAGCTCGTCTGGCGTGCCCACGCTGATGTGGCAGATTTTCAACGCTCGGATGAATTGGGCCAAGGCGCTTTCCGGCGAGCAAGTCGACAGCGCAAACGAGGTCGTCGGCCTTTACGCCAAGGCCTGCGAAGCGCTTTTCGCGTCCATTGAATCGTCAGGCAAAAAGGACGGGGAGAATAGTCGCCGCGACGCCTTTGATTCGGAAGCGCCTATATGGGTACTGCCCGAACTTTCCGTGCTGATCTGGGCCGGTGACGCCTTTGACAAGAAGTCCGACCTAGAAAAACGCTTGGCGGCGCACGCTGGCAAGCTCACGGCATCCCAAAAGAAGTTCGAAAACGCCGCCACGATCCTTACGCGGATTGCGGAAACCGAGTTCGGCATCTATTACCACCACGCTACGGAACGAAAACGCATCCTAGCCGGCATTCTGCATTTCGCCAACAACGTCTCCAAGGCCCGGAACAGACCTTAAAAGCGCCGACTTCTTTTAAGGACTGCAGGGCATAATCTGCTGGGATTTCCCCGTTTTTCACGACGGCTTTTTAGAGATTAAAGTTAAAAAGCCGACGGTTGGTATGCTTGTGACGTGAACTACACGTCCTCCCTCCATTCACAGCTCAGCATCAAAGGCTGGACCATTCTCCGTCCGCAGGACAGCGCATCCCTGCTCGACCAGCTTACCCAGTTAGGCCCAATCATCCAGTCGACCGAGATCACGCCGAAGGCCAACGCTCGGGCGGCCTTAGCGACGGACCGGGAAATGGCTCTCCATACAGATCACCCCCGGGCCCGCTGGATCAGTTGGGAGTGCATCCGCCAGTCCTCGGAGGGCGGCTGCAGTCTCCTCAAGGATACGAAGCCGGCGCTGGACTCGCTGACGGCCGACGAGCGGCGCGAACTCCAGACTCTATCCATCCGAACCCACGTCGTCTTCCCCGATGACGCAGGCGCCTACCCGATCCTGCGTGCCGATGGCGATGGCACCGACTGGGTCTACTTCACGCCCTGGATGACCGACGGTCAGTCCTGCCCAGCGTTCCGTAACTTCAGCCGGGCGCTCGAGGCGACGCCCACGCTGTCCGTGCGTCTCCACCCGGGCGAGTCCCTGCTCGTCGACAATGGCCGCATGCTTCACGGGCGTTCGGCCCTCGGCGGCGACAAAGACCGCCTCCTGATCCGCCGCTGGATCGCCTCCTCCTTCGACACGTTGGGGCGCACCTTCGCCCAGCCAACTGCAGCCGTCAGCTAAAGACCCTTTTCTCCCCACCCATGAACACCCACACCCAGATCCCCGCGGCGGAAGCCTTTCTGGCCCACGCCTCCACCCTCAACCCCGCGCCTGCCCATATGGTCTTCCCCACCCCGCTGAGACAGGAACGCATCGACTGGCTCGTCGCCAAGGGCGTCGACCCGCAGATCGCGGCGCTCGACCTTGAGATGGTCAAGATGAAGCTGCGCGACAAGGACGAAGGCCAGGGCTGGTCGCTCCAACAGACCGACGAAGCTGAGCTCGAGTACAAGCGCTGGCTCACGCTGGTGAAGCGCCACGGCAAGGGCATGGTCCCGACCAACGCCATCGACCTCTTCTGGCACCAGCACATCCTCGACACCCGCGCCTATGTGGACGACTGCGAAAAGCTCTTCGGCGGCTACCTGCATCACTACCCGTACTTCGGGATGCGCGGCGAACAGGACGCCAAGGACCTGGAGTCGGCTTTCCGCCGGACGCAGGCGCTCTACACGGCTGCCTTCAACGAATCTCTTGGCGCAAACGCGGGCGAAAACTGCTGGCACGACTGCGAAAGCCGCTGCTGGCACGCCTGCGCAGGCGACAAGGACTAGTCGGCTAATAACTGGCCGATCCGCAGGGTCGACCAGTGTCTATCTTGCTTCCCCTTCACTTCCATGACGGGGAGACAAGCGAGTATGATAGGTACAGGGGGGCCGCAACGCGGCCCCCCTTTTTTTCCTTGCCCACCGCTAAAGCGTACGACGGGCTTAAAGGCGTTGGCTCGATCGAACTTAAGTTTTGCCTAGGTGAAGCGGCCCTCAAGCGCGGGTTCCCGGGTCCCGTCATGGTCGAAGGCACAGACCTGAACTTCGGGCCAATATTTGGTCCGGGAGATGACTACGATAGTCCAAACATAGGGTGATGGGTTACAGGGAGGCGAGGAGAGCCTTGATACGCCCAAGAAGTTCCAGCGGACAAGACGACTCCACCAGACATGGGGCCCTACGATTATCGCACCAGACTTCCATAAATGCGAATTGACCAATGTTTATTGGACCCAAACACGTCGCACCAAATCAGTCGGCGCCCGCACGAGGGTAAAGCGAGATGCCTTTTATAACGAGACGCCGGAACTGGCTCATGTGCCGCTGCCGCCGTTTAGAATTGCTGTTACATTTATTCATTAATGAATTATCGTAGATATGCTAAATCGCCATCGCGGGGGCATAGTCCTGTTTGCCCAGAAACTTTGGCCCCACATCGGCGGCATGGAAACGCATGGAGACAACTTCCGCCGACACTTTTCTGTTCATCCCGACTTTCCGCTTCGGGCAACCATCACTTTAACCGAGCAAGGACGTGCAGTGCTCTGGGACGAACAGGGTTGCCACGAATCCCCGGACTTGCCGGCCTTGCTCAAGGCAGCTGACGTGGTGTTCTATAACAGCGGGCACTGGATCACCGAGATGGAGGCCCATCGGCAAGCCGCGCCGCAGGCTTGCTTCTGCTACCGTACGGGCGGGAACGAAATCCTCAAGGCCGAGCTGCCCGCGCCAGCACCGAGACGACATGCTGACAGGCAAGCCATTTGGGTGAGAACACTGAACGCCACCCTTGACTTCCTGATAACTAATTCGGCCTACACAGAAAGACGCCTCCAGGGACTCGGGATCCGGACTCGCTTCGCTCGATTCTCAGGGGGAACCGCACCACCGCGGCCCAACACCTCGCGAAGGCGGCCTGACGTCAGGGTTTTCTTCTGCGCAGCCAGGTTTGTTCCTTATAAGAACCATCGCTTGCTGGTGGAAACGATGTGTGAACTTATAAGGGCCGGGCAGCGGCTGGAACTACGCCTCGCCGGCGACGGCCCTTTGGCCGCCTCCATACACCGGATGGCCGCCGACTCGGGCTTTCCTGAGGCGTTCGTTTTCCTCGGCAAGATCAGCAACGAGGAAGTCATGTCGGAGCTGACAGCCGCCGACTACTATATCCAGTTCTCCACGGAACTCCAGGTGCCCGTTGCCGGCGGTTCCTACGTGCACTCGGAAGGAATGGGGCGCGCCGTGCTTGAAGCCCTTACCGCCGGCACTTTCGTGGTATCACTTGCGACGGGCGCTATCCCCGAAATAATCACGCCTGACCGAGGCCTACTCCTGGAAGAAGCCTCCGCCCCAACGTTAGCGCAGGCCATCACCCATTTACTGGCACGACCTACACCCCGGCCGACCCCTGCGAATCATCTTGGGTGGGGCTTCATCTTCGATGGGTATACCAAGCTTTGGCGCAATGGAGCGTAAGTTCCTCATTGTGACGGAAAAGCACGCTCCGGACAAAGACCAGAGAGATGGCGGGGCCATGCTGGTTGAAACCCTGAAGGCAGGGCTTGGGTCCGCCACCGACGTCCTTCAGTTTGGAACCGATGCGGGTGCAGCAGGTCCATGGCGATTCAGTTATCCCGACCAAACCCCCAACCGTTTCAGCCGAAGACTGAACAACGCCACGTGGGTAGCGGAGATCATCGCGAACCTGTCTCAGGCCTATACCGATATCATTTTTGTCCATGTATCCATGCTCTTCGCAGTAAAAGCGTCGCAGCTAAAAGGGGCGCGTATCTGGCTATTCCCCATGTTCATGGGCGCCTCTTACGAAGCTTCGGGCGAAGAAGTCCCCGCGGCCTATCTAGAGGCTGAAAAGGAAGCCCTCTTGGTAGCCCAACGAATCCTGACGCCCAGCCATTTCGAAAGGTGCCAATTACGTGGACGCTACGCCGTGCCCGATGACAAGATTAAGGTCATCCCGCGAGGCGTGCGGTCTGCTTCGAGCAAAAGAAGCGAGATGCCCAAGCCCGGGCATCTCCAGCTTTGCAGCATAGGCAGCATCAAACCGCAGAAGAACACGATCGGTGTTGTCGAACTGTTTGCCGTCCTCAAGAAACGCTTCCCTGAAGCCAGCCTCACCCTGATTGGCCCCGCCCAAAACCTCGCATACCAAGACGAACTTAGGCGTGCAATCCAGAGGCTACGCCTGTCCGATTCGATCCAACTGACAGGACATGTAGAGCCAGCGCACCTGCCAGACCTACTTGGCCCCATGCAGGTCCACGTCTCGGCCTCGAAATGCGAGACATTCGGGAGGGCCATCTTCGAGACCCTGCGGCTGGGACTGCCTAATCTCATTCCGCAAGCCCCATGCCCGGCGCTCGAATTCCTGCAGGACTGCCCTGCTTTGACTACTTACACCGATGCGCACCAATTCGTGCGGGGAGTGGAACGATTCATGACGAATCGCGACTTCTTCGCCGAACTGGCCAGCGAAGCAGGCGAATCGTTCGCTGAAAAGACCTTGGGGCGACTCCTGTGCGCTGAACTGCTGGGGAAGCCTGCACTCATTGTGTCCGACTTCGACGGAACCATCTTCCATAAAGACAATCCCGCTGGAACGATCCGGTCGATTGAGCGATTTAATCAACAGCGGCCGTCGGTCATCTGTTCCGCACGCAGCCTAACCGACCTGCGGGCACAAGTAAAACGCCTCGGCCTGACCCCCGATTGGCTGATCGGCCTGAGTGGCGCCGAATTGTCGCGTCTCGATGGAAGCATCGAAATGTCCTTCCCCATGTCCGAAGATGACCTTTCTCAGCTTCGCCAAGTTCACCCTGACGGACAAATTATCGGCCAAACTTCCGCCCCGCTGCAGTGGGTCGCATCTTCGCCCGCATCCCCTGATGGCTTCCGGGCCGAGACCTATGGCGGCACGCACTACCTGAGCAAACGCCGGACTCGCAAGCTGACCGCGATCCTCCGCGTCATCGAAGAAATGGGCTGGGACGGCCGGGTCCAGGCGTTCGGGGACGGCCCCCATGACCATGAATTCCTTACTTACTTTGACGGACACCTCATAGGCCCAAACCCGGCACACCCCTTCCTTCGAACAGCGCCCGCATTATCATGACGACACCCCACTACTTCAAGGCATACTGGATGCTTACCAATAGATGCAACCTGGACTGCACCTATTGCGTCCTGGAAGACAGCCCTGCACAGTTGCGCCAAGAGCTGCCTCTGGACGAGAAGCTCAAGCTGATTGAGCATATGTACCATCGCTTAAACATCCGGAGGATCACTTTGTCCGGCGGTGAGGTCACTTTAATTGGGCGGCATCCACCGATGGAATTCATCAAACTCCTGGAGTACCTGAAAAAATTCAAATCCCGCGACCGCCAAGCGAACCTAGAAGTCGAGATGTACACCAACGGGACGTTCCTGAATCCCGAAGTGGCGGATGCCATGCAAGAAGTGGTCGATGAGGTCGCCGTCACCATAGACGCCATCTCGCCCACGTTGCTCAAGACCCTGGGCCGGTCCCCCAAGCATGGACCAGATTACTACGCCATCGCCTTGCGGGCTTGCCACCTCATCGCCAGCCGCGGCATCACACTCAAGCTGCACAGCGTCGTAAGTCGCTACAACTTCCGAACATTATCCGACGAGGCAAAGGCCATCTTGGCCGACCTTGCCGCGCAGGGCGCCCTTCCGCGCAAATGGAAACTCTACCAGTATATGTCTTACGACGATCGGCCGAGAGATGAGCTTCACGCGGTGACAGCTGCCGAATACCGATTGTTTCGCCAAAAGTTCGGCGAGGCCCTCCAGGGGAGTCCCGTTGCCTTGCATTTCAAGGATAACGATGAAATGCGTGCCTCGCTCTTCAACGTGCTCTCCTACGGAAACGCGCAGTACATGGCCCCGGGGGACACTTGGACCAGCAGCAAGCGCACCCAGCACCTGCTGGCGTATCCAGATATGCCTACGTTGCTGGATGCACACGGAATTCCCGTGGCTGAATTCACCCGCTTCCACGGCCTCCTCCGATGACCACCGCTTGCGTCACCTTGGATATGGACTGGGCCAGCGAGCCGGCGATCGGCTTTGCGATCGACTATTTTGAAGCGCGCGGCGTTCCGCTCACCCTTTTCACAACCCATCCCTCGGCCCGCGTCAAAACCGCGTGCGCTACGCACGAGGTCGGCCTTCATCCCTTCTTCGGTCCCGAATCGGACCATGGAGATTCCGTGGCAGCGGTCATAGAAAGCGTCGGGCGCCTGGACCATAATATCTCCGCCTTCCGTTGCCATCGCTTCGCAACCTCCAATGAAGTCCTGGAGCGGCTTAGCGCTGAAGGGATGAAATCCTGTTCCAACATCTGCACCGACCTCGAAGTTGTTACGCCCTTCCGCAATCGCTGCGGACTGCTGGAGGTGCCCATTTTCATGGAAGATGGCTCGTATCTGCGAAACGGGCACACCCTTGAAGACGCGGGTCTACTAACCCAAGGCAGCCTGCCTTCAACGCCCCGGGTCTTCTTGATACATCCCATGCACTTATGCCTGAATTCACCCACCTATGGCTTCATGCGTTCCATCAAGAATCAGCTAGGGAAAGCGTCCTGGCGCAGACTTTCGGCCGATGACCTGCGCCTGATGGAGCACAAAGGGCGTGGCATCAGGGATTTCCTGGGCGAAGCCTTGAACGAGTTTAGTTCGTTTGTTCGGTTCAGCGATGTTTGTCAGCCCCTCTCGATCCGCACATAATCGCCAACCGCAACGCCCATGATCGGAAAATCCACGGCGTCCACATCCAGGCACCGCCTAAAATCCGCCTGAGGATACTCGTCGCTTCCAGGGCTAAAGAAGCAGCGCCCGGGGCCGGCGCTGAGCTTTTCTTCCACACCTTTCATGTCTAAGGGGTCCCCTCTTAGTCTAGCCAGTAGGGCATCTCGGCAACTATCGTCCTCCGGCGAAGGATACTCTCCCTCGTGACCCATCGGGAAAATCTCAAACCCCTGCGCGTGTTTCTTGAGCCATTCCGCTGATGCCGACAAATTAGCGAAGCAAACGGCGAGGCTGACATCATAAGCCGCAGCCGCTAGCAAGCCCTTCGCGCCCGCGTTGCAGCGATGAATCACATGGCGCCCCTTGACCACGCACCCAGCCAACCTCGTTGGGGAGTTCGGGATGTTGTAAATCGTTTGTCGGCCACGCTCTGGCTTCCCGATGAGCAGTGCATCTGGTCGGCTTTCCCAAAGGCGAGCCACGACTTCGCATTTGTTAGTCATCAGATACTCCTGAGGCCCCGCCTGTAAGACATGGCAGGCGGTAGTGAATGACCTGAAAACATCGATGACGACCGCAACTTTTCCGTGTTTATTAGTCATTATATGTCATTCGCCTCTTAAGTGCACACATGCGGTTGGACGCCAATGGCTCTGGGCTTGATTTGATATTTCAGGCCGAAAAGGCGGCGTCCACATCCAACTGCCGAGTTGCTTCTAGCTAATCGAATGGGCGATCAGAAGGGTGCGGTGCGCTTCGGGGGAGGGCTCGAAGCCGTGGAGCACGCGGGCGTTGTCAACGAGGAGGGCTTCCCCAGCGTTGAGCCGAACCGCGTCGACGGGCAGCGCCTGCAAGCGATGGACAAAGGCGTCGAGGGGCTCGTTGGCGCCTTCGCGCCACAACCAGGGGAGGAAGAAGAGCCAATCCCGCACGCCGATAGCGCCGGGTATATTTACATCCCGCAGCGCCGGGAAATGCTCGGCGTCTCCATGCAGCGTTGGCCGAACGCCGAAGGTCGTCTGACGCAACCCTTCCTTGACGTCCTCAGCCAGGCCAAGGGCTGCGATCCAAGCTGGCCGCAGCAGGATGGCTCGCCCAGTGGGCTCAGGGGATACGCAGTGCCATGACAACCAACGCACCGCGGGGTCCCCGGAGTGCTGACGAAACGCGGGGTCGGCAACGGCATGGACACGTCGATCGGGCTGGTGGGGAACGCGCGCGCGGTGAACCACTTCGCCCAGCTGGGCAAGCGTCGCCCGCGTCTCCTTGGCGGAGTCGGAGTCGAAGACGGCCCAGCCTTTCGTCACGAGCTGTCGCTGGATATTTAGAGATAGAGGGTGCATTGGCGTATGTTGGGCTCGTTGATGGAGGCCGCCCAGCCGCTGGCAAGTGACACCGAGCGGGAGCAAACTCGCCCTTCGTCGCACGCCAGGCGCTGCTGCATAAAAGGAGCCCTGCCATTGGGCTAAATGCTCATCGCACGAAATCGGCGCTGTGGGCTTCGGTGATAAAACACCGTTTGTTTTGTAACGCCTGAGGGGTGGCGGGTGGGCACAAAAAAACCCGCCACGGTCCGGGTGGGCCGTGGCGGGTCGTTTGGGTTTCGGCTTGAGGCTTAGGCCGCAGGTCCAGGGCGTCGCTCGCGACGCAGAGCATCCTCTTCTTCGTTCAGCACCTGCACCAACCGCGGAGCCATATCGTGCGCCTGCAGGCAGCAGAGCTTCTCGCGGAAATCCGCGCGGCGCGGGGGGAAGAACTCGCCACGCGTCCCGGCGATGAGGCCGAGGTGGATTTGGCGAACCATATGCCGGACCTCACGGGCGACCACGTAGACTTCTCCCGCGCCCACCACGATGCGTTCGGCGAAATCGCGCACGTGGTCGCGGCTGCGTCCATGCGGGGCGAAGACGAAGATCGGCGTCCGGCGCGTGGGGTCGTCGATACGGGCCTTCAGCGCGGTCAGTTCCTCCGCAATGCCGACCAGCTTGACCCCTGGGACCTTTTCGGAGGTCAGGTGAGCCAATACGGTCGGCCACGGGAAGAGGCGTTCGGCGAACTGCTGGCGGGTATCGCACAGGCCGATCTGCGAGGTGACTTGGATCTCCGTACGCTCGCCTGGAGCCTGCTGGACCTGGACCTGATGGCGGCGCTCCCCGTCCGTGGCATGGAAGCTACGGATGTTCTCGTCATCGGCGGTCACGATTTCGGAACAGTTTAGGCCGAAGTGCTTCGTCAGGGTCGTCCGAATAGCCTTCGCCACGGAGTAGACGCTACGGACCTCGCCATCCTGATGGACCGCCTTGATGACCTGCGAGCTACGGAGCTCGCCGGCGTCCACGCGGGCCCAACGTCGATGGGCAACATCATACCAAGGCGATTCCGTCGACGGGCAGTACGCATGGCGCACCGGACGACGGCCATCGGCGGTGGGCTGCTGGAGGCGCTGTGCCAGACGCTCGCGGGCGGACTCCGTACCGTGGGTCAGGATGACATCGACATCGCGACCCAGCTCGACCGCACGATGCACGTAGTCGACCAAACCCTTGGCATCGGCATGGCCGGAATAGTGCGTGGACATGTCGACGACATGCATCTTCACCTCCGCGGCGGCGATTTCGGCGAACGCTCGATCACGCTGGCGCTGTGGCTCGGGGAAGGTCAACGGCGCGGCGGCTACTCGGGCCTCGTCGGTCAGCTCGGCCAAGGCCTTGAGTTGCGCCCCCGGCGAACCTTCAGGGCAATAGCCCGTCAGGAGGAGCGTGGCGCGCGGGTCGCGGGCGTGCTCGGCGATGAGCCCGACGATTTGGCCGATGCTGGTGGCACCAGAACCCACGATGATAATCGATAGGCCCTTCGTGCGGACAGGTTCCTTGGCCCAGCTCACCTGGGTGAACTCGTCGATCCCATTCGCCGGCACGCCATCCGGGTCGAAGAGCTGGGCGATGCCTTCGGCTCCGATCAGTTTATGCAGCGCGCCTTCGGTGTTAGCCCAGAGCGGGACGCCCTCGGCATCTTTCTGCAGCAGCGATCGACCCACGGCGCGGGCGAAATGAGCGGCATCACCCGAACAGATGCTAATGGTCGGCTCGCCGTCCTCGGGCAACAGGCACATTTCTGCGCGCATGGTCTTCAGGACGACCGCGAGGTCGGCCAGGATGTCCGTGGTGCGGCCCATCACGAAAGCTGGGATGATGAGTGTAGCCCCCGGACCACGAGCGTTGGCGGCGCTGACCGCGTCAGCCAAGCGCTGCAGGCGGTACTTACCGTCGACGCAGCACGGGTCGCGGTCGGGGCGGTCGCCATTCGTCGACTCGAGGACGATGGTCGGCGCCGGATGGGCCCACACATGGCGGGCGGCCCAGAGTCCCTGATGCTGGGCGCCGTCGGTGATCGCGCTGACGTCACCCGAGAACTGGATCTCGGCCTCCGCGTAACCCGGGATATCGGCACGAATCTGGACCGAGACCGAGCCCGACAGGTGGCTATTGCGCATGAACGCCACGCTCACGCCAGGTAGACCTTCCATGGGCAGGTACTTTCCCCAGCGGAAGGCCGGCTCTTCATCCACGTAGACCAAGCGGCCGGCGAGGTAACGCCCGCGCTCCCAATCCTTGGTGCCTTCCGGGGCAGGCTTCGTGAGCTCCAGGTCGAGACGATGGGCAGCCAACTCCGCGGTCGCCCGCGTGCAGTAGATCTTGAAGTGGCGGTCGTCGTTCAGCCAATTCTTGAGGTCACCGACATGGTCGAGGTGGGCATGGGTCAGGATGATGGCGTGCACCTTCTGCTCGAAGTGGTAGTAGTGCCAGCCTGGCGTACGGTTGGCCCAACCTTCTTCCCCTTGGTAGGCGCCACAATCGACCAGTACGTACTTGTCATGCGGAGCGACGTAGACTTGGTGGGCCGAGCCCGTAACGGCTCCACATGCCCCGAGGGGCCGGTAGAAGACGGACGAGTCGCTGGTCTCCCAGGGCTTGCTAGCGAGTCCGTAGGCGGGCTTCACGAAGCTCTTCTCGTACAGCTGCACGAGCGTCTTCGGATCCACGTCCGGGTCGGTGGCGAGATCCCAGAGAGCGTTGAGGGTGAGTTTTTTCATGGTTTTGTTTGGTTTGGTGTTTTTAGTTTTTTGCACCGTGGTGCATATATAGGCCTGGCCACTAGCCCGAAGGCGCGAGGGCGCATGGGCTTTCCGGCCGCTGAAGTCGGTTAGAGCCTAGAAAATCGCGTTTTTCTCTGAGCGGCGGCTTGAAGCGGTCATCGGCACTCCGAAAATCACGCACGCACCGGCGAGGGCATTGTATCATCTCACCCCTGTGAATGTTGGGTGAAACGCTTCTCCTAAAACCCAGTTTTTATTTTCTGTTCGAAAGAGGCTTTAAAGCGCCCTTGGGCGGGTCCGATTAGTTTAAGTGCCTTGGGAAGTCCTCCGAACTCTCGGAGGTTGAAGCCCCGGCCGATCCATCCTTGGGTCCGGCGCCTGCGGATTCTCGTTTGGGTCGGCAACCGGGGCTGGCAGGGTTTCCGTGGATGGCTCAGGCGGACGGCGGGTGAGATCTACGTAAGTGCACATGGATGGGCGTAGAAAAGAGAATCTGCCCAGAGAGCGAACGTTCGTCAGCGCTGCGCCGTAGTTCATCGTCGCACGGAATCGGGTGTAGCATGCTTTCAGCACGATGGAATAAGGACGAACTACAACTTCTCCATTCGCCGCACCCCGGCCGTGCCCTCTTGGTCGTCGTTGCAGCGACCTCAGCCAACACCAACACTCCTGGCATGTTCCAGCTCGAAGCCTTTCCCTCGGACCTCGTCGCCAGGCGCTTTCGACCGCGCCATGGCTTGGTCACGCTAACAACCTTACGCAGCTACACCGAACTCACGAACGCTGTCGCGACACTTTGCGGATACGACCGCAAAGCGCTCGACGACGGAGCCGGCGAGTCTGGCCGCGCGGACCACGGCTGGGCCGGCTATGCGTCCGCCAACAAGAAGTGCCTGCTCATACGTTGGCAAGTGGGCGGCGGCTCTGCCCTGCTCGCCTTCGGAACAGACGCTGAAGCAGGCAAATCGCGACAAGCCAGATTCTGGTTGGCCGGGCTCGCGGACGAAATCGCTTGGCCGGCACTTTCGGCCCTGAACGTCCATCTCCATGGTTGGAGCGGTCCCGCTAACCTGGCCAAAGCACTCAAGACCTATGGCGACGGTACGATCCCGCAGCGGGGCCTACTTAATGAACAGTTTGCCTCATTGTGGGTCGCGACGGATGAAGCAGGCGACCTGCCCGCAGCCAGCGGTGCGGAAGCGTGGAGTTGGCTGGGCGCCGTATCCGTGCAGACTTTCCCGGCAGTGCATCCACCTGCCGAACTCTCCGGCCGTTACTCCGGCCAGCTTCATCCAGGCGATCGGCTGATCGGCGGACGCAGCTTCGATCCGGCGGAGGACCTACTCATGCTCGGCCATGACGAATGCATGCCCAAGGGCGTCGCGGACATCTTAGCTCGCACCTCGGTACGCCGTGCCCAAGCGGTGTTCGATAACCTCCTCGCGCCGTACCTAGCGCCTGAAGGATCTACCGATGAATTCTTGCAAGAGTTGCAGGTGCCCGAGGGCTCCGACGCGAAAGCGTTGGCGCGTGAGCGGCTTTTCCAGCTGCAGATGACCACAATCCGACCTCCTCTGGTCAGGGGGACCGAAGCCGTATTCAGTTCGGCCTTCCGCCAGAAGCCCAGCCACCTGCTGATCGGGACCCATGACCAGACGGACACGGCCCCCTTCACCTCTGACCACGGTCGCGACCTCATTGTCGCCGTCGTCAGGGAAACCCTGGAACACGTCCGGAGCGAAACCGACCCCAAGCCCAAGAGCTTCCTTGATAAACTCGGTTGGGGGGCAGGCAACCCCGACCTCGGCTTTCACACCCGTCCGGCCAGGCCGCCTTACTACCTACCCCTTCATGGGCTGCCTTGCCGAGTCGACCGCCAGGCCATCGTCTGGCGACCCGGTGAAGACCTCGCGCTGGCCGTCGATTTCGGCGTCCGCGGTCGCTCGGTGCTCTTCGGGCGCCTCATCGTGCAGGCCCGCCGAGGAAGGACTTGAGCGGCGGTCTTTTATAACCCATTAGAGAATAACCCTGATGGCCGCCAAATACACCGACTTCAACTACCTTGCCTTGCTCCGTAACCTCGAGCGGGCAGTTGTGCCGCGCGGGGAGTCACGGGCCCTCCGAGCCACGGCTTCGGCCGACATCATCAGCAAAGGCATGAACGTCGCGCGGACCTTGCGGTTAGAATTCACCCATGCGCTCGAGAAGCTCGGCCCACAAAGACGTAGCGCCCGAAAGCTCTCCGCCAACCTTAAGCTCAAATGCACGCGGATGCAGGCCCAGGAGACCCAGCTCATCAGGAACATCGAAGAATGCGCTCAAGGCCTGCACCCCTCGCGGAGCTTCCGGCTCGCCGGGTGGCCGCCGGTGGTGCCGGTCGAAAGCATGGTGGCCCAGTTTGCAGCCCAAGCCATCGGCTTGCAGTCCGAGGCCCCTGACGGTCCCTTTTCCGAGAAAGTACAAGCGACCTGGAGCGAGGTCGTCGCACCCGCCTTGGCTTGGGGGATCCTCGGGCAACTCCAAGACGCGAATGCCACTCCCGAGACGCGGGAAGCCGCGGCCGAGCGCGTCCGCAACGCCGACCACGCCGCCGAAATTGCTCCCAGCAAAACAAGCGACCTGCCCTACCTGCGCTTAGCCGAGGCATGGTTCGAGGTGCTGCAAGGCACTCAACCCTGGCAACTTTCAGCACACACGATCCAGCTCTTACGCAACCGTCTGGCCAACACGGTGGCGTCCGACAACGTCAGGGAACTATGGACCAACCTCGGGGAACACTTCTCCCACGCCATCGGCGGCAGCGCCCGGGCGAAAGCCGTCCAACTCGCCAGCAGGCACCTGATCGACCAACCCAAGGCCGCCTTCCTCCGAAACAGGCTAGTGATGCTGGAGGCTTCCCGTCTGCCGACGGTGCAAGCTTTGGCCCAAGCGACGCGGAGCGACCCTTATAAAGCCGTCGAAATGGCGAAGGCCTGGCGGAAGCGGCGGTTGGGTGAACCGCTCGAACAACGCAGCCCCATCGACAGCGGCATGGCTTATTGGCTGGCGCACATGCTTTACAAAGCGCACCGGCGCCCCGATCAGGGCATCCTCAACGATGCCTCCGATTTAGTCTGCGCCTTGCTCAAAGACGGGGGAGACGCCGCACAAAGCGAGGACCACGCCCTGCTCTGCCTGCGCTACCTAGCTGGCTACGCCAGCAACCCCCGATATCACCGCAGCCCAGAGGTGCTGAAAGAATCGCACCACTACATCCGCATGTATACTGCGGCCAACGGGCGCAAACCAGGTCTAGCTGCGCTCTTTGAAGCGCGCTATGCTTGGCAGCTCTACACTCGGGATAAGACCAGCGATGAAAGCGAACGTCATTTCGCGAATACCCGCTACGTGGACGCCCTCCAAGGCCTCGAAACGGGCGGCCTCGATTCGGAAGCGCCTGTCCACCTGTTCCCCGAAATCCTAGTCGTGCTCGAAGAACAGCTCAGCAACAAAAAAGGGCGTTTCGACCTCAAGGGCAACGAGGAGAGCCTGCGGCTCTTGGATTATATCGCCCAACGTTCGTATGGGGTGTACTTCGACGCCCCGACGGAGCGCGCCGCCATCCACGATGGCTGTGAGCAATTCAGCAGGGCGCCATTGGCGGACTCGTTGGACCAGAAAATCGAGAAATACAACTCGATCTACGCCAACAGCGAGCAAGCCAACCCCTCCAAAGACGAGGAACCGAAAACATTGAGTGCATTCGATAAGATGGTCCTGCGGCACATCGAATCTGGAAAAAAACGCTCAAAATAGTTTCCCGCTTTTGTGCGAGCGCCGGAAGGCTTGATAATACGGGATTAACGGCACCTATCCGCTTTCTGGTAAGACATCAAAGTTGCGGGCGGTATGCCTGCCGGAAGCGGCATGACTCTGGAAAAATGCCCTAAAAGACCTGTTTTCGCCGAATAGAGCGGGGCGCCCTGCGTGCGGAGCCCTGGGCAAGGAGCCTATGTGTACAACCACTAACCCAGCACACCTATGCTACCACTCCATGCCATTCCCACTGAAGTCATCCGCAAGGGCTTTCGCCCCTACCGTGGCTTCGTCACCGGCCTCCTCATCGACTTGCCGCCCGAGGACCAGACCCTGCGGCACTACATCGGGATGCCGCAAAGCGCCCTCGGCTCCGCCAAATCGGCGGAACTGGCCCTCGACTTGACCCCCGTCCTCGAGGTCTTCGCCAAAACCTTCGGATACGACTTGGCCCTGCTCCGGATGGGCAACGGCGATTGTGGCGTCGAAGGACATGACTGGAACCTCTACGGGGCGAAGCAACGCGTTCCGCAGGTCATCCGCTGGCGCGCGTTCGGCGGCGAAGCCCTCGTCTTCATCGGCTGCGATCAGTTCTTCCGCTTTGCCCGCGTGGTCGCACTCGCCGACGAAGCCATGGCGCCTCAAGTGGCCAAGGTCTTCGAGGCGATCGGTTCGCTGAACGAGCAAAAGTCGACGGTGTCGGTCGACCGTCCGGCCGGGGACCTCTTGGAAAAAGTCCTGATGGATGTCGACTTCGGCCGATTCGAGCTATCTGCAACCTTCTGGTATGCGCTGAAGGACGAAAAGCCGACCGAGCGTCAACTGGAAGACCTGGCTAACCTCCGTTTCTCTTGTCGGACCTGCCTAGGCTTACCTCGGGATGGTTCCGCCAAATTGACGCAAGCCACCCTCGCGAAGTTGCGTCGATCCAACCAGCCGGGGCAGCGTATCGCACTCGTGAATTCGGACAGCGATTTCGCGGTCGTCCTGCGTCCCGAGGAACCGACTCCGCGTTACTTGCTCGAACAAATCTACGCCCAATCCGTCAAGGACGCGGAACGCTTGATGCAGGGCATGATGGAACCCGCCTTCGAAACCCAAGTCGAACGCGTCCAGAACTTCCTCTTCATGGAAGAACTATCCGTGACCGTCGGCGACCCGGCGGAAAACGAGCGCGCCTTCGCCCTCGCCTACTACATTGGTCGGGCCGAAGCGGGGCAGATGCCGAGCATGAACGCCATGGTGCTGAAAACGACGTTCAGCCAGGAATTCCGAGGCACGCCGGCAAAAAGCCTGCTGGGCACGGACTCCGTCAAGAAGCTATCTGGAGGTGATGTGATGCCTGGCCAGGACCTGATTCGAATGCTCATCTCAAACGTCATCAATGACGCCGACCTCGCCATCTGCGGCTTCAAGGAGCATTTCGCGTTGAAAGGACGTGTGGTCGCCAGCGACGACCTGGAGTTGCAGCGGGACAAGCATGCGCCAACCGCGAAGGCCCATAAGCTTGAGAAACCCTACACGGCGCTCTACCGCGGTTTACCCATCCGGGTAATGAACAGCTACGTGGTTGGCTTCGAAGACGGGTCCGAGGGCCTAGCCTGCGACTACTATATCGATCACCAGAATCAGGCGGTGCACTTCGTGTCGCTGTATCGGGTGAAGGCTCCGAAGACGGAGTGACGCGAGCGGAGCTCGCGAGGGGACAAGGGGACACGTTGGCAAGGGGACATGGGGGCGATTGCTGAAGTCGGATGAAGGCATAAGGGCGGGGCGTGGCTTTGCCGCGCCCTCCCCCGCGGGCGGGGCCCGCGAAAGAGACAAGAGGCTGGCGAGGCGCCTGTCCGAACGGGGTCAGGCACCATCGCGTGAACGCGCTGAAGCCAGACCCCAACAGGCGCGGCTAGGTTGGCACGCAGTGCCAACCCTACCAGAGACAAGAGGCAGCTAGGGCAGCACGCGGTGCTGCCCCTACCCTGGAGGCAGTTAGCCACACGTGGTCGCGGGCCGACCTAACTCTGGACTTTCCGGCGGGGGTTTTCTATTGCGTGTTAATGAAATCCTTCCGGCAGCACGTGAAGTCGGCGGCTCACCATGGACTGCGCTGGTTCGTGCGCCTGCGGATGACGCTGGCAGTGAGCTTCGTAGTGGTGTTCGGGGTGTATTTGCTGACGCGACACTATCAGACCGACCTACCAAGCCTGCCGGGGTCGATTTGGCAGGACGTCGTGGATTGGAAGGACTTGAAATGGCACGGGAAGAGTTTCCTCGATAAAGAGGTGAAGGAGTTGGAAGAACAGGTGAAGAAGGAGAACCCTTTTGCGCTTTATGTTTATGCCCTGCGTCACTCGGATAGGCTTCCCGCCCCCTATCAAATCAAGGTTGATCGCGCAGTGGCTCGGGATCACTACGAGAAGGCGGCCAAGGCAGGCCTGGTGCGTGCAAAGGCGGTCTTAGCCCTTTTGATCTTCAAGGAAGCCGAAAAAGTGACGGACCCACAGAAGTCTTCCACTTTAATCCTAGAAGCTGATAAATGGGCCAAGGAGGCGGTGGCAGGTCAGGATGCCTTAGGCATGCGAATTAAAGGGGAAATTCTCCTCTTCACCTCCACCCAAAAGGGGTCGGAAAATCGTGTAGACGAAGAGGAGGGGTATCGTTTGCTCATCAAGGCCGCCGACCGCGGTAACCGAGGAGCAATGCGTAAACTTGGCCAATACACAGCGGAAGGACGCATCGGCTTCACGGATGAAAAGGGCAATCCGATCTTGGTGCAGAACTTCGCCCAGGCCTTAGCCTACTACGAACAGGCGGCGCTAATGCGTGACTACGAGTCCTGTAAACTACTAGCGGCAGCTCATGAAGAGAACCGGATTGCTGAGCGTGACTTCATTAAGGCCTACGCTTGGAATCTGGTGGCAGCTCAACTCGCACCGAAAGGTGAAGCCGCTCAGAGGCTGAAACCCGATGTCTTCCCAAGGGGGCCAGAACCAAGCAGCCGGATCAATGACCTCGCCGACCGGATGTCGCCGGCCGATCTCACCGCCGCACATGAAATGGCGCGAACCCTCCTAGCCCGTATCCCGACGGAGAAGGAAGATGCTGAGCGGTCTTTGGTGAAGGCGAGGTAGTGTGCGGAGAAGCGTATGGAGGCGGGAGGCAGGAGGTAGGGCGTGGCGGGCACAAGCGGCCGGAGGCCGCAGCACATCCGAGGCAGGGAGAGCGACTGTCCGAACGGGCGAGGCAGCTGCAGAAAGGGGGAACCGGGGACCGGGAAGGATGCGGGGGTGAGGGATGCAGCTCTTCTCGATGCCCACTGGGCGGGAAGCGCCTGTCCGAACGGGGTCAGGCACCATCGCGTGAACGCGACGAAGCCAGACCCCAACAGGCGGGGCTAGGTTGGCACGCAGTGCCAACCCTACCTCGAGGCAGACGAGGCAGCTAGGGCAGCACGCGGTGCAAACCCTACCCTGGAGGCAAGAGGCAGGAGGAGCGCGCGTGGTGCGGTCCCTACCCGAG
>JACCDP010857447.1_pt1 | contig 25278 bp, 24 predicted proteins | sample 7445841 | NCBI WGS metagenome assembly JACCDP01 (sample SAMN15323441, study PRJNA562643) | freshwater metagenome | isolation source: river surface water | place: USA:Blue River Watershed | collected 2017-08-17 | reverse complement strand
TTAGTCAGCCAGGTGCCTTACCTGCTCCTGCGTTAGAGGAGATCATTGGCAAAGTTCAAGAGTTAGATATGGATGATATTCGCAAGCAAATCGCAGAAGAGGCAAAAAATACTGAAACTAAATCTGCTAATCAAAATTAATTTAATAGAATTTCACTGTGAATATAGAAGTTATTACGGCAGAACCAAATGAGGCTTTGCGTCTTCGCGAGTTAAGACTTCGCGCCCTTGCCGATGCGCCATACGCATTTGGCGCTGATCATCAAATCGAATGTGAAAAACCAATTGAGTACTGGCAAGATTATTTAAAAAATACTGATTGGTGCTTTGCCGTCTCTGATGGTGTTGATGTTGGTTTGCTAGCGGTAGATAAAGCTGATGCGGATAGAGGAAGTGATTGTTGGCTCGCTAGTTGGTGGCTAGAAGAGGCATTTCGCGGCCAAGGGGTTCCAACATTGATGTTGCAGTGGCTTGATAACTTATGTATTTCTAAAGGTTGGCAGAAGCAAGGACTAGGTGTTTGGCCAGAGAATGAAAGAGCAATAGCTGCATATTTAAAGTTGGGTTTTGTTAAGGGTGAGAGACCACTACAAAGCAGATCTCGCCCCGAAAAAAAGTATTTACCAATGTATCGAAATCTGCCACTTTAATAAATTAAAAACATAGGATATTGCTATGACCAAACGGGAAGTTGATGCATATATTTCTGCACAACCAGAGCCGCAACGTAAATTACTCAAAGATATGCGCAATATTATTTTGGAGATCGAGCCAAATTTAAAGCAGGTAATTTCCTATGGAATTCCAGCATTTAAGTTGGATAAAGATGTTGTTTGCGGCTTAGCTGCACGAAAAAATGGTTGCTCCTTCTATCCATTTAGTGGCTCCGTCCTTGAAGCACTTCGTGCCGACTTGAAAGATTTCAGTCAAACCAAGAGCGCACTGCATTTTGATAAACCGTTGCCAAAAACTTTGGTGCGTAAATTAATGAATCAACGCCAAGTTCAGATCATGATCAAGAAAAAGCGTAAGTAGCCCTTTACTATTAAGGCATGGCCAAACCAGGTAAAGGTAAATCAAATAGCCCGGTTACTAATGGCGAGGTTGATTTAGAAAAGTATGAAAAATTAGATCGCGAGTGGCGCGAGATCGATCTTGCAGCACCCGCTAGGCGAGCATTAGTTGATGCCAAGTTATACAAAGTATCTGATCTGCGGAAGATCTCACTTGCGGAATTAGAGGGTTTACATGGCATGGGCAAGAGTGCAATTGCAAGATTAAAAGTAATAATGAATGCAAAGAAAATAAAGTTTCGTTCATGATTAAAAGCTCAAAGAGATTTCTAAACCCCATAATTAAACGCAGGGCATGGGTGCGAAGAGTAATTGTTGCCAGCCTTGCTTCAGCTACTGCGTGGATTGTGGGAGATCAACTAGTTCCAAATGGTGGCTTGGTTGCCGCAATTGTTTGCGCACTTAGTATTCGGATTTCACTTTATAAATCTGTTCGTGAAGGATTTGGCCAGATTATTGGTACCGCTATTGGTGCATCTGTTGCGTTACTTACTGTTCATTACTTTAACTTTGGATTTATTGCAGTTGGTGCAACAGTATTTCTTTGCTCTGTTGTTGCTCGTGGCCTTCGGCTGGGCGAGGTCGCATCAGTAAACGTTCCAGTTACCGCCCTAATTGTTATTGGTCCTGGAATTAGTGGTAGCACTGCAACTCATAGACTTTCCTCAACTCTTATTGGTGCAGCAATTGCAATCGTGTTTTCTTACTTTTCACATGCTAAGACACCTGCTGGTAGAACTATTGATCAGATCTACCGTATCGGAAATAAATCGGCAGAGTTATTAATTGAGATGTCAGAAGGCGTGGCATCAACATTTACCCAAAAGCAAGCTGGAAATTGGTTAGCCAAATCGAGATTATTAGTTGAAGAGATTCCAGATCTTCGCTCTCAAGCAATCGAAGCCCGCGAATATGCAAAATGGTCACCATTGGTTGAGGAGCAAGAAGCAGATGCACTTTATGTAAGTGGTGTTGCAATTGAGCATATGGTGGTTCAAGTTAGAACTATTGCTCGGCGCTTATTTGATGCCAGCCAAGATAAAGAACGACTTGATATTGTAAATAGAGCAATTGCTCATGCGCTATCTGCAACAAGTGTGGCAATTAGCGAGAAAATCGAGTTAATAAAACAACCAGATTACGACCATGGCAAAGATGCAATTGCTCAAGAATTACAACTAGTGGCAGATAATTTAACTGAGGAGTTGATTCTGCGAAATCAACAGATTCCACGTGATCAATTTGTTCGTTGCATCTCCTTGGTATCTGCGATCACCATTATCGCTGCCTCTCTTGATGAGTCCTCACCTGCGCTGCGAAATGTTAAAACGCCGGAAGACCCAAGCTCGCAGCCGATCATGGGCTATTCACCGATTACCAAGACAACTAAATTAAGCAAGCGAATCTGGGTTGGAACCCGCAAATTTCTAAGAAGGTAGGCTTCTCTTATGAATATTGAACAGATCGCCAAAGATTATGAAGCAGCAACTCAAAAATTTCTAGATGCAGTAGCTAATTACCCTAAGAGTGATTTAGATAAACCAAAGAAGGATGGCTGGAATGCTCGCCAAGTAATTCACCATTTAGCAGATAGTGAATCTCAAAGCTGCGCAAGATTACGTAGATTAATTGCCGAACCCGGAACGATGATTCAAGGTTATGATGAAAATAAATGGGCTTACTCTGAAACTTTAGGATACAAAGAGTTACCAATCGAAACTTCACTTGCCTTGTTTAAAGCATCACGTGAGGCATCACTTCAAATTATTAAGAGATTAACTCCGGAGTTGTTAAAAAACACTGGTACGCATACTGAATCTGGTGAGTACACAGTTCAGAAGTGGCTAGATGGCTATACCCGCCACCCACAAGAGCATGCAGAGCAGTTGTTAGCCGATTAATTCGGCGTTGCTGTACTTTCGTTGTGGATGTTTGCAGATCTCATCTGTCATTTTATCTGCACAATTTTCACATAAAAGATTTAATGAGTTACAAGGAACTTTAGGGCAGTCATAGAAACGGTAGGCCGGCGCCTTGCACTTCTCACATTCAGCAATCTTCTTTGACTTCTCACTGAATTCAATCGACATACGATTATCAAAGGTGTAAAGCGAGCCCTCCCAATGTGAATCATCGCCAAATTTTTTGCCATAGGTAACAATTCCACCATCAATCTGATAGACCTCTTTAAAGCCGCGGTTTTTCATAACAGCAGATAAAACCTCGCAACGAATTCCACCGGTGCAGTAAGTGACAACAGGCTTCTCTTTCAGGTGGTCGTACTTTCCACTTTCGATCTCATCGACAAAATCACGGGTTGTTTCTACATTTGGAACAACAGCATTTTTGAACTTTCCAACCTTTGCTTCATATGCATTTCGGCCATCAAAGAAAACAACATCATCGCCACGTTCTGAAACTAATTTATCTACCTCAAATGGCTTTAAATGAACTCCGCCATTTACAACACCATTTTCATCAACCTTAATTTCATCAGGATTTCCAAAGGCAACTAGCTCTTGTTTTACCTTGACACTTAATTTTGGAAAATCATTTCCGGTTCCATCTGACCATTTAAAATCTATTTTGTTAAAACCTGTATAAGTTTTTGTTTCTTTAACATACTGCTTTAGATCGATCATATTGCCACCCAAAGTGCCATTGATACCGTGAGGTGAAACAATGATGCGACCAGTTAAATTTAAAGACTTACATAGATTTTTCTGCCAAAGTTTGACCGCTTCGGGATCCTTTACCGGCGTGAAGCCGTAGTAAAGAATTACCTTTGGAAGATCCATACCGCCAATTTTAGAGCCCTTGCCAATCAGAACTTTCCAGAGAATCTACGCTTAGAAAGCCGTAGATAACCCACGAGATCACCCAAAAAAGGGTGAGAAGCACTTGGCTAATCCCACCCGAGCCATCACCCTTTACGCATGAGCACAAAGAAAAAGGGTGATGCTCCAACTGGAGTCAAAGAAGTTTCACTAACTGCACTCGACGCCGTTATGGCCACAGGTGATACCTCAATAATTTTTGATTTATTAATTTCCAATGCGAGGCAATTGGCACTAACCGGTAAAGGTCAGCAATTAATAAAGATGGCTCCTTATATGGGAGATGAATCTCAAAGTGGTTTAGCAATTAGACGTGGCTTTGTGATGTTGGGACATATAGTTGATTTAGATTTTGATATAGCTGAGGCGCTTGCTAAAGAATTGTACGAAGAGGAAAAAAATAATCCGGTTTATGACTTTTTAGAGAAAATAACTAATTACGTATATGCAAATTGCAGATTAGCTCGCGGTGACTTAGAAGGTGCAAAGTCAGCTATTAAAACCTCGATAACTGCCCCGGTAATCACCTCCGACTTAGGAGATACAGACAAGATTCATTTAATTCGCATGCGTTGTGGAATTTTGATGGCGCAATTTGCTGAATCTGAAATAGAAGAGCAACTTAAACTTGCTCAAGAAATCGCAGATAACAGTGATGAGAACATTTATGGAATCCATCTAATGGCAATCAAAGCGATGGTGCTCAGTGAAAAAGGGGAGTACTTAAAGGCTTTTGAACTTGCAAAATCAGCTTTACATAGTTCAGAAGCAAATGGCTACACTGGAATAACAAGTCCAATTGATGCCAAATTTGTAATGGCGCGATGCTACTTCGCCTTCTCAAAACTTGAGCAAGCAAATGAATTGTTGGAAGAGATAAAGGCTGATGCCTTAAAGTTTGGTTTAACTCCTTGGTATGTAATGGCCGAAGGCTCCATAATTCGACACTTAGCAGCACTAGCAAAAACACAAGAAGCCCTTGAGCGGGCAAATGCACTTCGTGAATATGTTCAGAGTTTCCCGGAAAGTTTTGATCTAGGTTGGATGGTAGATATTGCCGAGCTTTATGTACGCTTTAAATTAAAGGATTCAAATCGAGTACAAGAGATCGCAAAACGTGCGCCAGATTTGTACTTTGTTAAACAAGTTGTTGCGGCAATGACATATGTAGAGGGCAAATTACCGCCAATTGAGAGTGTTTTAAAACTTTCTGAGCGCACACCCAGGGAGAAGATTTATAAGTACCTGTATTTAAGCGAGTATCCAGCCACCTCTACAGATAATCCAAAGAAATATATGCGAGAGGCACTTCGTATCGGTCAGGAGACAGGTTCTCGCGAGATATTTGTAAAACAAATTGATACACATTTAAATTTGATTTTGTCCCTAGCGTCGGAGGAGCCTTCAATATTCCTTGAAGAGCTAAGCCGTGAGTGTTTGAAACGCCATGAGTTAGAAACCGCTACAAGGGATCTAAATAATGAGTCTCTGACATCAAGAGAGCAACAGGTTTTAAAGCATCTTGCAACGGGTAAAGCCATTAATTTAATTGGCAAAGAGTTACATATCTCGCAAAATACGATGAAGACTCATTTACGCAATATCTACCGCAAGTTACAGGTGGATGGCCGCAAAACCGCGGTTGAAAAAGGTAAAGCAAACTTTATTATTTAAAGGTAAAACTTTTGATTTAATCTCGGAACAACTGTGTTCCAGCCAAGTTTGCTATTAATTTTCTCCGCCATTGCCGCACTAGATGCTGGCTCGCCATGAACAATAAAGGTGTGAGTTGGTACGGATTTAGTTGTGCCCAACCATGCGCAAACCTCATCCGCATCAGCATGTACAGACAAACCTTGTATTTGAACCACTTCGGCAAAAACTGAAACTTGTTTGCCATGCATCTTTACAGATTTGGAACCTTCTACAAGTAATCGACCGCGAGTACCTTCAGCCTGATAGCCGATAAAAACAATGACATGTTCTGAGTGCGGCAACATATTTTCAAGATGATGAACTACTCGACCACCAGAACCCATGCCACTTGCTGAAATAATTATGCAGCTTTGAGATGGATCATTTAGCGCTTTGGATTGTTCAACAGTTTCAGCACCTTGCAAGTTTCCTGGGTTAAATGGATCATTTGTGGCGATTGCATCTAGTAATTCTTGCTTAATATCTGTTGAACTATTTTGCATCGCCATTTTGTAAATATTTAATGAGGCCAGCGCCATTGGTGAGTCGACAAATATTGGCAGATTTGGAATCTTCTTATCTTCAACTAATTTCTTTAGCATCATCAAAATAACTTCAGTTCGATCTACTGCGAATGCTGGAATTAATATAGATCCATTGCGTTGGACACAGCTAGTAATAACCTCTGCTAATAGGTGAGTAGTGTCTTCATGGGCACGATCGCCATATGTTGACTCCATAACAACAGCATCAATTGCACCACTCATAAATGCATCTGGTGGATTTAATAGCGGATGATTATTTCTACCCAGATCACCGGAGAAGACAATTCGTTTCCCAAAGAAATTAATCTCTACAACACTTGAACCCAGGATGTGCCCGCTACGATGGAAGGTAGCGGTTACATCAGATGTAATGGCTATTGGCTTGTGAAATTCAACAGGTGCAAATTTGGTGATTGTTTTGTTGGCATCATCTAAGTTATAGAGCGCTTCAGGTTTTTCATGTTTAGAATAACCTTTTTTCTCTGCGTACTTCGCATCCTCCATTTGAATCCGTGCAGAATCCCGCAGGACGATCTCTACTAATTTGCCAGTATCTTCAGTTAGATAGATCTTTCCATTAAAGCCATCCCTAACTAGCTTTGGTAGAAAACCAGAGTGATCAAGGTGTGCATGAGTTATCACGATGGCATTTATTTCAGCAGGATTTATCGGAAATGGCTCCCAATTTTTTAACCGTAACTCTTTTAAACCCTGAAACATCCCAGCTTCAACTAAAAGTTTGTAACCTTCAGTTTCCAGCAAAAATCTAGATCCAGTTACCGATTCAACGCCACCTAAAAAGGTGATGGTATGAGTAGACATGGAATTTTAAATTAGATCTTATCTAGCTATATTTTAAAAACTGGTCTAACTGGCAGGCCAGCATTTACATATGCAGCATCGATTAATTGCATCTGCTTAAAGGCATCTTGAGCATCAGTTTTAAATGATTTACCAAGATCTACCGCATCGGCAAAGGCCATTAATTGGTGGGTGTATGTGGAAAGCGTTCCCAAGTGCTCTGTTCGTGATGTGACACCAACTGTAATTACAACCCGATCATCCCAGCCAGAGACAACGCAGTTTGGAACATAAATAGAGCCTTTAGTGCCGGTAACGGTGAGAGGAGCATCAAACTCAGGGGATTCAAAATCACCTTTTGTATATCCCTTAACACCATTTGGATACTGCAATTCAACATTTAACTTCGTATCAATATCATCCTTAGGGGCATTTACTTCTGTGCTTAACACTGTTGGCTCGCCACCAGTAATTAAATTACAGATCATGCGTTGTGAATGTAATGAGTAACAACCAACATCCATTAGTGAGCCACCAGCTAGATCAAATTGCAGGCGAAGATCATTTTTATCTGGCATTGGGATAATTAACGCCGATTCAACCTTTGTAACATCGCCAATTTCGCCAGATTTAATTACTGCAAGGACGCGCTGGAAAACTGGATGGTAGTAGTAATGGAAACCCTCCATGAAAACCTTGCCAGTTTTTGCAACGACCTGGGCAACCTCATTTGCCTCTGCCGCATTAGATGCAGATGGCTTCTCACTTAATACATGCTTGCCAGCTTGAAGTGCGCGGATATTCCACGGACCGTGTGCACCATTGTGTAGCGCGTTATAAATAACATTAATCTCTGGATCATCCAATAAATCTTGGTAATTTCCGTAAACACCTTCAACTTGATGTTGCTTAGCAAACTCCTCCGCCTTTTTAATATCGCGAGAAGCAACCGCTACTAATCGATGGCCGGTTGCATGGGCAGGAGCCACGATTGCACTTGGTGCAATACGGGCAGCGCCTAAAATTCCGATTTTTAATGGGGTTCTTGCGGTATTTACTGAGTTTGTCGATGAGTTCATAACTCCTACCTTATACATTTAACCCATGATTGCCACACTGGACATAATCGCAACCTTTGCATTTGCCTTAGTTGGCGCTCGAATCGCTGCAGATCGCCGGATGGATTACGGCGGAATTTTATTGATCGCAACTGTCGCATCGATAACTGGCGGATCACTTCGTAACTTATTTCTGGGCGAGCGGCCAATCTGGCTACAACAGCCTTGGTACTTCTTATCAATATTGCTGGCGGTTGGAATAACTATTGCGCTTCGAATTACCAGACCGGTAGGCAAAGTTGTTTTGGCTATGGATACCTTGGGATTAGCTGTGGCAACTGTTTCTGGAGTTCAATACTCACTTGATCATTACGCTCCAAGTTACGCTGCCTTGATCCTCGGAGTTTTAACCGCTGTTGCTGGTGGATTGTTACGAGATGTACTTTGCCAAGTAGAGCCGGTTCTGCTGCACCGCGAAACAATTGGAACAGCCTGCACAGTAGGTGCACTTGCATATGTCTTGCTAGAGCCAACCTCACTTCCTAATGGGGCGGTGGCGTTAATCGCTGGAACTGTGATTGTTTTGGTGCGCTCGCTTTCAATTAAACAGGGTTGGAATCTGCCAAAGGTTAAGTAAATTAAAAGTAGTTGAAATTTCAACTATCTGCTATTGTGTGGTTATGACCAAACAACCAGCGCTTTATATCGGCCACGGCGCTCCTCTTCTTCTTGATGATCCAATTTGGAGTGGGCAATTAGAAAACTGGTCTTCAAAGTTAGAGCGACCAACTGCGATATTAATTGTCAGCGCACACTGGGAATCTGCGCCATTAACAATTGGTTCAACAACTACTGGCACACCGCTTATTTATGATTTCGGTGGCTTTGATCCCAAGTATTACAACCTGCAATATAAAGCACCAGGTGCGCCAGATTTAGCTGATCGCATTAGCAAGATCATGGGACAAACAGTTCACCAAGATCCAAATCGTGGATTAGATCATGGTGCTTATGTGCCATTGCTAAAAATGTTTCCAAATGCTGATATTCCTGTGCTGCAGATGTCGATCCCAACCTTTGATCCAGAGAAATTATTTGAATTAGGAAAGCGGTTAGCACCTCTTCGTGATGAGGGTGTATTAATTATTGGTTCAGGATTTTTAACTCATGGCCTGCCATTTTTAAAGGAGTTTAGAATCGAGGCAACTGCTCCAGGTTGGTCAGTTGAGTTTGATCTTTGGGCAAAAGAGGTTTTATCTCGCGGGGCAGTTGATGAGCTAATGAATTACAAGGCGCTAGCCCCTGGCATGCCTTACGCACATCCAACTGTTGAACACTTTGCACCGATCTTTATTACATTAGGTGCTGCAACAAATGCAGAGGTGGCGCCGCAAACAGAGATTGATGGTTATTGGATGGGGCTTTCTAAGCGCTCATTCCAAGTAGCTTAAATCTCTTGCCTAATTACTTGCCGTAATACCGTCCCATAAACTCTTTTTTAAACTCAAAAAACTCACCACTGATTATGGTTTGGCGCATCTTCTCGACCAATCCCACAATAAAGTGTTGGTTATGAATTGTGGCAAGTGTTGCTGCCACCATCTCTTTACTGCGGAATAGATGACATAAGTAGGCTCTGGTGTAGTTACGACAGGTGTAACAGGTGCAATCATCCTCAATTGGAATGAACTCACGCTTGTGTGGTGCATTAGAAATATTTAATCTGCCATCTTTAGTAAATACTGAACTAGTTCTTGCTTGTCTGGAAGGTGCAACACAATCAAAGGTATCTGCGCCATTTTCAACACCAATAAATAGATCATCAGGTTCGCCAATTCCAAGGAAGTGACGCGGTTTATTTTCTGGTAACTCCTCATTAACCCAGCGCAAAATATCGCCAAGAGTTTCCTTGTCTAACGCCCCACCAATTCCAAAGCCATCAAATGAAACTCCATCCTCATTCATACTTCCTAAATCTTTTGCAGCTTTGCGGCGCAGATCTTCATATTGCGCACCTTGCAACACACCGAATAAGGCTTGATATGGCTTGCCACTTCGCGCCTTAGTTAAACGATCATGTTCAGTTAAACAACGCTTTGCCCACAAACGTGTTCGCTCTAGCGCCTTCTCTTGATACTTACGAGTGTTGTGAAGAGTTGTGCACTCATCAAAGGCAAACATAATGTCGGCGCCAATTTGATGTTGTACCTGCATGGAAACCTCTGGCGTAAAGCGATGCATCGAACCATCTAAATGAGATTTAAAGGTGACGCCATCATCATCAACATGTGCTAACCGCTCTTTCTTATCGGCGATTACATCATCTGCTTGAAATGTTTTCTCATCCATTGCGATAACTTTTTTAAAGCCAACACCTAAAGATAAAACTTGAAAGCCACCGCTATCGGTAAAGGTTGGGCCATTCCAATTCATAAATTTGCCAACGCCACCTGCTTCATCAACTACATCAGGACCTGGTTGTAAATAGAGATGATAAGCATTTGCAAGAACTGCTTGTGCACCAAGATCTTTAATTGACTCAGGCAGCACAGATTTCAATGTTGCCTTTGTGCCAACTGGAATAAAGGCTGGAGTTTGAATTACACCGTGCGGAGTTTGGATCTGGCCTACGCGTCCTAATCGGTCAGCTAATTTATGCTGAACTGTAAATCCAAAGGAGTTACTCATTTAGTAATAGGGAAGTGGCAAGCAACAGATTCATTTTCGATTTTATTTAATGCTGGTCGATCAGTTGCACACCTATTTTGATCATTAATAGGGAGTTTTTGTCTAACCTGACAACGGTTGTGGAAACGACAGCCAGATGGTGGATTTGCTGGTGATGGCAGTTCACCAGTTAAAACTATTCGCTCGCGCTCACGCTCAATCTTTGGATCTGGAATTGGAACGGCAGATAACAAAGCTTGGGTATATGGATGTTTTGGATTTCTAAATACTTCAGAGATTGGCCCTGTTTCCACAATCGATCCTAGGTACATAACAGCTACATCATCTGCAATATGTCTAATTACAGATAGATCATGTGAAACTATTAAATAGGAAATCTGTAATTTATTTTGAAGTTCAGATAAAAGATTCAAAATTCCAGCACGTACCGAAACATCAAGAGCTGATACCGGTTCATCTAAAACAATAACTTTTGGATTTAAAGCAAGAGCTCTGGCGATTGCCAATCTTTGACGTTGTCCACCAGAAAACTCTGCTGGAAAACGATTTGCATGAAGTGGATTTAATCCAACTAATTCCAGCAACTCTAAACTTCTAGCCTCTCGCTCTGCTTTGCTTGAACCAAAGACCTCCATACCTTCCGTTAATGCTGCACTTATTGGCAACCGTGGATCAAATGAGGCGGATGGATCTTGAAATACCATCGCTAAATCTTTGCGTAGTGCAAGACGTTGTTTTTTATTTAATTCAGATACATCTTTGCTTAAAAATGTAATGGTTCCAGCCTCTGGTGCAAGTAAATTCATAATCTCAATTAATGTGGTTGTTTTACCGCAACCTGATTCGCCAACTAACGCCAAGCTACGACCCGTTTTTAAATTTAGCGAGACACCATCAACAGCGTAGATACTTCCAACTCTTCGGCGTAGTACAGAGCCCTTCATTAACGGGAAGGTCTTCTTCAAATCAGTAACAGTTAAAACATCAGTTGAGTTTGATGATTCTTTAACGCCCGATTCCGGACCCTCTTTAAATAATTGCCCGCTTTTTTCAAGCCCTGGAATCTCTGCGACGCGGTGACATGCAGCGCTATGTTCGGCATTATTTGTTGCAATTAATTCTGGAATGGCGATTGCGCAACTATCTTTAAAGGCGGGACATCTTGGACCAAATGCGCAGCCACTTGGAATATCAACTGGTGAAGGTGGTGCGCCTTCAATTGAAACTAACTTAGAACCAGCCAAGCTGTCTACGCGTGGAATCGATTTAATTAAGCCGATTGTGTACGGCATGCGAGGTTGATTAAATACATCAGATACCGGACCAACTTCAACAATCTTTCCAGCGTACATAATTGCAATCCGATCAGCTAAGCCAGCAACAACGCCCATATCGTGGGTTACCAGCACAACTGCGGCGCCAGTTAGATCTTTTGCTAATTTAATAGTCTCAATAACCTGTGCTTGAACAGTCACATCCAGTGCAGTAGTTGGTTCATCAGCTAAAAGAATCTTTGGTTCATTGGCAATTGCCATAGCAATCATTACCCGCTGGCGCATGCCACCAGAAAATTCATGAGGGTAGGAGAGTGAGCGTTGCTTAGGAAATGGAATGCCTACCGCATCTAATAATTCAATTACTCTGGCCTCGATCTGTTTTTCTGAAATTCCTTGGTGCACTCTGATTGATTCGGCGATCTGATCACCAATACTTTGAACTGGATTTAAAGCTGAAAGCGGATCTTGAAAGATCATCGCAATATCTTTACCGCGCAGCTTTGACATCTCATTGTCATTGAGAGTTAAGAGATTTCTACCTATGTAATTAACCTCACCGGTTACCGATGCGCTTTCTGGCAATAATCCAATAGTTGCAAGTGACATTACTGATTTACCAGATCCAGATTCGCCTACTAAGCCAAGAACTTCACCTGGATAAATCTCTAAAGAGGTTGATCTAACGGCATTAACAATCCCGGACTCAGATGGGAAGGTTACGCTTAAATCTTTAATTTGAATTATTGGATTTTTCATTTGCGCTTTGCTCCTCTGGTTGAACCAGGATCAAATGCATCCCGCAATCCATCTCCAACAAAACTGACTGATAGAACTGTCAGAACTAATGTGCCACCAGCGAAAGCAAATAACCAAGGATATGTTTGTGCTGATGTAACACCACCGGCGATCAAGCTTCCAAGTGAAACATCTGGTGGTTGAATTCCAAATCCCAAAAATGAGAGTCCCGTTTCAGCCAAAATTGCACCGCCAACATTTAAGGTGGCATCAATAATTAAGATCGAGGCAATGTTCGGAATTAAATGGCGAAAAATAATTTTATAAGTTGGCACACCCATGTATTTTGCAGCACGAATGAAATCCCGCTCGCGTAAACTCATCACCATACTTCGAACTATTCGAGCTGTAATCATCCAACTAAATATTGCCAGCAAGGCCACAAATATCAACCATGATTTACCTTTAAAAAATGGAGATAGCACTGCCAAAATTAAGAAGGAGGGAAGTACCAACAAAAGATCTACGATCCACATTAAGCCACGATCTACTCGTCCTGCTAAGTAACCAGCAGTTGCACCAACAATGGCGGCTAATCCAGTTGAAAAGAAAGCAACTAACAATCCGATAATCAGAGATTTTTGTAAGCCATGAAGAGTTTGGGCGTAGACATCGCCACCGATTTGGGTAGTTCCAAAGTAATGCTGATTGTAAAGAGCAGGAGGCATTAACATATTTGAAAAATCTAATTCATCGTGGCTGTACGGAGTTAGAAATGGCCCAAGGAATGCCAGGGCAAACATAAATACAATTCCAAATAAACCAAAGACAGCTAATTTATTTCGAAAGAATCTTCTTCTAACTATCTGAGATCTAGTTAATGTTTCATCCTGACTCTTCTTCATCGCTGCAACCTGACTCTTGGATCAAGCGCTGCTGAAACTACATCAGCTAGGAAGCCAGAGAACAAAACTAGAACCGCAGAAAACAGAACGATTGCTGAAACCACATTTACATCATTTTGACCAATCGCTGAGATAAACCAACTGCCCATGCCATACCAGCCAAAGATTGTTTCAGTAAATGCGGCACCAGTAATTAACAAACCAAATGAGTATGCAAACAAGGTGGACATCGGCAAAATAGCAAGGCGCAAACCATGTTTGAAAAGTGCTTCTCTCTTAGTTAAGCCCTTAGCCCGAGCTGTTCGCAAATGGTCGCTGCTTAATACATCAAGCATCGAGTTGCGTTGATATCTTGAGTAAAAAGCGATTCCACCAAGTGTTACAGCAAGAGTTGGCAAAATTAAATGCTGAATTCGATTTAGAAAGAGTGCAAAGGTTGAACCTTCAAAATCTGGAGAGTACTCACCAACGGTATAAAAGAGTGTGGTACCAACCTTTTGATTTACATAAATCGCAATAAATTTAATGGTGATCGCCAACAAAAATACGGGGGTGGATAGCAAAATAAATGATGAGATTCCAGCAAAGCGATCAAAAAATTTATATTGCCTTACTGCGCTGATGACACCGATAAATACACCAATGACAGAACCTAAAATTGATCCAATTAATAATAATCTAAGACTTACCCAAATCTTTTCACCAAACAGTGGCCGGATCTCTTGCATTGCAATGGTCTGGCCGAAATCTCCTCTTAATACTCCTGATCCCCAAGTGATGTACCGCTCGAAAATTGGTGTTTCTGGATTGGCATTTATCTCATTTAATTTTTGGGAGATTGTGGTTTCACTAATTGGCGGGTTAGAACCCAAGTAATTTGCTCGTGGATCTAATGCGGTTGATGCGAGCAAGAATCCGAGGGAAGATGCCAAAAAAACTAAGAGCAGGAAATTGGCAAAGCGTTTGACTATGTAATTAACCAAAATCTCACCCCCATTTTCTCCCTAGCGGCTGAGGATAATCCCCCGCATAGGCTGACAAAAATCCTAATTACTGCCACTCTTTACCCACTTAATTTGTGGGTCAAACCGTACCCCGCAAAGTCCACCTAGGAGGGCAAATTGATTAAAACTTCTAAGAAGGGGTTAGGCGCAATTTTTGCTGCATCTGTTTTAGCAGCAACTGTGGTTTCACCTCTTAGCTCAGCTGTGGCAAAGGATTTATCGCCACGCCAAATTAATGAGAAATCTGCATCATCGCTAAAGAGCGGTGGCACTTTGATTTATGCAGTTAACCAAATTCCTGATAACTACAACACCAGCCACATTGATGGAAATGAAGCAGGCGTTAGCACAATGCAGGGAGCTGCAACACCATCTGCATTTATTATCGATAAGTATGGTGATTTCGTACTTGATACCAATTATGTAACTAAGGCTGTTATTACAAAAACCAGCCCACAAACTATTACTTACACATTAAATCCAAAGGCTAAATGGAGCGATGGCAAGGCTGTTGGTCTAGCTGACTGGGTTGGAATGTGGAAGGCTCAAAATGGTTCAGATACAAAGTTTGAAGTTGTATCAACAACTGGATATGAGGATATTAAATCTGTTGCAAAAGGTAAGGGTGCCAACGACATCGTTGTAACCTTTAAGAAGACTTATGCTGATTGGCAAGGTCTTTTTGGCGCAGTTCTACCAGCTGCAGTAACAGCAACTCCAGAGGCTTTCAATACTTCATGGAAGACAGCACCAAATGTTTCTGCTGGTCCATTTAAGTACTCATCAACTGATAACACTGCAAAGACAGTTACATATGTTCGTAACACTGCATGGTGGGGCGCAAAGCCAGTACTAGAGAAGATTGTTTACCGCGCATTAACTGCAGATGCACAACTTGATGCATTAGCAAATGCTGAGGTTGATTACATTGATATCGGACCTGATGCTAATAAGTACAAGCGTGCTAGCAAGCTTTCTGGCGTAAATGTCAGAATCTCAGTTGCACCTAACTACCGTCACTTAACATTTGGTCAAAAGTCGACAGCTATGAAGGATCCTTTGGTTCGCCAAGCGATCACAACTGCGATCGATCGTGACGCAATTGCTAAGGCGTTAATTGGTCCAATGGATCCAAAGGTAACTTCAATGGATAACCACATTTTCGTAAAGGGCTTAGGCTGCTACGCAAATAATGCTGGTGCATTAGGTGAATACAACCTGCAATTAGCTGATCAATTACTTGATAAAGCAGGTTGGGAAGTTGTTGGCGGAAAGCGCACAAAGGGAACCGAAACGCTTTCTCTGAAGATCACAATTCCAGCAGGAGTTGCAACTTCAGCTCAAGAGGCATTGATGATTCAATCGATGCTTAAGCCACTTGGTATCGATCTAGTAATCGATACTGTGCCATCACAACCATTCTTCAGTGATTACATCATCCCTGGAAACTTTGATATGACAGTCTTTACTTGGCTTGGAACTCCGCTTCCAATCTCATCTGCCAAATCAATTTTTGCTACCGATGGTGGACAAAATTACGGAAAGATTGGCAGTGCCAAGATTGATAAGTACTTCGAGGATGCAAATGCATCTCTAGATTCAAAGAAGCGCTGTGCAATCGTCACCGAAGCTGACAAAGAAATTTGGAAGATCGGTCACTCTGCAATCATGTACCAACGTCCAAATATCGTTGGCGTAGATTCCAAATTAGCTAATATCGGCGCATTTGGTTTCACATCAATTGACTGGACAAAGGTTGGATTTGTTAAGTAATACTTAACAAAGCAATTAGTAAAAAGGCCCTCAGAAATGGGGGCCTTTTTCATGCCAAAATAACTGGGCCCAAACCCTTTAAATCCGGCCTGATTTCAGCCTGAGTTTTATCTTTACCTCTTATTTAGGTACCGTTCACCTTCCGCTAAACCTCTTTCTGGAAGGCATATCCCTATAAATGAGCACCGAGACCGCCGTCGCAAAAACCGGCCAAGTTGAGGGACGTTCGCCATCACGTATGGCTTGGGAGCGATTAAAGCGCGATCGCAGTGCAAAGTTTTCCGGCGGAATTATTTTATTTTTTATTACCCTTGCAGTAATTGCTCCGGTATTTACCTGGATTATGAAAACTACGCCAGATGAGTTTCACCCAGAAACATTAGATCCAGATTTTGGTACAAATCCACTTGGAAGATTTGGTGGCGTCTCCGGTATTCACTGGTTTGGTGTTGAACCTAGAACTGGCCGAGATGTATTTCTTCGCTTTGTATTTGGTGCAAGAACCTCATTAACCATTGCACTTAGCGCAACATTATTAGCAACAGTTATTGGAATTACCATTGGATTGGTTTCAGGCTTCTTTGGCGGAAAAACAGATTTAGTTCTATCTAGAACAATGGAGATCACCTTAGCTTTTCCTTCTATTTTGTTTGCGCTTGCAATTACACCAGTTCTAGAGAATCTATTTGAAAGTTGGGGATTACCACCTGGAAATGGCACCAGAATTCCCGTAATGATCTTTGTGCTTGCCATGTTTGGTTGGCCATATATTGCAAGAATTGTGCGGGGTCAGGTTATCTCACTTCGCGAAAAAGAGTTTGTTGAAGCAGCACGTGCATTAGGCGCATCTAAATTCCACCTGGTTTACCGCCAGATTTTGCCAAATCTATGGGCACCAATCTTGGTAACTGTTGCGCTAAATATTCCAACCATGATTACAGCAGAGGCAGCACTTACCTTCTTGGGCGCTGGCGTAATTGATCCAACATCAGATTGGGGAGCGATGCTTTTGGCATCTGTTCCTTACTATTCCATTGATCCAACCTATACATTTATTCCTGGCTTTGCTTTGTTTTTGCTTGTTCTGTCATTTAGTTTGTTTGGCGACAGCCTTCGAGACGCCCTCGACCCCCGAAGTTCCCGATAGAACATATGACTATCGGGTTACGTAAGAAACCTCTACTAGGAAGGGTTCAAATGAACCTAAAGAAGAAAGTGCTGGCAACAGTAGGTGCGCTATCAATTGGTGCAACTACTTTTGTAACAGCAGGAACTGCTCAAGCAGCTCCAGCATCTTGGACTGGTCCAGTACCAGCTAAGGCAGGCGCTGTTAAGGGTGGAACAGTTACGATCCAGGCTCAAGGCGATTTCGAGCATATTGATCCTGCACGTAACTATGTTGGTGGAACATTAGATTTCTATCGACTATTCATCCGTACGTTAACCCAATACCGCACTGTAAATGGCAAAACTGAACTTGTGCCAGATGTAGCTGCAGATCTAGGAACAACACCAGATGGTGGAAAGACCTGGACATTCAAACTTCGTACAAATCTTAAGTATGAAGATGGATCAAAGATCACTTGTGCTGATTTGGAATACGGCATCAAGCGTTCATACAACGATGACATTCTAGATGGCGGTCCTTCATACGCTAAGGACTTCATCGAAAATGACAATGGTTACAAGGGTCCATACACAACTCCAAATACAGAGTTAACAGGAGTTGCATGTAATGCAAAGGGAGATGAAATTACATTCTTCTTGCAAGTACCAATTCCATACTTCCCATATGTAACAACATTTGGTGCATTCTCACCAATTCCAAAGGCGAAAGATACAAAGCAAAATTATGATCTAAAGCCTGTGGCATCTGGCCCATACAAGGTGGAGTCTTACGATCGTGGTAAGCAATTAACACTTGTTCGTAACGCGCAATGGGATGCTAAAACAGATCCAATTCGCTGGAACTACCCAGATAAGTACATCGTAAAGATGGGTGCTGATCAAAACGTAATTGAGCAATCTTTAATCTCCGATTCAGGTGAAGCTAAGACCTCAGTAAGCTTTGATACAAACATCGTTACAAACCTATCTAAGGTATTGGGTAAGTCTGCTTACAAGGGACGTTTGTTTACATTTGAATCTGCATACAACCGTTACTACACAATTAACGTTGATACAGTTAAGGATCTAAATGTTCGTAAAGCTATTCAGTGTGCATTTGACTTCAAGTCAATCTTGCTTGCTGCTGGCGGTACAACAGCTGGTTCATATGCAAACTCAACAATTCCTAAGTCAATCAAGGGTGCATACCGTAACTTCACAGTATGTGACCGTGATGTAGCTAAGAAGCCAGAGGCACAAACTGCCAAGGCAAAGGCTTACTTAGCAAAGGCAACTAACAAAAAGACAACTCTTCGTCTTGCATACCGTGACCGTGGTGTAGAACCACTTCGCGCTGCAGCACTTGAGCAATCTTTGAAGGCTGCTGGATTTACTGTAATCATGGACAAGTACCCTGCAGCTGGTTTCTACGACGCAGTAGGTAAGCGCGGTGGCGCAAATGAACCAGATATTATCCAAACATCTTGGGCATTTGACTGGGCTGCAGCTTCCGGTATTGCTTATGCATTATTTGACGGTCGAACAATGTCCGCAGGCGATGCTAAGTACAACTACTCACGTGGAAACTTCTCAGATATCCAAGCTCTATTTGTAAAGGCTGATGCATCTGAATCAGCTGCACAAGAGAAGCTACTTGGAGATATCGAGCAGAAGTTAATCCAAGATAAGGCTGCACACGTATCTATCTACTTTGAGAAGACCAACATGATGGGTGGCTCAAAGCTAGGTGGCCTACAAGTTGATGGTGGATACTCCACACTCAGCGTTCTAGGTGCATACGTTAAGAAGTAAATAAGTAGGTTAATTGGCGGTGGATTTATCCACCGCCAATTAATTCGATTATTAATTAAAATCATTCAAAAGTAATTAAAGGTAATTTAAGGTAAGGAGAAACGATGTTGAATTACATAGCCAAGCGCATCGCCGCAGGCACACTTGTATTAGCAATCGTTTCGGCAATTGTTTTTAGTATTTTTTATATTTTACCGGCAGATCCAGCTCGTCTTGCTTGCGGAAAATCATGTACACCAGAGCTTATGCAACGAATTAAGGTTGCATTAGAGATCGATCAACCTTTGCAAGTGCAATACGGTCGATTCATAAAGGGAATTTTTGTTGGCAGAACATACTTGAAGGGCACCGAAGCTGAACTTCAATGTGGAGCTCCATGTCTTGGTTATAGCTACCAAACAGATCAACCAGTAACAGAGATACTTATGGATCGCCTTCCTGCAACATTATCTATCGCCGCTGGCGCCTCTGTTTTATGGCTATTAATTGGATTATCAAGTGGAATAGTTTCAGCGCTACGACGTGGAACAATGGTTGATAAGTTTTCCCAAGGTGTCGCACTTGGCGCCGCCTCGCTGCAGATTTACTTTGTCGGTTTGATTTTGCAATTTATATTTGTTGATAAATTAGCGTGGCTGCCAATGCCTGGTTACACCTCGCCATTTGAGTACCCACTTGATTGGGCAAAGCAGATGGCACTGCCTTGGATTACCTTGGCATTTTTACTATCAGCAATTTACTCACGATTGACTCGCGCCGGAATGATCGAGGTAATGAGTGAGGATTATGTAAGAACCGCAAGGGCAAAGGGATTATCCGAGCGCTCTGTAAATATGAAACATGTTTTGCGCGGAGCTATTACGCCAATTGTCACCGTTTTTGGTTTAGATCTTGGCGCACTCCTTGGTGGCGCTGTAATTACTGAGTATGTATTTAATGTGCCAGGCCTGGGTAAGTTATCAACCGAGGCTGTTTCAAACTTAGATATTCCAGTAGTTACCGGAACTGTTTTATTTGCAGCATTTTTCGTAATTACCGCCAACATCATTGTTGATCTACTTTATGCAGCCCTTGATCCGAAGGTGCGTCTGACTTGAGCAACTTCCTAGAGGTCACAGATTTATCTGTTCGATTCAACACTGAAGATGGTGTTGTACAAGCGGTAGATAAACTCTCATTTTCAGTTGAGAAGGGTAAGACCCTTGGCATTGTTGGCGAATCAGGCTCTGGTAAATCAGTAACCAGCCTTGCAATTATGGGATTGCATAAAGGCTCTCGCGCTGAAGTTACCGGCAAAATTTTAGTTGAGGGACAAGATGTAAATGCCATGAATGAGGCGCAGGTGCGCAAACTTCGCGGTAAATCAATGGCGATGATCTTCCAAGATGCACTTGCTGCATTGCACCCTTATTACACAGTGGGCAATCAAATTGCAGAGGCTTATCAAGTACACAACAAGGTTTCTAAAGGCGAAGCTAAAAAGCGCGCAATTGAGATGTTAGATCGCGTTGGAATTCCGGAGCCGCAAAAGCGAGTTGATGATTATCCGCACCAATTCTCTGGCGGTATGCGCCAGCGTGCAATGATTGCTATGGCTTTGTCATGTAACCCATCTTTATTAATAGCAGATGAGCCAACTACCGCGCTAGATGTAACGGTACAGGCACAGATTCTTGAGTTACTGCGTGATCTACAAAAAGAGTTTGGTACTGCAATTATTTTAATTACCCATGATTTAGGTGTTGTGGCTGAAACTGCCGATGATATTTTGTTGATGTATGCAGGTAAAGCGATCGAGTACGGAACTGTGCGCGATGTTTTGCAAAAGCCACAACATCCATATGGCTGGGGCTTATTAACCTCTATTCCAAGACTTACTGGTGATCCAGATAAGAAGTTATTGGCTATTCCTGGCGCTCCACCATCACTGATCTCTGTTCCATCTGGGTGTGCATTTAATCCACGCTGTACATATGTTTCTCAAGTTGGCGCTGCATGTTCATCCTCAATTCCAGATTTGCTTCCAGTATCTGCTGGAGCGCACCACCTGGTTCGTTGTCACTTAGATGTTAAAACTCGTGAGGATATTTTCAAGAATCAGGTGGCACCTAATCTATGAGTACCATTTTAAAAGTTGAGGGATTAACCAAACACTTTCCAGGAAATAAGCATGGCTTATTTGGTAAGCGCGATGTTGTTCAAGCTGTCGATGGCGTCTCTTTTGAGATCGCAGCGGGAGAGGCGGTTGGTTTAGTTGGTGAGTCTGGTTGCGGTAAATCAACAACTGGTCGATTGATTACTAGATTGCTAGAGCCAACAGCAGGCAAGATTGAGTTTGAGGGTCAAGATATAACTCACTTATCAAACTCAGAGATGCGCCCAATTAGATCTGATCTACAAATGATTTTCCAAGATCCATATGCATCATTAAATCCTCGTCACACAGTTGGAACCATTGTTGGTACACCTTTCCGTATTGCCGGAACTGAGCCAGCTGGTGGCACCAAGAAGCGGGTGCAAGAGTTACTTGAGATTGTTGGTTTAAACCCAGAGCATTACAACCGCTACCCACATGAGTTCTCTGGTGGACAGCGCCAGCGTATTGGTATCGCCCGAGCATTAGCTCTTCGTCCTAAATTAATTGTTGCGGATGAACCAGTTTCAGCCCTGGATGTTTCAATCCAAGCACAGGTAATTAACCTGATGAAGGATCTGCAGAAAGAGTTTGGCCTAGCCTTTATCTTTATCGCACACGATCTAGCTGTGGTTCGCCACTTCGCACAGCGCGTTGCGGTTATGTACCTAGGAAATCTAGTTGAGATCGCCGACCGCGATACCTTGTACTCAAATCCAAAGCACCCTTACACAAAGGCGTTGTTATCTGCGGTTCCTGAGGCAGATCCAGATGCAGTTGGCGCTCGCGAGCGCATCCGCCTAACTGGCGATGTGCCAAACCCAATTAATCCACCATCTGGTTGCAGATTCCGCACCCGTTGCTGGAAGGCGCAGGATGTTTGTGCGACTACACCGCCACAATTACTGCAGGTTGGAAAATCTAATGTTGCTTGCCACTTTCCAGAGAATTAATTAATTACCAAATCCGAACACGCTGATTTGCCGGCATGAAGTGCTTATCAGTTTCTTTAACCTCAAAGGCGTTGTAGAACTCATCTAAGTTAGCAATTACCTGATTGCAACGGAACTCATCGGGTGAATGTGGATCGGTTGCGATCCGGCGGCGTACCTCTTCTGGACGGTACTTGCCACGCCAGGATTGAGCCCAGCCCATGAAAAATCTTTGTGGTCCGGTATACCCATCTATTACCGGCGCCGCTTTACCAGCTAATGAAATTTCATAAGCCTTATAAGCAATGGTTAAGCCACCAAGATCGCCAATATTTTCACCAATAGTAAGTGCGCCATTTACCTTCACATCGGGGGCGGCGGTTGGGGAGAGTTGGTCATACTGCTTAATTAATTGATCAGCTCGCTTTTCAAACTCGGTGCGATCTGAATCAGTCCACCAATTTTGCAGATTGCCATCACCATCATATTTAGAGCCTTGATCATCAAAGCCATGGCCAATCTCATGACCAATGACTGCGCCGATGCCACCGTAATTAGCGGCATCATCATCGGCATTCACATCAAAAAATGGTGGCTGCAATATTGCTGCTGGGAAGACAATCTCATTCATACCTGGGTTGTAATAGGCATTAACTGTTTGCGGAGTCATTAGCCATTCGGTGCGATCTACCGGCTTACCAATCTTGGCTAACTCATAATCCTGGCTGAACTTTGCGATCCGGCCAATATTTCCAACTAGATCATCAGATGCGATTGTTAATTTGCTGTAATCGCGCCACTTATCTGGGTAGCCAATCTTTGGCGTGAACTTATCCAATTTAACAAAGGCCTTTTCCTTAGTTTCCTGGGACATCCAATCCAAGGCTGCGATATCAACACGGTAGGCCTCAATTAAATTCTTAACTAAATCCACCATACGTGTTTTAGCTTTTTCCGGAAAGTACTTGGCAACATAGATCTGACCAACCGCTTCACCCAGCGCTCCTTCAACTAAGCCAACGCCGCGCTTCCAACGATCCTTTAATTGCGGAATTCCAGAGAGAGTAGTTCCGTAGAAATTAAAGTTTTCTTGCGCAATCTCCTGATTTAAATAAGGAGCGGTTGAGGAGAGAATGTGCCAGGTTAGCCAGGCCTGCCACTTGTTAACCTCAAACTTTCCAAGAATTTTAGATAAACCTTCAAAGTAGGAGGGCTGGCGGACAATTACATTTTCCAGAACATGCTCTGGGGTAGCACTGGCTGCAATCCAGGTTGGCCAATCAAAGTGGGTAGTTATTGCAGCAAGATCATTAAATGATTTTTTGTTGTAGGTAAGGGTGGCATCCCGATCCTTAACCTGATCCCAATGGCTAGCTGCAATCTCAGTCTCTAGCTCCAAAATTAATTTGGCGGCAGCTTCACCATTTGCTAGCCCTGCAAGTGCAAACATCTTGGCGACATGGCTAGTGAATGCAGTACGAATTTCAACATATGCATCTTCACGGTAATAAGCCTCATCAGGCAGTGAGAGGCCAGATTGGCCCAAATAAACAATGTTCTGGGTGCTATCCATGTGATCTGTAGTTACATATGCGTAAAACAATCCGCCAAGGCCACGGGCCTCTAGTTCGCCAAGTAATTGGTGAAACTCCTTTGAATCCTTGAAAGATTGCGCCTTAGCTAACTCGGCAGCGATTGGTTTAATTCCAAGTTCATTGGCCCGAACCTCATCCATAAATGAGTTGTATAGATCGCCAATCTTCTGTGCGATGGTGCCAGGTGCAGATTTGCTCGCTGCCTGATCTTCAATTATTTGCCTGACCTGTTTCTCTGCCTGCTCATACAACCAGTAGAAAGCGCCATCACTTGCTCGGTCTGCTGGAATTACTGATTCATCTAGCCACTTACCATTCATAAATCGGAAGAGATCATCTTGTGGTCTAACTGATGAATTGATGTGGGAGAGATCTAGGCCGCTCTTTAAACTCATGGCATTAGCCTATCCATAGATTTTCAAAAACAGGTTAAATGATAAATAGTTGAAAATTCAAGTAAAGTACTCACATGGCTAAAACTCCTAATTGGCTAAATCCCAGAGAGATGAAGGCTTGGCGTTCCTACATCATCGCATCTCGCCGGTTGCTCGACGCCTTAGATTTTGATTTAGATCAACATGATTTATCAATGGCAGATTATGAAGTTTTAGCTTTGCTATCTGATGCACCAAGTCGCAAGATGCGCATGAGTGAGTTAGCTGAACTTGCAATGGTTTCTAAATCTCGGCTTTCCCATCGCATGAAGGTGATGGAGAAGGCGGGCTGGGTAAAACGCGAGGATTGCCCGGATGATAAAAGAGGTTATTTTGCAGTAATGACCGATAAGGGTTTTAAGGCGATTGCTAAGGCTGCCCCAGATCATGTGGAGTCGGTGCGAAATAGATTGCTAGATCATTTAACAGTTAAGGATCAAGAGGAGATAACTCGTATTTTTGATCGGGTAACTAAAGAGCTTCGTGGTCAATACATTCAAGAGGATAAGTAAAAGTATTTGTAATGCAAAGAAGCCCGCTACTTACGTAGCGGGCTTCTTTTAAGTAAATTAAATTACTTAGCAGCAGCTTTCTTACGACGACGGCGCTTTGGCGCAGCCTTCTTAGCAGCAGCTTTCTTACGACGCTTTGGAGCAGCCTTCTTAGCAGCCTTCTTACGACGACGCTTTGGAGCAGCCTTCTTAGCAGTTGCTTTCTTACGACGACGCTTTGGAGCAGCCTTAGCTACTGCCTTCTTACGACGACGCTTTGGTGCTGCCTTAGCAGCAGCTTTCTTACGACGCTTTGCAGCCACGTAGATCTCCTATCAAAGTGGTTCGATCCGTCACCGAACCTGTTTCGTGGATAAGCGTGG
>JACCDP011489017.1_pt1 | contig 25279 bp, 13 predicted proteins | sample 7445841 | NCBI WGS metagenome assembly JACCDP01 (sample SAMN15323441, study PRJNA562643) | freshwater metagenome | isolation source: river surface water | place: USA:Blue River Watershed | collected 2017-08-17 | reverse complement strand
TTGCCGCTTCTTTTGATGTCCCAGCAGATTCTTTTTTATCAGCAGTCTTAGTTTGATTATAGTAACCAGCAATAGCTACCATAGCAATCATATACTCAGGATCCTGCGGAGTAAGAAGTTCTGTAGAATTTACAGAGTAAAACTTAGTAGGTCTTACATTCTTTTCAAGAAACGCTTCAATTTCTTCTGGAGCAATTACAATACCTGCTTTTGCTAGATTTTCTACAAAAGCTTTTTGCTTTTCGTTAAGTTGAGTTCTGTCAAAAATCTCCTGGCTCTTTGCCTTTCTTTCTTCAAACAGTGCCTTTGCTACTTCTGAAATTCTAAGCTGAGCATCTCTAAATCCTGCGGGATCTGCAAGTATGTTGTATACACCTTGAAGATCAGCAGCACTTGACACAAGAGTTTTGCTATCAAAGATCAAACTAAGTGTCTTTCTAGCGTTTTCAGGATTAATAGGAGAACCTGTAGTCTTAGAAAGATGTGCTAAGAATTTTTCATAAGCAGGCTGGATATAGTTGAGCTTTCTTCTGTCAACATATACAGATCCGTCTTTTCTTGTCGTTTTAGATTTTTCAATACTTTCTTGCATTTCTTGAAGAATCTGCAATCTTTCCTTCTTATTGTTGAGGATTTTTAGCTGTTCTTCGTCTTGAGTCTCTAAAACCGTTTCTTTCTTTAATACTTCAATCTCATTTTTTAATGAGTCTTCATCAAACATTACAGACCAATCTGTATATGCTGTCTTAGCAACAGCAGGATTGTTCTTTACTTCATTTATAATGGACTCGTTTCTTTCAAAATGTCTTTTGATAGCGTGCTTGTAGAAGAGCATTTGACGCTTTGCTTCTTCTACTGCATGGTATGAGTGAACTTCTGCTTCATACTCAGGTGTACCCTTAGCATAAAGAGAAGGCTTGTAAGGATTCTTTACTTCTTTCTCAATAGTAATGAAATCTTTAGCAAGCTCTTCCATGCGATTGATAACCTTATCAACCTTAGTTCTAGTCTCGTCTTCTGTACGAGAAGAAAGCTGAGGAATAGCCTCTTTTATTTCTTGAAAAGAAAGTTTCTTAAGATCTGACAGATACTTAATGTGCTCATTCATTGCACCAGTACGCATAAGCATGTAAGCTTTCTCAAAAAGAGCAGCGTCTTTAGCATGCTGTTGAGCAAGCTGGTCATTGTTTAGACCTGCCTCCATTGCGTTGTTACCAATCTTTCGTGCTCTACCAAATGCTTGAGCAAGATTGTTATAGAAAGAATCTACATCGTTTCCTACTTCATTAAGAGCGTCAAGAATTTTTTTGTCTTCTTTCTCTCTAGCCTGCTGTTTTTCAGCGTAACCTTTTGGATCTCGTATTCTTTCAGCAAGAGCTGGAATCTGGTAAGCTGCTTTAGAAACAGGAGTTACAAGACCACCCATCAAGAATCCAGAAAGGAAAGTCTCTAGACCCTGTGCACTATATTGTTCTTTTGCTGCCTTAGCAAGACTAGCAGACCAACTCGCTGCAGAAGCATAACCGGGATCGTTTACATCATGTGTGTAGTAGTCCTTAGCTGTAGCAGAAATAATCTCTTGACCGATCTCTTGAATACCTTCTGAAAAGTTTCCAGAAGCATATGTAGTAACGTATCCGGTAGCCGCTTTTAATGAAGGCTTCTTTGCAAAATTTACAGCAGCTTTAAAAGCTCCTGGTTTTTTCTCAAAAAGAATCTTTCCTTTTTCAGCAGTCTTTCTAGTAAATCTACCAAGAACGCCTTCACCTGCAATTTCAGCAGCATCTGCCAAAGGTGTGTACCCCTTAAATAAAGTACCAAACGTTATTTCGTTTGTTGCATATATGAGAGGTGCATTAGTGAGAGCTGTAGTATTTGCAGCGGCATAAGCTTTTTCCTCAATGTCCTGCATCTCACCACCAACCGGTGCTCTACCGTTGGTATTGATAAATTTATTGATGAGCTCGTCTTTAACTTCTTGCTCAACCATTCCAGCTTCAAGCTTTGACTCTGACCAAGTCATAGTTGCAGCTTTAACATCTTTATAGAAAGCACCAAAACCTCTAGTGGTTTTAGCAAGGTTTGTCATCTTGTAAATCTGACCCTCTGTAGCTGCAAGTTCTTTTGCAAACTGCATCGTGTTTTCAAGAGGATTCAAACCGGAAACGGTGGATTGCCAAAAACGCTTAAGCTTGCTAACATCTTGTGCAGCATCAATAGCTGTTGTAACACGCTTTACACTGTTACTAGCTTTATAGATATCCCAAACACCACCGAGAGCTTTTGTAAAAGCTGCCGTTTTACCAACTGCTGCTGCACCTGTTGCAGGTGCTGCTGCTCCACCACTCAAGTATGTAAGACCGGCTAAAGCAAGCTCTGTAGTAAAGTAGTCGGTTATAATACCAAAGGTGTAAGCTGAGTTAAGAAGGAGGTTATTACCAAATCCAACAAGACCACCTCTTGTACTGCTACCTATATTAGATGCCTTCTCATACGCTCTTGATATATCATCAGAGTAAGAGAAGTTTTCTCCTTGGAATATATCACCTATAGTTTCGTAAGTTCCTACAAAACCGGCACCAAAGAGTTTACCAAACTGAGAACCCATTCTTGCATAGTCCTCTGTCCAGTGTGAGTTTTCATTATAAAAGGTTTCATTATCTCTGAGAGGATTGAAACCGAGCTTGTTAAAAGAAGGGTGACTGTAGTATCTATCAAAGTTTACAGCTTCTTTACTAAACACAATTGGCTCTTCATATCCAGGGGCCCTGTATGATTCTCCTAAGCTAAACGGTTTGTTTGTCAGCGCTTGAATGTTTTTTACCGGATCATTGGTAAATCCTCCACTAGTAGAAAACCATTGAGGATTATCTCCTTTGAACTGCTCAAGCATTCTGAGCGATCTTTCAAGTCCAGCCTCTGCTCCAGAAGGAGCACTAACGCCATACGCGTTTGCAAGAGGAGTAGGACCACCGAAGCTATTAGTCATATCAGCCATTGTGGTTGTGTTTAAAATGTTTATTGTACTAAAGAACCTTTATCTTTTACTGCGCCATTATTTCCTTTAAATACTCTTTCAACTTGTTCATTAATCTTAGAAGCAGCCTGTACGTTTGCCTCCCACTGATTAAGAATGCTTTCATAGTTGCCTGGCATCATTTGCCCAAACAACTGACTGGATCTGTTTACTACTACTCTTCCAGTTGCAGGATCAACCGCACCAAGAGACTGAGTAACTTCAACGCTTCCATCAAGAAGCTCTCTCATGTAAAGAGAAGAACCGTAGGGACCATCCTGATAGTAAGTACCCATAGGATTTTGTCTCATCGTAGCTTCTACTCCATCAACCTTTTGATTAGAGTATCTGTATGAGCTCTGATCAAAGTCTTTATCAAATGAGATCGAGAACTGTAGACTTTTTGCAAAGTCACTTTCTTCATCGATCAAAGCGCCCGTTTTAGGATCTCCAATCCATTTCTTTGCATATTCGCTATCAAGGGTAATGGTATATCCAGCTTTTGAAGGATCATCACCTGCAACAGATTGGTATTGCAAAGAGAAGATAGGTGCACCACTTGCATCTTTACCTTGTCTTGCAATAATATCATTTACCACTCTTTGATATACATCAGCCATCTGAGGATCATTAGATCCAATTGTACCCAAATTGCCAGCTTGAAACACAGCGTTGCCAGAACGACGAGCGGCTGACAAGGTTGTTGTCATTTCATTCATCATTTTAGCTGCATCAGGATTTAAAGCTTGACCATTAAATACTGTTGAGTATCCTGGGAAAGAAGCACTACCAGCACCCATACCTTCTACACCACCAAACAGTTTAGTTCTAGCTGATGTGGTCATGTACTTATTATAGTGCTCTGTGTAGTTCTTAAGAATCTTGTTGTACTCCTCGGTAGCGTCTTCTGCAACTTCTTGTGCTGATTCTCCTTCTGCTCTTGCATAGGCAGAAATATATTGAGAAAGAGAAACCGGACGACCGGTCTGCTGATTTATAAAAGCAAAACCTGCAGTTGCATTTCTAAGCTTTGCATTGTTGGATTCTTGAGAAATCCAGCTATTCCAAATATTAGCATCAGCTTGATCGACCTCATCAGCAACTTTAGAATACGTGGATACGTTTCTCTGAATTTTAGAACGCAGCAACATTAGATCACTATTGTTCTTGATCGCAGGATTAGTAGATGAGTTCTTATGAGCTTCTGTATAGGCATTCATAATGAAAGACCTACCCTCAGGAGTAGATAGCAACCCAGCAAGATCTTTAAATGCAACAGCTTGTCCATTAAATTCTACAGCTTCTCTACCAAGCGTGCGATTATAGTTCTGCAAGTACAGAGCTTCATCGCTTAAAATCTGCTTCTCGTAGTTTGTAAGTGATTCTTCATTTAAGAATCCAGCAGGCATTTCTGTAGTTGATAATGCACCAGGAACATCATATAAGGTTTGAGCCCCAGTTGCAGATCCTACAAGAGAATTTAGATTTAATCCTGAAGCAGATGTACTAGACTCAGCTGCCTTTTCATCCATCTTCCAAAGATGCTCAAGATAGCCTTTTTGAATACCAAGTCTAAACTCAAGCTGTTTCATCTGCTGATCAAATGAAAACTTTTGCGAGTTGAGAGCAAACTGATCTTCCTCCATTTTAACTTGGTAACCTTTATATGCTTGCGCTCTTGCAGCATTCTCAACTTGAGAGTTAAGGTTATTTAGATAGAACGTGCTCAACGCTTTATTTCGCATCTCAGCAACGTTACTTGCAGGAGTAACAATAGATCTTACGGGCTCGCTTTGTTCTTGATTATCAAGATCAGCAAGAGCTTTAATCTTTCTAAGATATTCTGTGTGCTCATCTGATCCCGGAACAATACCATCTTTAGACATTACTGCCTCATGACCTTCAAGATCTTGCTTAAGTTGTTGACGACTGGCTACTAGATTTCCAAAGAAGTCTCTTTGTACAAGCTCTTCATTTTCAGAAATAACTTGTTCAGCATAAGCAAGTTTGGCAGCATCTTCGTTTCCGTATGCTCCCATATTTTGTGTAACAAAGTCATGCTCACCAACATTGTACATTGTTCTGTACATAGCAGATACAGCAGGATCACCTTGAAGTGCTGCACTAATTGCCATCTTGTATGGACCATAAGCAATAGGTCCATTAGAAGTATGAATAAGATAACCACCTTGCTTTGAAGGCATTATCATTGCGTCACTGCCAAACTGCTGCTTTACAATCTCATTGGCTCTTGCATAGATATCCACTTTCTCAGTATATCTAGGACTGCCAATAATTTTGATTTGATCAACAGGAGCAGACTTAAACTTTTGCTTTAGGATATCAAGCTCTCTAACACCCGCTTCCCAGTATTTAGAACGTTGAGCAGGATCCGTAGAATCTCTATATCTCTGAGCAGTAGACAACTGGTTGTTGTAAAGCTTAGTCCACTGCATATCATAAGGAATGTATTCGTCATCCAGGATAGGATTAAATACATTAGTAGCTTGTTCTACAACATTTGGCATAGCCAAATCCATAGATGCTATCTTATTTATTTGATTCTGAGCTTGTTTAAAGTACTCGTCTCTTCTTTGAATGTTTGCTTCATTACTCATTTCAGAGTTCAGAAGAGTGCCGTATAAACCTTCAATTCTAGCCAAGTTAGTATCATAGCGCTGCTGAGCAGTGCTAGCCACCTTCAACAAGAAATCCCAGTTGGGCTTGAAGGGCTCAATCTTAGCTACGGAAGGCTGTGTTAAGTAACTTGCCATATTACACTATTAATATACTCAAAATCCTTGAGGTTTAATAAACTTTAAAGGTTTGATTAACCTTGTTGATTACGCATCATCTGCATGTATAGCATCATCATTCTAGGATCCATGCTACCTGCATCTACACCAGGAGTTTGAGAAGTTCCACTAAGATACTGCTTTGAATACATCTCTGCCACTTTATCAGCACTTACATCCGGAAATCCTTTTCTATACTCTTCAAAAGAAGGTGACTTAGATGCTCCAGAAGTATTAAGTCTTTTCTTAGCGTACTCAGGAGTATATCTAATTGTACCAGCATCTGCTGTATCTACAAAGTAGTTTGGTGTTAGATAAGGAAAACTCTTAGCATATGCCCAGTTTGTAAGAAGATTTTGAGTAGACGGAAGAATATTCTGAAGAAGATTTGCAGAACGCTCTTTATCATATGCATCAGCAGAAGCAACGTTTTGGTCGTAAGCAGTTTTGTCAAACTGTGCATTAACCAATGCTTCTTTTGAACCCATCTCAGCATTCATTGCTGCCATCTGGTTAGCTGTAGCAACGTTCTTCATTCCTATATCAGAAATGTTTCCAATCTGCTTATCTGCTGATTGACCCTGATACATGGCATTCATAGCTCTTGCTACAGAAGGATTACCTGCAAATGCATTAGAGGCATCCATTGCCATCTGAGCACTACTCTGTGCAGCAGCATTGGCATAGCGAGGATCAAAGAATGTTCCTCTAACTCTAGGGAGTTGTACCTGAGGTGCCCAGCTAGGATACTTATTTATATACCCCTGATTTGCAAATGCTGCTGCAACTGCCATCTCATCCTGAGGAAAAGGTGGAATGTAGGGAGGCTCACTTGGAGGTGAAGCAGGAGGCGGTGTCAAAGGAGGAGGAGTTGCAGGAGGTGTGGGAGGTTCAGCAGGAGGAGTATCAGGAATATCTTCCCAATCAAAAGCTGAACGGTTAACAGTAAACTCACCAAGCTTGGCATCTCTAACTCTAGATTTGTGAACACCCGGAGCATTAGGATCAGCAAAAGTGTATTCTGATTTTAATCTAGCAATTTCTTCAGGACTTACATCAATACCCTTTGCTTTTCTCTCTGCAACAAATTGATCAATACGATCATTATTATACTTGGTAATGTAATCCTGCATTCCACCAACAGCAGGATCTGCCGACTGAAGTTCTCTAATATTACCAGAGGCATCATAGAATCCGCTTACATCTGCACCTTTTCCTTTCCAGTATTCCAACCAAGGTGAGAGACGAGCTTGTGCACCTTCATATGTTCCTGTTTTAGGATTCAGGGCCTGAGTGTCAGCGTATATAGTGGTATTAGGATCAGCATTCCACCCTTGAGGAAAAACAGGCTTTGCCTTATACTTTCCAAGAATTTCATAAGCAGGAAGGTCAAGAGCTTCTACTGTTTGAGCTCTAGGCTGAGCTGCTGCTTGTGCTGCTGCAGGTTTAGAAGGTGTACCAGCTTGAGTATCTTTTTGTCTTTGAGCAAGCGCAGCCTCTTTAGTTTTATAGATTACACCGTTATACTTATAACCAGTGCTACCATCTGGAGCTGTAAAAGGAGTAATTGGACCACCTTTCTCATATTTTGATCCACCGTACTTAAACGATTCTCCCCAGATAGTGTCTTGAGGAGCTGCAAGTTCTTGAGCTTGATCTCTTAAGGTTCCTGTTTTACCAGCTGCCTTTTTCCCTTTTACAGGAATACCCATACTTTGTGCATTATCGGGGTAGTAATAGCTACCATCTTCAGCAGGTAGACCGAGCATTCCAGATTGGAACGCCTCTTTTAAATCTTTAGCGGATAGAATAACATCTTTGCCTTCTTTATTCTTAACCCGGACTCTGTCATAGTTTACACCTTCAAAAATGCTTGTTGGAGACAACTCTATATCGGCAGACATAAAGGGATTTACGACTGTATACTCTCTAGGTTCTGAGAAAAGTCCAGAAGCTTCGTAAATAAAAGAGCTTCCTGGTGTCAAAGACAACTCTTGATTTTCACCAAACTGATTATTATATGATCCTAAGCTATAGCCAGAAGAAACATCTCTTTCTCCAGAAACTCTTGAAAAAGAAACGGGCTGGTACTGATAATAATTTGCTATACCGCGACCAGCTACATCTTGACGAAAAGTTGGAGTTACTCCTTGCCAGTTCATTTGTTTACCAGGACGACCGATTGCAGCTCTAGCAATTCCTTGATCTAAGTAACTATCAGAAGGAATGTAAACTTGCTTTCCTGTTTCATCAGTATATATGTTGTAGTTCTCCTTAAAAGGATTCCACTTACCAGCTACTCTATCTGCAAGAAAAGGCTGATTGTTTATATAAACTCTTTCACCTTTCTTAAATTGAAGAGGTGTTCTTGGTGCTGTTATAAGAGCTTCACCAAGTGTTTCGCTATCTGTAGGAACCTCTTCACCATCTTGGTATTTCTTTACTTGAGCTCCATACTTTGCCATTGTCATACCTTCAGGCATTGTATTGTCTCCAGTAGGAATACCGTTAAGCTGAGCATACAATCCTGCTACTTGAGGAATACCATCAGGAAATCCTTTCTTTGCTTCTTGCGCAATAGCGAGACCACCTAGTTTGTATGTCTTGTTGAACATGTTTAAAGCGGCTGTATTCTGCTCCAGTTTGTCAGAGTACTTATCCATCATTGCACGCTTATCATCATTCATATCAATATACTGCTTTGCAATTTCTGCAGGAGTATATGATTTTCCTTCTGACTTATTAAAGAAGCTATTGAGCTCTTTGCCAAGTTTCATCTTGGGAGTGTCAGAAAAAATAAAAGATCCTGGACTTTCCTTCATTTTTACACCACCTTTTGAGTGACGCTTGCCCTCAATAGCATAGTGTTCAGGAATACCGTTCCCAGTTTTATCTGTTACAATAGTCTCTCCTCCTTCAGCTTCCAGATTGAAGTCTCCTGTTTCAGAAACATCTCTGAGTACGTTTCCACCATTCATCATGTGGTCAGAATCTCTCATGATTCTACCATCAGGCATCATGTGATATCCTGCAGGAAGCTTATTGATTTTAATCTTACGTGCCATGTTAATCTAAAATTTCTATATCAGCACCTTGAGCAATAAGCTCACGGAGAAGTTCTTCATCAACCGTTGCAACAGAGCCACCATCCTGCGCATACATAGGATTAGGTCTAGCAACATTTACAAAAGGATTCCAATAACGAGCATCGTTTTTAAATCCTTGATTATCCATTCTGAACTGACCAGTATTTACATCATAGTCTCCACGGTCATCCATACCTTGAGGAGTAGCAGAAAACACATTGTCAGCAGCTCTTTGATTGCTGAAGTATTTTTCTTGACGACGATTCTCTACTCCTCTGGCAATATTACCAACAGTATTCAAACCAAAGTTTGTAAAGAGCGCACCGTTTTGATCCCACCAACTTAGTCCTTGCTCAGGTGCAATAGGTTGAATCTGAGAAGCAGGTTGTACTTGCATGGGGGGAAGTGGTTGACTAAAATCCCAAACTTGATTAAGAGATTTAACAGGTAGGTCTATTGATGTTTGCATCTCACCAACAAATGGTCCATTTTGTCCAGCAAATTGAAACTTAGGAACTTGCATTCCATAAGCTGCCTTGCTTGTGTTCAATACAAACTGCGCACGCTTCTTAGTAGTATCACTAACACCTTCAGGATTTTTCTTAATGTGCTTAGCATATGCTAATGCACTATCATATCCAGCACGCTTGGCTTGTTCTGTAAAGCTACCAACAGTGCCTTTAGCTTTCATTCTGTCTACAGCTTCTTGAATCCAACCGCCCTGAGCATACTTTACTTTACCACCACATTCAAAGCAAGGTTGACCACCATCCATGTACATTTCTGCACCATATTCAGCCTTTCTCCAACCACCACCTCTTTGTTTATACCACTTAGCAGCAAAACCATTTGCATATGCAGAAGGGTATACATCGTATTTAGCTCTAGCAGCTGCTTTAGCTCTACTCCACAGTTCTGGATTAGTAGGCTTGTTCTCACCACCAGATTTCATGTTGGCAATAATCTTTTGCTGAACAGCAGGAGGTAATGCTCTAAATCCAGGGTTGTCAATACCACCACCGTTTGCGTAAAAGTCTTGAGAATCTTCATTAAACCATTCTCCACCAGCAGCATACTTTATACCACCATACATCATATTAGACATGATCTTAGCTTGAACTTCTTCTGGTAATGCTTGAAATCCAGGATTCTGAGGTTCACCACCTTCTTTCCAAGTCTTGAATCTTTTGTGCCAGTATAAAGGACTAAATGGATCATTAGCTTTTGCAGAGTCTTTACCACCCATTCTATTCCAAAAATTATCTCTGCGCTTTTCACTACCATGCTGACTAAAGTCTTTCATTCCTTTGTAGCCACCATGCACTACTTTGTACTTATCACCCTTCTTAGCAAGTACCATCCACTTTTTACCAGGACGATCTGACTGCTTTTTAACTCCCACTTTGGTAAATCCCATGTTCTTGTAACGCTCCGGAATACCACCGCCAGTTGCAAACATCTGATCCAGATCAGCATCAAAAGGTGTAGACATCATGTCCATCATTTGCTGCTCTTGTTGTAAAAGCATTGCTTGCTGTGCGGGAGTCATACCAGTAAAACTACCAGCATGAACAACACCACCAGGACCAACTGTTGGAAGATTAAATGGAAGTTGATAGTTGTTCATATTAAACAAATTTAGTAGATGTGCACCATCTACAATATTAATATACAGCTTTTGCCTTTAATACCATAGTTTTTAGTACATATCCTTACGGAATCTAGGTATAGATCCTCCGTATTCTTTACGCTTGTGATTGTAATCTATGCGCTTGCTAGAAGTCTTTTCTCTTTTGAATTTTGCTTTCTCTGCAGAAGATAATTCTGAAGCAGTTTTTGGAGTATCTGATGAAACTCTTTTTGAAGGTCTGCATGCAGGATATCCTTTTCTTTTTTCTCCAGCTTGTCTTCCACACTCTTTTCCAGTTTTTACATCCACCCATTTTTCTGCAAACCATCTGTCGAGTCCTCCATGCTGACCGCCTTGTGCATAATAGTATCTATCATAAAATTCATAGGGTGTTGTGAGTGAATTTAAAGGACCTTCAAAATCATACTTATCATATATAGATATGTATTTTCCTTTCTTGTCTTTACCAACACCTATTGTAAAGTTCTGTAATGGATCTATTTGAGAAAACTCATCTCTTGGCATAAAACCTTCACGTATGTATGGTGCAAGAGATGGTACAACTGCTGACTGTCCTTCTTGTAAGTTTCTTGTTTTTGCCTCAGCAATCAAAAGCTGAGGATCAATAACATCTCTGTTAAGAGTATAGTATTGTGCATTTGGATCTTTAGCTTTTGATGGTTTATAGTTTGACGGTACTATATACTTAGCATTGGTCTGTAGACCTAAAGCTTTTCTCCAAGCTTCTTCATCAACAGCATAATCTCCTTGAGCGTCTCTAGCCGGCGGAGGATTTAAACCAAGTGCTCCTTTTGTAAGCTCTGTTACTCCTGTAAAAATTCCAGGATATGCAACAGGTCTAATATTTTGAGCTAACCACGGTCTTGCTGCACCCTGCATCTGTATTGCAATTGGTCCCATTGTAGGACTAGTATACATTGCATTCAAAGCACTGCTTGTTGCAGATTCCAGTGTACTATTTAACCAATCACCTGCAGCATCAGCACCGTTTACAACAGCATTTATTAAAGGATTTGTGATATAGTCATCAAACGTGTTACCGCTTCTTACTTTTATCTGCTCACCACCAGCCTGCATTATTTCAGACATTCTAAAGAAGTCCTGCAGATTGTAATCAACATTCTCTTCTTCGAAATCCTGAATCATCTTATTAGCAATGTCTAATCTATTTATAGGATTATCAACCATAGATAGAATGTCCGCAATACCCTCTACCATCTCTTGATCGTTCTCACCACCCTGCTGGTATCCAGAGCTGTATGTAGTAGGACCAGGTTTTTTATTCCTAGTATTCTTATACATTGGTGGAGAATATGTAGCTTTTACAGAACCATAAAATCTAGGATCAAATCCTTCACCAAGATTACCTTCTGGTCTTTGACCCATTGCCATACCTAAATCACCTTCAATACTAAATCTTCCACGATTAGGAAGTTCTTTAGTGTATAGTGCGTTTAGTCCATAAGTTAGGTTAGATTCTAAGTTATTGATACCTAACTGATTAGAAACTCCTTGTTGATAATCTTCAGTTTGAAATCTTACACCTCCGTAAGGTCCCCAAGTAAGTTGTTCTCTCCTATTATCAATAGGATTAAATCTGTAACCACCTTGAGCTCTAAGACTTGCACCAATCTCTGGATCAAGTCCAGCTCTAAGCATTGCTTGCGTTCTATACTTAGGATTAGTGTAATCCATACCAGCAGCAATACCAGGACCTTGTTTAGTGCCATATGCTTCAGCATAATACTCAGAAGGATCTTTAGGGTTAAATGTGTATCTACCAGCAGCTATTGGTGAATTATACCAAGAATCATATCCTGCAGATGCAGACATTTGTCCACCTTTTTGTCCTTTAGGTGATGCATCAGTACTTTTTTCATTAGGTGTAACTAGAACCTCAAAAGGATTTTGATATACATCAGGATTAGAAAGATCGGAATCAAAAGGAATAACTCTTTTAAGACTTTGAGCATTTTTTAAAACTTTCTGAGGATAAGATCCTTCGTCTACTCTAAGAGGTTCTCCAAATTTTGTTTTTCCTCTTTTTAAAGATTGACCTTGACCATTATAAAAATATAAAGCAGCTGCCCAGGGATCTTTGTCTAGCAGCTCTGGGTTGTTAGAAAGATATGCATCTGAAATATTACCAGAAGAAAGTAAAGAATCAAGAGCACCTATATACGCTCCTTCTATTGTTTCTAGAGCATTTTTGTTACCCTCTAATAAATCTTTAGCAGGCTGTCTTAGATTCTTATATCTGACAGCTGCAGGACCTGTGCTCCAAGAATCCGGTCCTATAAGATTTTCTAAACTATACTTTAAACCTCTTCCTATAGTCTCAGGACTTCCAAAATTTGATTCCTGCTTCATTATACCATAGATAATAGGCTTTAAGGTTTCGAGAGTTTGATCTGATACCTTAAAGTTTTCTCTAAGCTTCTTGTCAAAGTCAGGATTGTTAAAAAGACTTATTAGTTCTTTTTCCTTTTTGCTAGCATCTTCTGAATATCTATATGCATAAGGTAAATCCTGTGTATTTACTACTTCATCAAAATATTCTGGACCAGAATAAAGTTGATCCTTATAGCTTTCTACTGGAAGTCTTCTTGATTTAAAGTTCTCTCTATTTTCACGAGCTGTTCTTTCTTCAGCCGTTTCATAGTCAATTGCAGCATTAGGATTTATATGTATAAGTTGAGCACCACCAGATAATCCACTTTGTCCTTTCTTTAGAAACTCTTGCAGTTCTTTATCAGAATAGCTTTTCTTTCCTGTCTTGCCCCACCACTGACTGGTGCCTCGATAGTTATCAAAGAATAAATGATTACCATTTTCATCTTTTCCAAGATACATCTGAGCATGAGTTGGATATCCTTTCCCTGATTTATTAGCTTTTCCAAAATGCTGTATAACGTCTCCAGGTTTTAAAGCATTAATATTAAAAGAAGGTTTAGAAAAACCAAGATTAGATGCACTACTGGTAAAATCAGTATTGCTCTCTATTACATCTTGCATAAGACCAACATCTTTGAGAACTCTACAAACTCCACCAATACAAGTAAGCTCGTTTGGGTTACCGTTGTTGTCTTTAACTATTTGTGCTTTTTCTGGACTCAGTCTATAGAAATCTTTATTTGCTATAATTTCATTTGCTCTATTGACAAGTCTTTGTCTAACATTTTCATTAAACTGACCGGCTTCTTGAAACATGGGTATTTCAAACACCTTATTACCAGGAAACTGATATTCTCCTCCAGGATACATCATCTGCTCATTACCAAGATCATCTACTCCATACACAGGAAAGTCTACATCTTGCATAGTAATTCTACCAGAAGGAATGACATTGTATTTTTTATACAAGTCAGGAGAGTATCTCTTATATCCTAGCTTAGAGTACTTCATCGTAGAGAGTATTGAACTTTAGTATTATTAATCTTTATAGAAAGTCTATCAGGTCCACAAACAGTTCTTCTAAGCAGAACACTGTTTACAGTACTTCTAAACTTCTTGTGTTGATGTGCAGGCTTTGCATAATCAACATTTGCAAGATTAATCTGACGAATATAACCGTTTGGTTCCGTATTAAAAATCGGAAGTCTTACGTTAGTAAACTCACCACGATCATTAGTAATATCCCAGAACTGATTAAATCTGAACTTGCTTTCTTCTTTAGAGAAAAGAATATCGATAGAAGCAAGGTTTACTCTAGGATATGTAAGAATTGCAGGAGCATTGTTCTTAGGAGTAATATTCAGATTCAACAAACCAGAGATCTGCTCAGTGTTAAATACGATTGCCTGATCAAAGTTGCTATCTAGAATATGGTGCGTATCTCTACAATCGTTTGCATATCTGTGAGCTTCAAGCTGATATTCAAAACTTCTTACAGTTGATATATTTGCTCCTGTTGTAGAAGTAACCTCTATCTCAAAAGGATAGTCAGTACCATAGAAAGTACAGAATCTGCCGCAAGTATCATTGTGCTTATAGATCTCACCACCAAATGTTGTCATAAAGTGGTACTTACTAGGAATAGTCAGATAAGGGTGCCAGTCATGAAATGATACAAATTCTTTAGTCTTTGTATCAAAGCTTAAAGTCCAGCTAGCATTATCAAAGTATTGAGGGTCGCCACCATTTACAGTAAGCATACCATCTACAAAAAACTTATTACCAGAAATGTAAGTAACTCGCTCTCTATACTCAGGCTTTACTACAAAGTCCTTCTTACTAAAGTATACAACAGCATCCGTGTTATCATAGGTAGTTTGAATACCAACACCATCTACAGGATTATCTATAGCTTCATAGTTGGGGTACTGTCTTGTTATTTGGTATGGCATGTATTCATGCAACCACCACTTCATTCCATTTAAGCCAAGATCAATAAGCTGACCAGCAAACAAGAATATTCTACCCTGATTTTGAGAAGTCCAGAATACCCCAGACGGTGTAGACAGAACTGACAACCTATTTTGGCAACTACCAAATTCAAAAGACGCATCAGCATTTACAATTCTTTGAGGAGGGTTTGCAAATAAACCACCATCACCAACTGTGATCTTAATTCCATTGTCAGTCTTAAGAGTATCTACACCTCTAAACTGCATGGGAGGAGATGCATTAAACAAGATTAGTGAACCTGTCTCATTAACTTCTCTAATAGAAACTACCTTATCTTCAAAGTCATAATAATTCAAAGGAAGAAATACTCTCCATCCGTCTTTCTTTGAAGATATAGTTGCGGGCAAAGAGTAAAGAATTCTGTTGTCATTCTTTATGTAACACTCCTCTGATACCGTAGGATCGTAATCTTGAGTTTGAAGAGATCCCCAAGACACAAGTTGTCCCCAGTATTTGTTTACACTAAGAGAGTAATCGTATTTCCAGAAGTTACCAACCTTAATACTAGAAGGTCTAAACAGAGAGGTCAGGTCTGTGTATTCTGTATGATCGTAAAATCTGCTAGCTTCTGTATCCTCGTGATCTCTTTGTGCTAAGTTTATTTCAGACTCGACCCAGAAATCTCTAACTCCTGAGTTAAAGAGATACATATATCGTTCTTTAGCAGCAAGGGATAAACTTCTTATTGAATTACATTTTGCAGGATCGCTATCCAAAGCATAATCATCATTTGGAAAAGCATTACTAAAATCAAGTCTTGCCAAACCAGAAAAGAACTCTGTAAAATCATACTTTTCAGTATTCATCCAATGCCAAGGATATGCCACATTTATATACTGTCTGTAATCAAACTCGGTTCCATCCGGTTGATTCATCATCCAGTTATAGAAATAAAAGAATGTGTTCTTCTCAGTATATCTTCCTACATAAGTATCTCCACCAAACAGAACATCAGATTTAAAAGTCTGGTTTGGACTTGTAATAGTAACTCGTTGAACACAAGTTGTAATAGGAACTTGTCTTATTGTGTAGAGTTGACCATACTGGTTTTCTAGATTATACTTAAGTCCAGCATAAAAACTAGAAATATTAGTGCTTCTTTCTGTGGTTGGATTCTTCCAGTCACTGTTCGTTCCGATCTTGTATCGGCTATTATCAACTATGGTTGGTCTGGATAAGTCAGCAGAAAGCTTTAGAGCAACCGAGTCTGATCTATATAGATTATTTATTCTCTCTAGAGAAAATTCTTGTATTTGAGGTCTGATATATACAGAGTCATCAATCAAGCGTCTTCTATTACCGTTTACCGGACAAGAAGAATTATTGTAATAACCATGCGATACGTAGTGATAAGCGTACTGTCTGTATGGTAATAGATTCTGTATAATATCTAGAGTTCTGTTTGCACCATTTGAAAGATGGAAAGTACTGATCCACGCTGAGTTTATTACTCTTAATGCTGTAGGAAGTTCTTGAGTTTCAGAGCTCTCATAGGTTCTTGTTGTTTCGCTACCCATTGTCATTGGAGCGACATCCATAACATCATTAAATATTCTACGAGCAAGTCTTACACCAGCTGGATACAATGTACCACCAGTAGCAAGCAAATCAGCAACTCTTACAACATCACCTAATACAGCAAGGGCTCCATTAAGAATTGCTGTTCCTGCAGCTTTTGCAATAGATCTGATAGTAGCTTCACCTGCTTTTGTTGCAGTACCAGCAGGTGATTCAGAACCTTCGCTTCTTGTAGAAGTATCTTTAACTGTTGTTCGAGTTTTACCATGCATCTGAGTAAGAGCATAGCCAAGACCAAGCATTGAAGATAAGAAAAAAGCAGTGTTCCTTAAAAGCTTATGTTTAGGGTGACCTTCAACAGTTGTAAAGTAACCAGTACTTATACCACTATACTCACCATACACTTTTAATTCAGTCGGTGATAAGAAAGGATTCTTAAATGTTGTATCAGGAGAATGGAACGTAAAGTAATTATCTCTAAACGTACCCATTGCTTTACCATTCTGGTTTCCTAGTTTACAAGCACCATCTGTTTGTACAGTGGATAAGAACGGATCTGTTCTTAGATCGTTATATGGATAGTTTGCATAAAGTGATTTACGACCATTACCATTAGGAATCTCATACTCACCCATATTGTTTATGATTCCTTTTGCTACAATAGACTTGTTACCATCTCTTGTTGCTCTAAGAATTTCATAACCAACGATACCAGGAATAATATTACCTTGATTGTCAACAGGAGGTTTGATATTTTCAAATTTTACACCAAGAACTCTAAGTCTCTGTTTGTCGTCACTTACTAGCTTAACACTTGGGTCTGTACACTCTTCTGGAAACTTATGATGTCTAATTGGTTTACCACAAAGCGGTCCCCAAATATCAGGTCTATCATCAGGATACTCCTCTACAGATTCCCAATAACCCATTCTTCCTTCTTTAATTATAACACCACCATCAGGAAGTATTCCACTAACCGTAGGGAGAGGAGCTGCTGTGTTATATACTTGCCATCTTCTAGGAATACCGCTAGATACAGGTAGTGCGTCAGCACCCTGAGTTATTTGTAGATCTGCAGTTGTAGATGCACGACCAGGAATATGATATGAGGCAGACTTATCTCCAGTATTGTATACCCAGCGAATAAAGAATGCATACTGCTCATCTCTAAGATATCCTACAACATTACCACCATTATAGTAGTAGGAGTTAGGATATTCTACAGACACCCATTTAGCAGTAATGTTATTTGCAATAGGCTGGTAATTAAAATCAAACTTACCAGTAGGGGCTGTTCTGAACAAATAACCATTAGCAGCAAACATAGCTTCTGATTTCTCAAAAGCAGGGTTGCTTATAGTCAAAGTCTGAGTAGGTATAACAGGCAAAGAGTTATCAAAGTAATCAATAACAACTCTTGTTGTTCTTGTATCGTAGTATCCTATTCTTCTACCTTCGGTCTGCTCATTTGCAAATACAATAATGGCAAGCTCAAACTGATCAAATCTCTGATCAAGATCTGAAATAGCAACCTCTAATGAACCTTCACCATTATCATGAGTAAACAAAGACTGCAAGTTGGAAATACCAATATAGTCTGTAACTCTCTGTTGATCAATAGTATATGCAATAAAAACTTGGTAAGTACCATTAACTAGTGTACCACCATCAGGTAGTTTATTGAGTTTTACGCAAGGTGCGTTTACAAGCTTTGCTAATCTGAGCTCTTCACAGTCAAGCTGCAAAGGATAGATCAAATCATACGTAGTACAATCATTTATAGTTGTAGCAACCTTTTTAAAAGGAGGCTCATCCATGTTCATTGTTCTACTAGGATTCAGACCATCGTCCCAATATACCTGCATTGTACAGTCAAAGTTTTCTTTTGCTGTACCCTTTATAAGATGCTGAGTAGAAAAGTTTAAGCAGGGATCGTTTACTACAGTTGTGTAAGAGCAAGACTCTTCTTTAAAAAGTCCAATCTCAGAATTCTGATTATCTGTAGAATATATAACCCAGCTGTCTTCGCCCAAATGGATTGCTCCTATAATTGTATAAGGAGCTGCTGTACAAAATGTATTAGCTATTTCGCTAGATAAAACACCAAGTCTACCATCTTCAGTATTGTGTACAGCATTTCTAGCATGGGTCCATGCTCCTTCTGGAACAAGACCGTATTCACCGTCTTTATATAAACCTTTATTAAAGGTATTTAGCTTAACATCTGATGTGCTGTTATCCTGCTTTGCCATAACTTAGAAATATTAGTTTTGTATAACAGGAAAGCTCTTGAACATATTTACATACTTGTGGTATTGTGCTTTTCGATTAACCTCCCAAAGCTTTCTCATCTCTGCAAAGTCAGGAGTATTAACAATAGAAAGAGCATTGTTTCTAGCAGCACGCAGTCTCTGCTCAACAAGTGTCATTTTTTGTACAACGTCTTCACCGGCAAAGTACATGTTTTCTAGAATGCGCTGCTTAATAGCGTATTCATAGTACTCATTAATCATAGGATGATCTACAACAAGCAGATTACCATCCTCGTCTTCCATTGCACCCTGATAATTAATGTATACGCTACCAGTCTTAAACGGAGTTCTTAAGAAACCGTCTTTGATTTCAGCAGTGTCAGCAGATCCATTGTATTTATTAGGGCAGCTAGGATCTAAACTAGATCCAGGCTTAATGCGCAACGAACCAAAAGTCTTGTATACTCTAGTCTCAAACTTTGTTTTCTGAATAAGCTGATAATAGTTACCACAGTCGGTCATACAAACAGAAGTATCTACTGGGCAATCGTTCTCATCAAGCTCTACAGTTCCAGGATCAAGAATTCTGTCCTCTATATGAGTCCCACTAATAACAGGCTCTTGCACTTCGTATGTGCCACACTGATACGCAAAGTTCAGAACGTAAAAGTCTGAAGGCAGTTTAGCTTTATAATTTTCTATTTCCAGAAGATATTCTTTCTGAGAATGTATTCTAAGACCTAGGTCATAGTTTACCCTAGTAGCAACTTTAATAAGCTGCTGAGGTTCAATCATACCTTCAAGACTGTAGCTACCAAAGTCTACACTTACATCCTCAAGGAGCTGATCAAAAGATCTATAGTTAATGTAGCGTGCCATTATCTTGCAATGTTCTGTTTGTTATGTTCACCATCTGAAGGATAGCTTGCAGTGGTCATGATATCTTTCAGCACGTTCTGCTCAATCTCAGCAAACAAAAAGTCAGGAACATTAAATGGTTGTATCTGTCTAGGATCACAATCATCCTTAGGATCGCAGTTCCACTTTGTAACATCCTCTTCAAAAATTCCTTCTACAAGAATAGCATCCCAAGGAATATTAGGCATATAGAGATATCCGTTCAAAAACCAGTAGTACTTTGTTGTATTATACTTAAAACTGGTTGTCTTAGTCATTGATGTGTACAAGCCTGGGTGTGTAGGTTGAAGCTCAATAGACGTATCAATAGAACTCACAGTTCTTATAATAGGTCCCCAGTATCCTTGCATGAAGTTAGGAAGCTTCTCCTTTGTTCTTTTAATAGTAATACCACTCTTAATTCCAGAGCAGTGTGCCTCAACTTTGTCTACGTCAATTAACTCTACAAAAGGTAAAGTCTGAAAAACAGAGTTAAACTTCATAAGCTTATTCTCTGAATCCTGCCGTCTAAGATAGAGGGCCGTATATTTTAGTATCAAGCTATAGAGGTATCTGTCGGTAACAAAGGCATCTTGCCTTACCGATTTGATTTGGTTCCTTACCCTTGATACAACTTCACCTATAGTTGTCATTTTTAATCTAGTTTAAACTCGTCGTAGTCTTCTAACATAACTTCGGCTGCTTTTTCTATATAAGCTTTCCTCCTTTGTTTGTCATAAAGACTTGATATTCTTAGGTCCTTTGTCATAACAAGATAACGTTGGTATGATTCAGGATATTCCTTAGCTACAGTTCTTTTAAACTGTCTAACCGCAGAGAACGTCCACAACTCTCTATTTGCAAATCTGTACTTTTCATAGTAGTTGGTATAAAAGATTTTAGCAATCTTATTATCTGTTTCCCAGTTTCTATTCTGTACAGTTACTCCATGTTTTGCGCTAGTGTGAAAGTCTATATTAGTTCTTTTTGGAGAGGGGCATGTACCAATAAAGATGTGACCCAGACTCTCAGGGAGCTGAACACCATCTCTACTGTCTATAACCTCTTTCCAAAGCATACCGTTAAACACTTTAATTATATTAGAGAACGTTTGTAGATCCATTGATGAATGATGAGGATACTTAGCTTTAAACTCTTTATGAGTTTTAGCATTGTCAAACGTTAGAGCAGTAGATCTGTATCTAGCAGCTTTTAAGTTTGGTCCTTTAAACTCTTTCATTTATATGGAGTACATTATAATTTACAAAAAAAACAGCATCAATACTAGTCTAAAATGCAGACAAGCTCACATATTAGACCTTTGTTAGGATCATGAATGTCAATAACGCCAGCACGTCTATTACCAACGTACTTATTATGATAGTGCCAGTAATCGGTTTTTGATAGTGATGGTAGGATCTTTACCATAAATCCTGTCTGCTCATCCTCTGTTATATACTCAATTCTTCGCTTTGTATGAAGGTGTCCGGTGTATAATGTTCTATAGAAAGTCATGCCCCAGTCGTAAGCAAACTCTGTAGCATAAACCAGTAAAGAGTTTTTAGTATTTACATCACCGTGCTCAAAAGCAAAAAAGTTATTACCATACGTAAAAGCTTTTCTCTCTTCATATTCAACATGCCAGGCAACATGCTCATCTTTTATTGCCATAGAAAGCGCATGTGCCAGATGGAAAGAACTAAGTCTATCGTGATTACCAGGAATATATACAACATGCAGTGTATTGCAGTATTGTCTTATATATCCAATAGACCAAAGGATTGCATCAAATGCTATAGTGTAAGCATCAGTTGCCTTCATTGCATTATCAACGGGTGTTCCATTTGTTGTAGATCCTGAGAAGGTATCCATGTTTATAAGGTCACCACCAACAACATAGTATACTTCATCCAAACAAGCAACGCTGCTTGCTCGATCTATAAGATCTTTAACAGCTTCCTGAAAATCGTTTACAACGTCCTCGTTGCCTTCTTTACCAAAATGGATATCTTGTAGAGATAGCACAGCAGCTGCGTTTTCCAAAGATGTATTAAGCTTGGAAGCACCGTTATAGCCTGTGAAGGGTTTCGGAGACCAAGCTTTAAGAAAGTTAATAATAGTTTCACTGTCTGTTGCTTTTATTCTTGTTACTAAAGCTGATACGACCCATTTGTCAGATTTCTGTTTGTTCCAGTATTGTGAAAGCTTCCAGACTTTGGTATCAATTTTAAGAGCCGCTATAATCTCATCTGGAGACTGCGGCTCATAACTTAAGATGATTTCTAATCTAGCTTCACCTTTATCTAGATTATAAGATGCTTCAACCTTTGAAGTATCTTCTGATGCTGTAAAGATTTTATAGGCACTGTATACAGCTTCCTCATCATCTCCCACCATCTGCTTTATAAGTAGAACATCTCTTTTTAATGTAAGATATTCTTCATATGATAATCCGAGTTTTACTGCATTCTCTTCGTTAGATTTTTTTGAACGAATAGTAGCTAAAACATCTTTAATTAGTTGTTGCATAACTTACTGATTTACAGTTGTACCAATATAGGGCAATTTGTTTAATATATCATTAAATCAGAGAAGCCCCAGTGCCGAAACACTGAGGCTCTCCTTGTCAGCCACGTAAAACCAACAAACCGTGACTTATTTCTTTAAGCTGTTGTCTCAAATGAAATGATTAGAGAGCTATAGCTTGAGTTGTTAATTCCTTCTGCAGTAACCTTTACATGGTAGTGTGTAGAAGCAGTAAGGTTGATGAACTTGTACGTCTTAGCAGCACTGCTAACAGTAACATCAGTCCAAGCACCAAGTGCTCCCTGTCTAATACTTACTACATATCCAGTTACATTAGGAACAGCATCCCATTCTATTTCAGCTTCTGTAGCTTTGATAGAGAACGTTTCTACATTATACGGAGCATGAATACCATCAGATCCAGTAAGAGCAGTAGGATCAAGATGTAAAAGGATAAGCTTCTTAAGCGTTACCTCTACTCTTTCATTGTGCTCTAACGGAAAATCTACAAGATCATCACCGTTATACAGTACACACTCTGAAGCAATATAATCTTCACAGCGCTCACCTCCAGGACATGCACTCGTTCCCAGCTGATAGGTAGCTGGAAGCGAGACATGTGTATCATTACAACCGCAATTTTTGCAAGCCATTTCTATATATTATTATCAGGTAAGACAAGAGTTACAATCCGCAACAACGCTGGCAATAAGTACAGCATTCGAGAATGCGCTAACATCAGTAATTGTGTAGCAGTATCCTTGGTATGTCGAACCAGTAAGTGTTACAACACTTCCAAGTTGAACTGTAGGATCAAATGTTCTAACTGCGTTGTTTGCAGGTAGAGGAGCTGCAATATCACAAGGACTTACTTGCCAGAAGAATTCAGTAGCTGAATCTGTGGTAATGTTAGCAGGCGTACATACTTGAGGATTTGCTCCAGGAACAAGAACTGTAATACGAACTTGGTAAGCAACTCCAGCAGAAAGGTTAGTAAACGTTCCAGTCTGAATGCCGTTGGGCTCGTTGATTACATACATGTTACCAACAACTGCTGAGTTTTGAAGAAGCTCAATGTTGTAGCTAATGTTGATTCCAAGAACATGTGTAAACTCCCAGCTAACTGTAGTTTGAGTAGCGTCGAGAGTCAAAGTAGGACAAGCTACAGTGCCAGTCAAAGTAGCGTTAAACGCTCTTTCACAAGTAAGACTACCATCGGTAAAGCAAGACTGAATGTTTACAGTCAGAGTAGTACCCTGAGTAAGATTAGTAGTGCCAAGAGATAGGGTGTAGCTGCTGCTAGTAGAAAGCAAGCTAGCAACATCGATATAGTCTGTGTAGACTGCACCAAAGGTGTCTGTAATTTGAACAATCGCACCAGCAGGGTTGCAGCTGTAGAACCCAGAAGGAATAACAGAACCAACAACAGATATAGTAACCGTATCGCCGGCACCATTAATAGAAGGAGCGTAAGAAAGTATAAGATCGTCACAGTTTGTAGAACAGCAGTTATCAATAACATTCTGTAAAGCAGCTCTCATATCACAAACTGTCAACCACAAGTTGGTAACAGAGTCTGCAAGATTTGTAACAGGATTCTTCCAACCAGGAATTCCAGACATAGTACCAGAACCAGATTGTCTTGGAAGGTTAGTAAGGTTTACACACTGATATCCTGTGCTACTAATAATCTCAAAAGCTTCTCCTGTTGCTTGCTTAAGATCACAGAGTTGTGACTCAACAGCAACAAGTACATCATCCATATCTGTAGGAACAGAAGGAAGAACGCAATTAGGAATTACTTGAGGAAGAGTAGCAGAACCCAGGTTATTGATCTGAGTTTGAAGATTTGAAATCTGAGTAGTGTGTTGACTTACAGTAGTCTGTAGTGTAGTAATGCTAGAAGCAATCGCACAGATCTTAGTTCCAAGAAACTCAGCATATACATCAACCGCAACCTCTACAGCTCCAAGCTCTGAAATATGACAGTTAGCTACTGTTACGTTAATAGTAGAGGATCCTCCACCACTGGGGGCATCTTCAAGAGCTGTACATCTACCATCTAAAGAGCAGAGTTTATCTATAATAACTTGTACAAGTTCTTGAAAATCCTGAGGAGTCTGAGAAGGAGACAGGTTTAAGCAAGACAGATCAATATTACTAATATTGGTCTGGTTTAAAAGATCGCAGAGCTCTGTTGCTAGTTTATATACTACATCAGATACAGAGTCTCCGGTGCACAGGTCAATGCATGGAATGTCTGGTCCTTGCCAGATAATGCAGTTGGATGATACAGGTACACATCCATCTGTGCTTCCGCTTGATGATACTGGAATCATAGTTTATATAATATTGATCAATATTCAGTAGAGGAGGCCACACCCCTACACTATAATATAGCACTAATATGTATAAAAAAGAAATACCCCCTAGATTTTTCTAGAGGGTATTCTGTTGGGTAGAAGATTACTTCTTACTCAGGCTTGATAACTGTAAGCTCAGGAGCAGCTGCTTCTTCTTGTTTAGGTGCGTCTTCGTACTCTCCGTTCTCAAGATTGATTACGATATCACCGTAAACTTCTTTTAGAGCCTGCATTTCAGACTGCAGTTGAGCATTTCCAGCTTGCATAGCAGAAAAAGAATCAGACTGAACCTTTTGCATTTCTAAAAGTTGAGCAGAAGCTTTAAAGAAGTTTCCTTCAGCTTCCCGGATGGATTGTACCAAAGCTTGAATTTTTTCAAGCTCTTCCTGTTGGATTTTGTTTTTATCAGACATAGTTAAAAAGTGTTACGTAACAGAACAAATATAATTATTTGCTTTCAGTTTTCTTACTTGCTGCAGTTTTTTTATTAGCAGGTTTACGTCCTCTACGCGGTTTACCAGCAGCAGCATCAGCTACATGAGCAGCTTGAACTTTTACTTCTTTAACCGCTTCGACAACGTCTTTAGCTTCTTCTACAACACGCTCAACACGTGCTTCAACAGCAGCTACTGTTTCTTTTACCTCTTCTACTTTAGCAACGATCTTCTCGTCAATGGTAGTTTGGCCAAGCAGCCAGTTCCAAAACTTCTTTAACATAATACAAAAATTAACAATCAACAGCGTCTTCGTAACCAGCTTGAGCTTTCA
>JACCDP010516344.1_pt1 | contig 25290 bp, 29 predicted proteins | sample 7445841 | NCBI WGS metagenome assembly JACCDP01 (sample SAMN15323441, study PRJNA562643) | freshwater metagenome | isolation source: river surface water | place: USA:Blue River Watershed | collected 2017-08-17 | reverse complement strand
CCTGAGGACTTCAATCATCAGGAGGGTGTCAAATATAAGAGCTCTTACGAATATACTAAGACATTCAGTAACTATCATTTCGACAAATGGCAGACAGAATCCGAAGGTGATTGGTTTCACAATCTAGGCAGGTTTCAAGGTGATTGGAGTGATGATGTTGCGAAGATCATAGAGAAGTCTCGAGAACTAGGATGGGATCAAAGCACTGCACAAGGTCAACGCCCAGGGTTTCCTGGCGGTCACAGCCCTATGCGGGCTCAAGAAGAATACGACAGAAAGCTGCACGGGCTAGACAAGACTGATCAGACCAATTTAGTTCTAGAAGATTATCTAGATCAATTTCCCAAGATCAAAAAGATGGTAGACCATTGGGCATTAGAAAAAGTTTCTTACCGAGCCCATGTGCAGTGGCCGGGACAGTTTTTTGGTGTCCACATTGATAAGCTGTGGCATCGCAATCCCGTAGACCCTGCCAGAATCGTGAGAATCATCGTTTGTCTAGCAGATTACGAACCCGGACAACTAATCATATATGGAAATTCTGTATTGACACAATGGCGAGCTGGTGATGTACATATATTTGACACGCTAAATGTTCCTCACGGTACGGCCAATATCAGTACCAAGCCTCGTCCAAACATCACCATAACTGGACTGCGAACTGAGCTAACAGATCAAAAATTACGCGAAGCCAGCGCTAACGCAAGATATTTTGTATAGTTTTAAATTTATAAAATAGCTATATTTGTTTCTAGAAATGATTAGTGAATCACCTTCAAATCATATATTTGATAATTATCCTCAGGGATATTGGAAAGTTGAAGGAAAAAAATTTATCAGCAAATACGATGCTCTTTTATTTGCTAATAAATGCAAAAGCAAAGTAGATTATATATTTTTTGACCATATATGGGAAAAATTCGATAAATCTCTTTTAGGAAAATATTCTCTAAATTATCTCTATCTCAAGCGAGCACAACAGTTACGAGATCAATACGACTATCTAATTTTATATTTTTCCGGCGGTGCTGATAGTTACAATGTTCTGAGATCATTTATTGATAATGGCATACACTTAGATGAAATCTGCGTCAAGTGGGCAGGGCCGACCCGCAATGCCAATACTAAATTATATACTCCAAATGTCATCGATTCGACAGCATATAACTATCTAAGTGAATGGGACTATGCTATCTCTCCAGTCTTAGATTATCTTTCAAAACATCATCCTAAGATTCACATTAAAATAATCGATTGGTTTGAAGATAAAAAAATATTAGAATCATCGAATATTTTTAAAAAAGTAAATCACTGGCATGATATTGAAATTTCATCCTTGGCTATATGGTCTCCATCGGAAGAATACTATATAGAAAAAGGAAAAAAAGTTGCTTCTATATACGGAATCGATAAGCCTACAATTTATTTTGAAAACGGATCTGCTTACATGACTTTTTCCGATGCCGCGATATGTATGGGAACACCTAATGATATCAATCCGTTCGGCACTGAATATTTTTATTACGCACCTACATTTCCCGAACTAACTTTTGAAATGGCCAATGTCGCTGCAAAAAGTTTTGAAAATGATCCCATTCTTAAAAATAATAAATTTATATCTCAGAAAAGATATGATTTTAAATATATAATGGATGCTCACCAACTTCAACAAAAGCATCTGAGACATATATTATACACAACGTGGTCGGATAGATTCCAGGCTTCAAAACCGGTACTGCCTAATCGACAAGATAAACATTTTTGGATATATCAGTTAGAACAGACTTCGTCATACAAAGAAATGTATGAGGATATCAAAAATCAGCACCTAAGCCAATTATCCGGAAGTTGGTATTTAGGCAATAGCATTGACAAAAATATAACTACCGAATATAAATCAATTTATACTAAAAAACATCTAATATTTTAAAATTCAAAATTTAAGACTATTTTTCTTGCATTACTGATAAAAATAATGTAAAATATATTTGTGGTCGTGAGCAAATTGGCAAAGCTCCCGCCTAACCCATAGTTAGGAGAGGGGACGGGGCGCTGACATAGTTCGTAGCCTTTGTAGGTTCGAAACCTACCGACCACACCATTAGTATACATAAGTAAAATACATTTTATAAGGAAATAAAAATGTCAAACACAGTAGAAGAGCTCAAGGCTCAATTTGAAACATTTCTAGCAGAAGATGCTAAATTCGTAGGCGGTAACTCTGCTGCCGGTACTCGTGCCCGTAAAGCACTACAAGAAGCGGCCAAACTGATCAAAGCACGTCGCAACGAAATCACAGCAGAAAAAAACGCTCGCAAGGAAGCTAAGGCCAAGTGATATGAATTTTGATGCTTTTTCCAGCGGGCAGGTTCTCAGCAAACTTTGGTTAGCCGAATCGTTGGAAAAAGTCATAAAGTTCAACATGCTAACCCAGCCTAGACGGATACTTTGTCTAGGCGGGTGGTATGGCCTAACTAACTTCATATTGCGAATCCGCGATAACATTAAAATCAAAAATTTTCGTAGTATAGATATCGATATTGAAGTAGAGGCTATCGCTGACAAAATCAACAACTCTTGGGAGTGGCAGGATTGGCAATTCAAAGCGTTGTCTGCCGATGCTAATAGTTTTCAATACACCGCCGACGACTTCGATACCGTGATCAACACCAGTGTAGAACATATAGAATCTCGGCAATGGTTTGAAAACATACCCGACGGAAGTCTAGTAGCATTACAGAGCAACGACATGCCTCATGAAGATCATTCGGGCTGTCATGGTAGTCTAGAAGAGTTCGTCAAAGAATTTAACCTATCTGAAACTTTCTTCGCCGGAGAAAAGCTGTTTAGTTATCCCGACTGGAGTTTCCGAAGATTTATGATCATAGGAATCAAATAAAATGGAAGATGAAAATATAATCACAAGTGGGGACACTGTAACCATTGACCTGAGCAATTATGGCGCGGCCCAAGAAACATACAGTGTATCTGGTATAAGTTATCCTTGTGTCGACATGTCCACGATAACGTTACCTTCAATAAATTATACTGTAGCCGGTAGCGGATTACAATATACTACCAGTTCAGGGAGCGGTACTAGCTCAGTATGGAGTTCACCTTATTATAACAGTGATCCCGCTGTCAATATTACCACTTCGGGAATCGATATGAAATCCGGTAGTGATATCAAGATAGGTGGCAAGAGTCTAACTGAGGCTATAGAGAAAATCGAAGAGCGTCTAGGCATCCTCAAACCAAATCCAGAATTAGAAGAACGTTGGGAACAATTGAAAGCACTGCGCCAACAATATGTCGAACTAGAACAAGATCTTCTCGAAAAAGAAAAGATCATGAAAATCTTGAAAGAAACCTAATCGATGATCCAGGTATTTGACGATCTAATTCCCAAGCACCTACAGGATTATTTTGAACTGATCACCCTAGGACGGACTTCTGTCGAAGACGAAGTCATGCATCCAATGATCGATTTCAAAGTCAAATACGAGTCAACGGCTTTAGAAGATGGCAGTAATCCTATCAGTTTTGTACATGTCCTCAAATCAGATACACAGACCAGTCCTCATCTTGAAAATTTTGGTCTCATACCACAGATAGTCTGTGATCGATTCAGTTGGATCCTTAAAGCGATCGTACTGGCGAGATTGTATCTGATTTTGCCATATGAAACAAAATTACAGCATTATGCTCCGCATGTCGATTGCAATTTTCCTCACATAGTAGTATTATATTATCTAAACGACAGTGACGGTGATACTGTATTCTTTGACAGTCAACGCAACATCACTCAACGAGTTAGTCCTAAAAAGGGAAGAGTCTTAGTTTTTGATGGCGAACTATATCACGGTGGAGGCATCCCCAAAAAATATCCAAGGTCAGTGGTAAACTTTGATATTATCATAAAGGAAAAATAATGAATGTACGTTTGGTATCCTATTCACAACCAACAGAGGAATTTACAGATTTGGGCATCGCAGATGCGCAGGAACTCATTGCGTATTGCGCCCGTGTCAGCAATCCATCAAACCAATTCAATACAGAGACATCAGAGAAGCTTATACGATATCTTGTTAAACACGCACACTGGAGCCCCCTTGAGATGGTTTCAGCCTGTGTTGAAATCACAACCACAAGAGATATCGCAAGACAGATCTTACGACACAGAAGTTTCTCATTCCAAGAGTTCAGTCAACGATATGCTGACCCTACTCGAGATCTCTCGTTCGTGGTTAGAGAAGCACGACTTCAAGACCCCAAGAACCGACAGAACAGCGTCGACCTCGACCTCAACAACGACGAGCATCGTCAGATCTCGTATCAGTGGGAAAATTTACAGAGAGATCTCATCGATCGATCGAGAGAGATCTACTCTTGGGCTATCGATAAAGGTATAGCCAAAGAGCAAGCCCGTTCTGTGTTACCTGAAGGTCTCATAGAAAGCCGTTTGTATATGAACGGAACTTTGCGTTCATGGATACACTTTATCGAATTACGTTCTGGAAATGGCACCCAAAAAGAACATCAATTAGTGGCATTGGCCTGTGCTAAAGCTATTTCGGCGATATTTCCTATGGCCGACAGCCTGATTCAAAATTGATAGATCTTGACAGGTTTTTTTAAAAATTGTATAATTAAAGTGTTCGACCACCGAGTCTGAAAAGGAATTATACATGAGAAATTATTGGACCTGTTCAAAATTCGCAGATTGGATCCGCGGCACTACTAAGCTAAAGTGTGGCACTGGAAAAGAATGGGCAGAATGGGAAAAGGCTGCTAAGGCCAAGTATCCCGTTCGCTGGTGGATCGCCGAGGAAGGTTTGGACAAACTACAGGATGTTTGGTGCTTCATTCCCGAAAGGATCAACGATGTCCGTTATTACATCAACAATCGTTTTATTAGTCGTACCCATTGTCTTACTGCTCATCCCCGAGATATTAAACCCGGCCGGTGGCAAGATGTAGGGAACCGATTTCTGCCTTGCCTATTCAACGAGCTGGTTGATTTTGTTGAAGTAGAACAGGCCTGGCATCACTGCATGTGGGACGATGAAGCTCGCAAAAAGTATGGCACACCCTGGACTCGTACTTTCTTTCGTTTCCGCACCTGGCGCTGCCCTGAAGCAGGGGTTGATCACCTAAAGTGGGCAATGACACTGACCAACGCAGACTTCATCGAAGAAGGCGAAACTCCAGAGCCCACACACCAAGCTCTAGCAGCCAGAGAGATACTAGAGCTATATACTTGGTGGAAAGAAGTCTATCCAAAGCGTCTTGATCCTCACGATGCTAGTGGCTGGACTGCCTACTGCGATATGCGTAGAGCTAAAGGTTATCATCTTCTCGATATGGAAGATAAGAGCCCCGAAGAAGCCAAAATGCGAGACGCAGCCCTTGTCAAGAGTCGTGAACTGGAATTACAATACGAACAAGAAGATGAAGCCATGATGATCCGCCTTATCAAAGTAAGACAGAGCCTTTGGACTTGAACATGTCACCATTTAGAAATTGGGTTCACCACCTTTGGATCGAAAACTGTGAGGAACGGTTATTATACAACGACGGAAATCGTCTCACTGAGCAGGAATATTTCCAACGATTTAAATGGTGGCTGCGCAGAGAATACAGGCATCAGACAATCAAAGAAAAGGAACGTAATGAACGACGCGAAACATACAGATTCTAATCTCGACGATCTCTATCAAGACTATTGGGCTATCCACTCCCAGATGATTGACAAGGGACATTCTCCTATAGAGATAGCAGCTATATTAGTAGCACAGTCATTGAGCATCTATAAAACTGTGTTAGATAACAGCGAATATCACAAAATGATTGACAGCATCAGCGATATGAGAGACCGAGTAAAAATACTCGCACCAGAGCAGGGACACTATCACTGATGAACGGACCTGTCGTAGTATTTGCACTTATCGCCATCGCTACCAACACTAGTGAGGTTGGGGGGCCGGCTGGTTCGCAGACTGTGGGATACTATGCTACCGCAGGCGAATGCCAGCAAGATTTAGTCCGATTATCAAAAACCGCAAACCAATCACTAGTTCGTTTAGATTGCAAACCTCTAAAGATATCAGAATGAACTGTCGTGAACATAGATAAGGCTGCGAATCGAACACATCAAGCCTACGCATTGGGCTACTATCACGGACGCACACGTGGAGTAGAGGGTGTACCTGATCTAAGCCGAACTGTAGAGCTCTTAGAGGATTTCTATAGATTAGGTTATGCACAGGGTCTGAAAGATCAATGGGCAGAGGAAGGCGAGCAGGGATTGACAACGAAATTATGATCTATTATAATAAACATATTGGAGTTAAAGAATGAAAGCACAGGCACCGGCAGAAGGCATTATGATGACAGGGGATTATGGAAACTCAAAATTCTATAAAGTAGTCTGCGGATGTGGACAACCAGATCACGATCTCGATTTTGAAGTAGAAGCCGAAGATACAGGAGTCAGTGTCAATACCTATGTTCGTGCTAAAACCGATCATTGGTCAGAATCTGTAAAAAAACGCTATGACATTGACACAGTATGGATGCAGGAATGGGACTGGTTTTGGAAAGATATCTGGAACGGTTTTATTACTCGTTTGAAGCTGACTTGGACCGTATGGACCAAAGGTTATGTACAATGCGAAACTACAGTAGTGATGAATGAGCAGCAGGCATTGAACTACGCAGAAACTATCAAAATGGCAATCAAAGATGTAGAAACTTTTAGAAAGGCTCAAAATGGCAACTGAACAAGAAAAGCAAGAACTGATCGAAGTCCTTAAATTTACTCCTCGCACCTACAAGGTTCGTCTTTGGGGTTACGGAGGTGAGTACGTTATGGGCACCGTGGATCGAAAGATATATGATTATTTTCGCGAGCGTAGGCTCAGCGTAGAAGAATTCGCTTGGGATTATGATTACGCAGAATCGAACAATATCCCCGAAGACATGTATCCGTTCGAACCAGGTAACTGGCACGACTGCGATAATATGGGCCACTGTTGGGGTGTTGATCGGTCGGCAGGAACTATCCAAGTCGATGACGAAAATGGTAATACTATCTACGAAAAGTCTCTAGAAGAAATTTCCGGTTACGACGAAGAAGATCCCGAGCCAGGCTGGTCGTGTGGCGATGAAGTTTGGATCGACAGTCAGCCCAAAGGTACCGTGGTGTTCATCGGAGTCAGTTCAGAGAAAGGCACATTCTTCGAGGCCGATATTGAACTAACTATGCCCTTCGACCCTGAAAAACTCTGTCTGCATTATGATGAGATCGACGGCAACGAAATCATTACTTCTGTCACCTATGACGAAGAAGATTTGAACAACGACGGTGGTGATACCAATGGTAAGAGTTCAGAGTTTGCGTTCTACATCGCCGGCTCTAACGAAAATGGTGGCAAGTATGAACGCTATAAAGACATGGACGATATCGAATATGGTCTTTCAGAATGGTTTTCTGGTAAGACTAAACCGGAACGAATCGGTAAGTACAACGTAGAAATCAATACCGGACACAAGTATCAGGCTATGTGGAATGGTGAATATTGGCACAATGACTGGAACGATGAAAAGATCAAAGTTAAACAGTGGCAGGGCATTGCTTACGATCCCGACGAGCATTTTCTTCGCAAAGAGCTAGACAACATTATTTTGGAAAATGAAACCTTCGAAAAGTCCTGATCGTCATACCTTCCAAAAGGAAGGGTATGTCAAACGTCAGGCAGAAAAAGGCGAGCCTGTCAACGAGGATTATCTCGACTATTTCCAAAAGATAATCGAGGATCATAACACCAAGTTCGACGATCCCCGCAGCCGTGAAAACAATATGGAATATGATCTCCTAACCACTGATTGGATTTTGGAGAAAGTTCGTGCCTCTGAATCTTACGCACAGAATTTGTACGCAGCCATGTGTAATAACGGCTTCATCAAACTAGACGTTATTCCTATCCTTAAAAATGAAGAATGGGGGGCGTCCTGGCGCTATGCTGGCGGTATCGTGGCAGATATGCGCCAGGAAGGTGATTACATTGATTGGTATTGTTCAGGTATCCGTGATACTTTTCATAATAACGACGATACCAAAGACTTTACCGAAGATCAACTTGCTAGATTAGAAATAACTAAAAGATATGTAGGAGAAGGTTGTATCACCGACGAGATCCGGAATGATCTCCAACGTCTTGGCTGGGCAGTGGCGCCCGGTGGAGATTGGGAAAACTTTTAACGGAGACTAATAAACCCAAAATGAGCTGGGAACTTTACGAAGTATGGCACAACGACAAAGGCCACGAAGAACTCGTGGACACTACTAAGAGCCTTAAAGAGGCCAAACAATTAGCCGAAAAAACACTAGAAGATCTAGGTGGCGAAATTTTTATTCTTTTGGAAAATCGCGACGGCGAAATGGAAGAAGTAGAAAGGTTGACTACTGATGAAAATGGTGTTATTATAACATTATAAACTTACACCATAGGAGCAGATGATGGCCAAGGCAGCAACTAAGACTCGTGTTACTAAAAAACAGGTAGCAGAACATCGTTCCAAATCTGTCAAAGATCTAAGCCCAAAATGGGATGGGCATGAGACTTGGAACACTGATCAGTTCCATCGTCATTTTCGCCTTTCTATGGATTATTATCGTTTAGAATTTAACAGCCGAGATCTTAAACCTAAGGTCATTAGTTGGATGAGCGCCAACGGGTATACCAAAGATCAAATCAAAGCATTCAAAGATACCAAAGATTTTCGCTGTAATTCTACTATGGGATCTATCGCAGCCAATCTGCTAAAAGGTATGCCTGTGGTTCGAGTAGACTTCAACGACGGACGAAATACTGCCCAGTGGTTAGGAGAACAGATCGCTAAAATCATCGAAGACGGCAAAAACGATGCCGAACCTGAGATCCAAGAAGATAACAAACCGGCCGCTCCTCAACTTACTATCCAAGATCGTCTTCGCGAAGCAGCCTTTAAGATGACTGAAGAGATCGAAGAGACACTAGAAAACTTTTCTCAAGATCCAGAAGCATTTGATCCCAAAGCATTTAAAATCCTAAATTTGCTCAAAGGCAAACAGGCCAAAGCCGCACATGCTCGTATCATCCGAGATATATATCAACGGCAGCACGACGAGTATCTCGAAGTGTTAGAAGGGCAGTGCGATCAGCTCAAAGAGGGATACAGCCATCTAACCAAAACGCAGATCAAAAAAATCTCAGCATTTTATAACGAGATACTTTCTGCCTGCGGCATGTTGATGCAAGAAGCTAAAATCAACAAAAAACCTCGTGCTAAAAAATCAGTTCCTGCAGAAAAACTAGTGGCCAAACTGAAATATTCCAAGACCAACGAGCCATTAAAGCTGGTTTCTGTCAATCCTACAGATATCATAGGTGCCAAAGAACTTTGGATTTTTAACACAAAAACACGTAAATTGGGCAAATATGTAGCCGCAGAATACCAAGATCTCGGTGTCAAGGGTACATCCATTACTGGGTTTGATGAAAATAAATCTGTGCAGAAAACTCTGCGTAAGCCCGAAGAACAGCTCAAAGAGTTTAAAGCCGCAGGAAAAGTACAGTTACGCCGGTTCCTTGAAGATATTAAAGCAGTAGATATCAAGCTCAACGGACGCATCAACGAAGACACTATTCTGCTAAAAGTTCAGTCATAGATTCTGTTAGAGAGTGATAAATATTGGTATGAACAATGCCAATTTAGATCAATCTCTTTCAGACCTCAACCAGATCATCAAAGATCTAGCAGATGCAGCTCATAGACCCGTAGCTCAAGAAATAACACAGTTTCTTGAATTTCGTGCCAAAAAAGGCGCCGATAACTACGGTAAAGGGGTGATTTGGAGCGGACAAGGATATACCAAACAGTTTGTTTTTAACAGTCATCCTGACAGATTCTTTTCGTCTGAAAGCATCGATCTAGATAATAAAAAAACTTTCTCTATCGGGGGAGTGCCTGTTTTAACATCAACTGAACTAGGCAATACTGTCACAAAAAGCAGCCTACAGACTGTTGGTAGACTCAAAGGTCTGATCGTAGACGGTTCAGTTAGTATCAATCAATATCTGTTTTATAACGCAGCCTGCGATCGATTAGGACTGGGAACAGAAGCTCCAAACGCTGGACTAAGTGTAGCAGAAATGGGCATAGAAGTAATGCTGGGCACTACCGGTGATATGCAGGGCATGGTAGGTACTTTTGCTTCTACAGATTTCAATATAGTCACAGATAACACTCCACGAATCACTGTTGCTGCCAACGGTAACATACAGTTAGGCAATCTCAATAGAAATCCCGTACAGGTATCTATCAACGGAAAACTCTCTATAGGAGTAACCAATCCCGATCCTGCCGTGGACCTACATGTAGCAGGACCGATACGATTTGGTAATCGTCTACACAGTTATGCTTCCGAACCTCCTAGAGAAGGCAATCACAATGTCTCTGACATTATCTGGAATACCAATCCTACAGTAGGAAGAAATGTAGGTTGGATCTGCTTACGTGCAGGAAATCCAGGCAGCTGGTATCCATTCGGCGAGATCAAAGAAAGAGGATAATATGGGCTCAAAGGCCCTGGTTGTCGGTAACGGCGAAAGCCGTAACAGCATCGATCTTACTTCATTAAAATCTACTCATACACTAATCGGTTGTAATGCTATACACAGAGATTTTACAGTAGATCATTTGATCTGCTGCGATCAAAGAATGGCTCGCGAAGCCTTAGAAAATTCCGACACTGATTCTACCACGATCTATGTGAGAAATCATTGGCATCACTATTTCCGAAAAATAGAAAAAAACAAAAACGTAAAATTATTACCTCAATTGCCTTATCAGGGAAAACATCGCCCTGATAATCCAGAACATTGGGGTAGTGGTCCTTATGCTGTTCTTTTAGCCGCTGACCTCGGGTTTAAATCTATCGATATCATCGGAATGGATCTGTACGGAAGGCAAGGACGTGTCAATAATGTCTATAGAGATACTGCCAATTATTCCAGTTCAGCATCTAGGGCTGTAGACCCGTCATATTGGAGGTATCAGATTGAACGAGTGTTTCACTATTATCCCGATACTGAATTTAATGTTATCAATTTCAAAGAATGGATCTGCCCTGAAGAATGGAGAAAAAAGAATGTCCGCTTTACGACATTTGATATTGCATTTACGTTAAATAAGTCTTATAATAATTCAACAGCGGTCTTCAATGGCATTCACCCCGCTTTATAAATTCTGCATGTCATCAAACTTGCTCATTTATAAGGAGACTAGAGATGGCAAAATTTTATTCAACAAAAACATATGGCAATGACAGAGGTCTTTCATGCTGCTTCCGTCAATGGCGTAGCACTCACAGTCATTGCAGCCTATTGCATGGCTATAGCATTGGTATTCGTCTTATATTTGAGTCTGATACCCTTGATAGTCGCAATTGGGTTATGGACTTCGGTGGACTAAAAGCGTTCAAAGAGTGGAGCGAATACATGTTCGATCATACCTTGGTAGTGGCCGAAGATGACCCTCATCTCGAAATGTTTCTAGATATGGCGAACCTAGGTCTTCAAGATCAAGGTGGTATTTGCGATATTAGAGTCGTGCCAGGTGTAGGCTGTGAAAAATTCGCAGAATTATGTTACCAGAATATGAATTCAATACTACGTAAATTTCAACAAGGGGAATCTTGGCAGTTTACTAAAAACAATAAAGACTTGATTTCGTTTACTCCAAGGTATCCCGTCGGTAGAGACGTCAAATTAAAATCAGTCGAAGTGTTTGAACATGCAGGTAATTCTGCTATCTACGAAGGATGAATAGTTTCGAAAAAATATGGGCTCGGGCAACTGGGCATTTAATGGGGCAGACAGATGAAGATCGTCCAGATGTACCTATTCTCACTATACGTGAAGCACGGATAGCACTTTTTTTAAAAACATTCTGGGTCGTAATTCACATTATAACTTGCTTGTTCATTATCGCTAACGTAATTAGGCATTGGTAAATAATCTGTGAAGTCATTTAATATCAATCAAATCACTGCCAGTAACAAAAATAAGATTTTTCTCATTGCTGGCCCTTGCCAGATCGAGAGTCGAGAGCATTCAGAATTTATCGCAGGATCTATAAAAGAAATCTGTGATAGCTTAGATATAGGTCTTATCTATAAAAGCAGTTTCGATAAAGCCAACAGATCTAGCATCGAAACCAAAAGAGGAATAGGTATAGATCGAGGTTTACAGATTTTAAATGAAATCAAACATATGTTTGGGGTACCCATCCTCACTGACATCCATGAAACATATCAGGCCAACGAAGTAGCCGCTGCTGGTGTAGATGTTCTACAGATTCCAGCATTCTTGTGCCGTCAGACTGATCTGTTGTTGGCCGCAGGTCGTACGGGTCGCGCCATCAATGTCAAAAAAGGACAGTTTCTAGCGCCCCATGATATGAAGAATGTCGCTGCTAAAATAGCATCGACAGGAAATGACCGTGTAATGTTATGCGAAAGAGGATATACACATGGATACAATAACTTGGTTGTGGATATGCGTAGTCTACCCATTATGGCAAGCACCGGGTATCCAGTGGTCTTTGATGCCACACATTCTGTTCAGCAACCTGGAGGAATGGGAAAACGATCCGGCGGTGATAGAACTATGGTCCCATTCTTGGCGCAGGCTGCCGTAGCCACGGGGTGTCTATCAGGAGTTTTTATGGAAGTTCATGAAGATCCAGATAAAGCTCCCAGTGACGGGCCAAACATGATCAAATTAAATCAGTTAAAAGAAATTTTGGAAACATTGGTAGCCATAGATGAAGTTGTCAAAAGAAGGCCTAACTAAAGAACAATGGCGTCATTATAAAAGATTCGGACATCTTCCGGATGAGGCGCCTGCAGAACAACCGGTAATTGAAACACCTAAGATAGAATATAACGGCCCACCTATCTCTGTATTGTGTGTGAGATTTGGAACCAAATACGGTCGAAACTATGTAGAAAAACTCCGTAACATGGTATCAAGGCATTTGACCATCCCTTACGAATTTTATTGCCTCACTGACGATCAACATCCCATTGACGGAGTGACCAGTCTAGTTTATCCTAATCAAGGATATACCAAAGGATGGTGGCACAAAGTACACATGTTCGATCCAGATTTAAAATTGCCGGGTAGAATACTGTACATGGATCTCGATGTTATCATCCATGATAATATCAACAAGTTGGTTCTAAATCAAGGACAGGATTTTCTAGGTATCAGAGATTTTAACAGAAAATTTAATCCTAAATGGAATATTCTCAATAGTTCTGTAATGACTTGGCCTGCAGGCCTGCATCCAGATGTTTTCACAGTATTCAAGAATGATCAAAGTCGAGCTCAGAGACTACACGGTGATCAAGATTGGATCTGGCAGGTGGCCAAAACAAGGATTAAATTTTTTCCAGAAGCTTGGATACAAAGCTACAAATGGGAGATCCGAGACAGATCGGAGCTAACCATGGGAGGTGGTCGAAGGTTTTTCAAGACCACTAGAAACGTGATTATTCCAAAAGATTGTTCTGTCTGTGTGTTCCACGGTGATCCAAATCCTCACGATATAACGGATCCATATGTCATTGACAACTGGCGCTAGATACAGTATAATAATACTATGACTAAACGTATCGGCTTCGCTTGTAAATGGATCGACCGTCCTGATCAGGTAGACGGCATTAAACCCAAAGACGACTGTAAAAAATACAACACAGGTTCTACCACTGTTGCTTGGTTAAATAGACAGAGCAAAGATGTGGCTGTAGAAAAACTATGGTCGCTAATGGAACAAAACATAGAATCCTGTAGACTATTAGTTGAAAGGGTAGGGGGTTTAGATGAAGATCTTAGAATGGTACGACTTAGCAGTGATATACTGCCTGTATACACTGAGCCGACTTGGGGCTGGTTTTGGCAGCAGCCTGATGTACGAGAATATTGTGCCCGAGGATTTTCGAGAGTGGGTGACTTGGCCCGTGAGAATCGTGTTCGGCTTAGTTTTCATCCCGGTCAGTTTACTGTGCTTGCAAGTGACAATCCGAATATTGTCAACCGCTCTATAGAAGAATTCGAGTATCATGTGGACATGGCTCGTTGGATGGGTTACGGACAAACGTTCCAAGATTTCAAGATCAATGTCCACATCGCAGGTAGACTGGGACCAGATGGCATACGTGCTGCGTTGGCTAGGATGACACCCGAAGCGAGAAATACACTCACAATCGAAAATGATGAGATGACCTGGGGCATCGAGGACAGCCTTGAACTAGTCAATGACTGCGCATTGGTCTTAGACATACATCACCATTGGGTGAAAACTGGAGAATACATTGAACCGACTGATGACCGTTTTAAAAAGATCGTTGATAGTTGGCGCGGTGCTAGGCGTCCTGTCATACATTATAGTGTTTCACGGGAAGAGCATCTTGTTGAGCATGCCACAAACCAACGTCCCGATCTACATACGCTAATCGAATCCGGACACAAAAAAGCCAAACTCAGGGCTCATTCTGATTTCTACTGGAACACAGCAGTCAACGAATGGGCACTGAGTTTTTGGAATTATGCAGATATCATGTGCGAGTCAAAGGCCAAGAACTTGGCCAGCTTCACACTCTACGATCAAACCAAGTTGATTACTTCTGAGCCTTTGGCTTGCGACCGCGAGTTGTTGCTTTCTTAGCGGCAGCCTTGGTCTTGGTAGCAGCTTTTTTGACTTCCGTTTTAGCTTTCTCAACTACAACCGCAGCATCCGAAGCATCTACTTTTCCGTCTTTGTTTGCGTCTGCAATTTCTGTCACACCGCAGACTACATTTTGAACAGCGGCCTTTACATCAGCAGAATCAATCTTTCCGTCATTATTGACATCTAAACTCCTAGAGCTTCTATTAAAATAGATAAGTGCTCCAATAATAACTATCACAGCAATCGCTAATAAGATTTCCATATTAAATCTCCTTGTAGGTTATTTAGCAGGGTAAATATTGATATGCTACATTTTATTAAAAGTCTAACAGAAGAAACCAACAAAAGAGAAATCTATCAGGAAAAGCTCAAGTTTGATAAAACTGAGTTGGACCCTGTTATGAGCGAAGCTACTATCAAATATCACTATGATGGATTAGCGGCCAAATATTCCGAACGTTATAATAAGGGAGAAGGCGATCCCGATTTCAATTACGGTGGTGCTGTATTGCACAATATTTTCTTTGCTAATTTGACTCCTCCCAGAGCTGCTAATAAACCAGACGGGATCAGTAAATCCATAATCGATTCTAAATACGGATCATTTGATAAATTCAAAGAAGCTGTGGAAAAAGAGTTCATGGCTGCACAGGGATCTAACTGGATCTATATGGATACCAACGGTGATCTACACACCATACACAATCATGAGTATAAAAAGACCATGAAGATCGCGCTGTTGATCGATGCTTGGGAACATGCTTGGGCACTGGATTATCAGCAGGACAAAGCCAAGTATCTTGCTAATATTTGGAGAATTATAAATTGGGAAACTGTGAACATTAGGTTAGGAGTATGATATGTCCTATTCAGAAAAAGTAATCGATCACTACGAAAATCCTAGAAATGTCGGATCTTTTGATAAAAATGATCCCACTGTAGGAACTGGACTCGTCGGAGCACCTGCCTGCGGGGATGTTCTTAAACTACAAATCAAGGTCAATAAAGATGGTATTATTGAAGATGCTCGTTTTAAAACTTACGGTTGCGGCAGTGCGATCGCTAGCAGTTCGCTGGTTACTGAATGGGTTAAAGGCAAGACTTTGGATGAAGCTGCGTCGATCAAAAACACGGCGATCGCAGAAGAACTAGCGTTACCTCCAGTAAAGATACACTGTAGTATATTAGCTGAGGACTCCATAAGAGCGGCCATAGATGATTACCGTAACAAACATCGCGATTGAAAAAATACGGCAGCAGCTAGATCGACGAGGCCGAGGCAAGGGCATATCGATCGGGGTTAGGACCACGGGCTGTTCAGGATTAGCCTACACTTTAGAATATCTAGACGATATCTCAAATCTCGATCCTGGATACACTAAATTATTTGATGACTTCTGTGTGTACATCAACCAAAAATATCTAGTTTATTTTAAAGATCTAGAAATAGATTATGTAAAACAGGGTGTCAACGAAGGTTTTGAATTCCGTAACTCTGCAGAAAGAGATCGATGCGGTTGCGGAGAATCATTTAGAATCTAATACTTACCCACAGGCCAATCAAGGCTAGCGGGCATATCCCAGATTTTTTTGCGCTCTATACCTTTCCTTTGGGCGAATCTTTTGCTGTCACAATTAGCGCAGCAGTGAAAATAATTGTTACTGAGTCGCTTTCTATCAATGTGTTTTAGATCTCTTCGAAACAGTTCGTCACAGTTGTCGCAACGAAATATAGCCTCGGTTTTCTTTCTCAAAAACTTATAAACACGACCTAGTTTACTGGCACGTTGGTGTTCAGTAGTTATAATTTCAGTCTTGAGGAACATCTAGTATTTACATCCGGCTTATGTTTTTTTGGGCTAAATACTTGGATAGCACTATCCTAGGATAAATTATGGCACGTAAAATCATTGACATAGGTGTCGTTGGTAACGACGGTACAGGCGACAGTATTCGCGACTCGTTTCGTAAAGTAAACGACAATTTCCGTGAACTTTATAGTTCGTTAGGTCTCGGTGAACGACTGACTTTTTTCGGTCTTGACGATGTCAAGAGAGATGAAAACTTCAAATGGACTGACGAAACTATTGTAGGACAAAACGATCCTGATACAGGCAATACCCCTATCGTTACTCTCAATAATTTTGAATCGGGGGTTACCCTCAAAAAATTAGTAGAAGGTGAAGGTATCCTCCTAGACTTTACTACTAATCCTAACGAGATAGCTATAAGTTCAGAATTCGCCCAAGTAGTAGGTGATCCTAGTCCTCAGCTAGGAGGAGACCTAGTAGTGAGATCTGGCGGTATTACGCATAAAATTAGAGGAATGTTTTCTCAGGATGGCGTAACTCCTATCTTACCCACAATCGAAGACGAAGCGGTAAACAAGGCCTATGCAGATACTAAAGTTTCAAAAGCAGGTACCAATGCTATAAATCCTAGAACCGGATTAAACGATCCTAGCTTTGGTCAAATGACTGGACCGCTAATCTTATCTAGAGATCCCGAACCAGACGATGATGAAATCTATGACGGACTCATTGCTGCCACTAAACGATATGTAGACAACTCTGCGTTCGGCAGTATAGTAAATCTGTATGTGGCCACCTCAGGAGAAGATGCTAGAAACGGCATAAGTTCTGAAATACAAGGTCGTGCTCTAGCTTACGCATACCGTTCTCTAGAAGCTGCACTAAAACGTGCAGAAGAATTAGTCTTAGAATCGAGAATCGAGCTAGGACCTTACAAAAAAGTACTGACTTATAACAACGGAGCTAATCAATGTACGCTTGATATTATCGATGAAGCACCGAGTTCAGGCAGCGGGTTTGCCGGAACTGTGTTGATGAGTGTAGATACTATCACGATAAATCAACCGGGAGTAAACTACAATGTAGGAGACATCCTTACTATCACCGGTGGAACATTTATCGAACCGGCTAGATATCAGGTGTTATCTACTGCTACTACGCCAGGAGCAGTAGTAACTTTTAGACAGTTGAGCTCTGGTGTATATACTGCTTTACCAGGTAGCACCAATGTGGCTACCACCGACGACAGTGATTTCGGCGCTGGTTGTACTTTCAATCTAACCTTTAAGGTCAATAATGTAGAAGTGGATAACGGCGGAACAGGCTATGGCCTGGTATCCGTTCGTATTTCAGGAGGTGGCGGAACAGGTGCATTTGGAACCGCAGATGTTGTCGGCGGAGTAGTACAAAGCATCACAGTGACTGACCCAGGAAATGGATTTACATCATTGCCTAGTGTATTTGTAAGTTTACCAAGATTCCTTGTTGTCACAGAAGGTCAACGCACTGACTTTACCGGTGATGTAATCACAGGAACACCGGAGGCTATAAGAACAAGAGATCTCAGAGAAGGTCTATATCTTAGAGGTGAAACATCAGGTGCGCTGGCACAGATACTAGCACATAGCGGAGCATTAGACAGTAGCGGACGAGAAATATTCGACGTAGATATTAAATCAGGTTCTTTCATCGAGGACGAAGTACTATCCTACGGTGATGTCACTAAACCTATACAAATCACAGTGCTAGTAGAAAGTGGAATTTATGAAGAAAATCTTCCCCTAAAAGTACCGCAAAACGTATCTATAGTCGGCGATGAATTCCGTAGAGTGATCATTAGACCTAAACCGGGTGTAAGTTCTAGCCCCTGGGCTTTCCAAAAATTCCGCAGAGATCTAACAATAGGGAGCCCTAATCTTGATCAGTTGATTCTAGCAGACAGACAGTTTGGCTATCATTACCTAACAGACTCTGAAGATCCTGTCTATCCAACGATCAATAACAAAGGTTCTTATAGAGCCTCGGCACAATTATTATTTTTAAATAGATCTTTTATACAGAAAGAAGTCATAGGCTGGATCGATTATCAGATAGCTAACAACATCGCCCCTTTTGTTGCGGCTTTTAACTATAACAGAGATCTTTGCGAAAGAGATGTAGGGTTGATTTTAGATTCAATGATATTCGATTTAAAATATGGCGGGTCGAATAGAACTATATCAGCTGCTCTAAAATATTATCAAAACGCCAGCGGACTGATCGCCATTGGAAGCCAGCTCGATGAAACTAAAGCAGGAATCAGGAGATTGGCTACCCTAGCACAGTTAGTAATCAGAAATGTAGAAATCACTGAAACATATCAAACTGTGTTCCCCCAAATCATTGATAGAGCTTTTATTGCAGAAAGCGGAGTAGGCGGTACTAGCTTTTCTATTTCTACAGTTACTCTTGTAGATCCAGTAGTAATCACCACCAGCACACCACACGGTTTGACCACAGGTGATAACATTATCATCGATGAGCTAGGAGGAACTACAGAACTAAACGGCAACGATTATTACGTGACAGTTATCAACGCCATTAGCTTTTCTCTTTACAATGACAGCGGACTCACTGACCCAGTCAACGGATCTGATCTAACTGCCTATACCAGCGGAGGTTATGCTGTCAATGACGGCGGAGTTATCAGTGCATTGACCAACGCCATATTAGATGTTATTGACGAAAGCGGACCAGGTTACGGCAGCGTAAATACACCTAAAAACAACGACGAAATGGATGTGTTCTTGGCCAATGATGCTGTGCGTTGGCAGGCTATCACTGCGCAGGGACACGGTGGATTTTTTGCCGTATTAGACCCTCAAGGACAGATTCTGGCTAAATCTCCCTATGCACAAGAATGCGCATCCTTCTCTAAGAGCACTGGCAGACAGGTATTCCATGGTGGAATGTTCATTGACGGGTTCGCTGGAAACATTCGATTCGAATTACTCAATAAAGAAGTAATCAATGTTACTGATATAATTCCCGGCAGAAGCTACACTATTAGAACTGTAGGATCTACTAACTACGTGGCGCTAGGTGCTATCAATAACAATGTAGGAACAGTATTCGTTTATAATACATTAGTAGTACCTTCAGGCAATGGCACCGTAGATGACAACAGTTTCTTGAGAGTTGGAGGTCTTGATAGATTCCCTCAGCTGCCAGCTTCTTTTATCGTTCAGGATGTCGTATACCGTATCAATTATGTCAGAGACTTCTCATTCAATGTCAACGGGTCGACCGCTTCATTGATCTTAGATGAAGCGACGCCATGGACACAGAAAGTTTTTGAATATGATTCTGACATCTGTTATCGCGATGTAGGATTGATCATAGATTCTTTAGGCTACGATATCGTTCTAGGAACCAACTTTAATCAGCGTCGAGCAGGTCTTACCTATAGGCAGGCCAATGCTGCTGTAGTCATCGATGATCAATTAGATCTCACTGCTCGTGCCATAGATTACGCACATGATCTAGCATTCACAGCCCTCAATTTATATGCCAACGCTCAAACTGTAGTAGAAAGCAGTAGAACAACTCTAGAAAATATTATTAGAAACGGAATCACATTTGCTCCCACTCTAACATTTACTAATCCTCCTGGATTAGCTTCTAATATCATCAATGCAAAAACTCTACTGGTTTCTAACATAGATTTTATCAAGGCAGAAACTGTAGGTTACCTACAGACAACATATCCATCACTTAGTTTCAATTCAGAAACCTGTGCCAGAGATGTTCAATATGTGATCGAAGCGTTGATCTACGATTTAGTCTATGGTGGAAACAGCGCGACTAGATACGCAGGAATCGCCTATTACAACGGTGTAGGTAATGATGAAACACTACAGATTCCGTCTGGGCAGCTGACCGAAACTGCAGATGGTATAGATTTCGCTAAGGATCTAGCCAAATTAGTAATCGTCAACGGTGCAAGCACTGTGTATTCTGTGGAAACTCCAACCACTGGTTCGGCTAGTGATTCTGCTGCACAGACATTGATCGAAAATCTTTTAGCAGAAGTCAGTGATATTATTACTAACGGCACATCAGCCGCTGCTGCAGAAGTACTACCCGATCTCAATGCCTATTCGTATACCTCATCTTTAAAGACTGCCAGAACAGTATTGCTAGCTGAAAAGACAGACATACAACAGGCCACTATAGACTTCGTAGATGATAATGCCAACATCTACGAGATACTGATGCCTGGTAATAGATCCATGCTCAGCAACGACTTCACCCAGATCAACGATCTAGGATATGGTGTCATAGTCACTAATGGTGGCTTAGCTGAAGCGGTATCGATGTTTACCTACTACTGTCATATTTCTTATTATGCGGTCAATGGTGGACAGATTCGTTCGGTTGGAGGTTCGAGCGCACACGGTAACTACGCTTTGGTAGCAGAAGGTGCAGATCCTCTCGAAGTTCCTACTCCAATAACATTGTACTATGATTTAAGCCAAGGAGCTCAGGTATATTTTCCCAGTTCTACATATCAAAACGTCACTGGTGGGTTGATCATCTACGTAGACAACTACAGTTATGTTCCACTAAACAACGCCGAACTTGAGATCGATCACGGATTAGGTAGCATATATAGATATCCTATTTCTACGGTAGAAACCGGTAGTGATATTCCAGCAGGCGTGGCTAAACTTAGTCTGCAGAGTTCGGAAGGAGCAGGAGTAGATGGATTAGCCTTGCAGGTTCCAGACAACACCAGGGTGACTATCAGGCAGAATACTCAGACTGTGTTGACTGGAGATGTCGTTGATGTCGCGGTTAGGCCATCGACTGGTATGATACTGAGAGAAAGCAGTGATGTTTATCGTATCCTGCAGTTCGAAGAGTATGCTGATCCAGTAGGCGGAAGAGTCTGTACTATCAGCAACGGTTCTCCGGCCGTAATAACTAGATCTAATCACGGTCTCCAACCTAACTATCAGATCAGCTTTATAACCTCCGGTACACTACCTTCCGGTCTAAATACCACTGATGTTTATTTTGTGTTAGCCAATGGATTCACAGCCAATAGTTTTTCTGTGTCTCTGACCAAAGCAGGAACTCCGATAGCTACTACCACAGCAGGCTCCGGAACACATAATTACATCGTAGAAGGTCTAGCTAGGACCACTCTTAGAGAAAACTATAATTACGTAGATGCTACAATATGGCCTACGCAACCGTTCGTCACATCAGCCAGCACATGTACTATCAGCATCGCTAATCCGGCGGTAGTAACCCTAGTTGGACATGGATTTTCTTCTGGAGATGTTGTTAGATTTACAACTACGGGCGCACTACCCACGGGTATCAATACTACTTCACATTATTTTGTTAAAACAGTCGTTAGTCCTGACACGTTTACGATCACCAATCAGGCTATTTCTGCCTCAACAGCCATCGAAACTACCGGCACACAAAGTGGCGTCCATGCCGTAGGTGAGGTTATTGGTCGGGCAGGAGACAGTACTTTTGCAGTGGTACCCGTAGGAGGCGACGAAGAAGAACGGATACTGAATACAAAATTTGTCTGGAAAGGTTATGAATATACCATCACTGGATACTCAGATGAGACGGTAACTCTATTACCTTATGCACTGATGACTGTTTCGCCTGCGCTAAACGACAGCGTGACATATTTTACTGCATTGCCTACGCTTAAATCAGCAGTTCCTAAAGATGAACCAGGTACATTGACTATACGTATCGCATTAGTTCGAGTCACTTCACATGATCTATTAGACATAGGAACCGGATCTTATGCCGACACAAACTATCCAAATGAAATTTATGGTCCTCCGGTCAATCCTTATAACGCGGCAAATGAAGTCGTAGAACGAGGGGTAGGTAGAGCATTCTACGTGACCACTGACCAGTTCGGTAACTTCTCTGTAGGACCATACTTCCGAGTTGACCAAGGTACTGGTACAGTTACATTTGCTGCTGCGATCGCACTGAGTAACCTAGATGGTATCGGTTTCAAACGTGGTGTGCCGGTGTCTGAATTTTCTGTAGATTCAAGTTTTTCAGATAACGCCACAGACACTGTTCCTACTGAAAATGCTGTAAGAACTTATCTAGATCGTCGATTAGGACTTAGCCATGCTGGCGCGCCGATTATAGAACCAAGTCTAATTCCAGCCTTCTCCGGCGGGTTTATGAGCCTAGACGGCCAATTAGCTATGAAAGCTAATATGAATCTAGATGATTACAAGATTACCAATCTGGGAGATGCTGTTGATCCCGAAGACGCTGTAAATCTAAGAAGTCTAACATTTAATAACTTCCAAGATATTTCACTGTCAAATGTCCGTAGCGCAGACATTTTGACCTTTACCGGAGCTGCTAATTTTGCACAGAACTCAGCGGTGATCGGCGACATTAGCTTTAATATTGACAGCACTGCTAACACTGTTGATGCACAGATCAATCCTGGAGTGATCTTAAACGCAGACGTCAACGCATCAGCGGCGATCGCTCAAAGCAAACTGGCAATGACTGCTGCCAGCACTCGAGCTAATGCCACAGGAATCGCACAGGCTGATCTTGGACTAGCCAGTTTTGACTCGGCACAATTCGACGCCACCAGCGGTTGGATCAGCGTAAAGAATAACGGAATCGTAGTAGGCAAGATCGAACAGATCGCTACCAAGACCGTGCTAGGAAACTCTACGTTAGTGACCGGAAATGTCAGTGCTGTTCCGTTTACCACAGTGATCAACGACGGCGGCGCTGTAAAAAAATCTCAGTATGCTAGCAGCACTGGATTTTTAAGACGAATAGGTTTTGCGGCAACCGCTGACACTGATTACACAGTAGTTGACATGGTGGCCGGCTACAGTGGAGTCGGTGACAACAGTAAATTAGTGGTTCGTGACAGCAACGGAGATTTTGGTGCTAGGTATGTCACTGTAGAAAGACTTTTAGTAGATAGTCAGATTATCCTAGATACTACAACTATTACCGGTGGCGGTTATACCCAGGTACATGGTTTCTCTGGACAGGTAGCTCTGCTGCTAGGTGACGGTACTGCCTCAGGCACTAAGATTTCTTACTATGACAATAACGTACATACATTTAGAACACACCCTGGAACTGTACAGACTCTGGCTCCGATCCGGTGTAGCTCTGTAGAGGCTGTAGCACTAACTACAGGCGGAACGTCTACGGCAGGTACTATCACTGGTAATTGGAGTTTAGCTGCTGGTTCAAAAATGCAGGCTACCTATGCCGACCTAGCAGAATATTACGAAGGCGACAAAGAATACAGTGTAGGTACTGTGGTAGTATTCGGTGGCGATCGAGAAATCACAAGTTCGAATGTCAAAGCAGATCATAGAGTGGCAGGAGTTGTCAGCGACAACGCTGCTTACATAATGAATGCAGACTGTCCGGGAATTAAAATACTGATAGCTTTGCAAGGTCGTGTACCATGTAAAGTAGTTGGCAAAATCAGCAAAGGAGATCTACTGATAACTTCGTCTATAAATGGAGTAGCAGTCAGTGCGGGCGGTGATGCTCGAGCAGGAACTATATTAGGTAAGGCATTAGAGAATTACGATTCAGATCATATTGGCACTATTGAAGTTGCCGTGGGAAGAGCATAATGGCAAAGAAAACTATCAGTTCAAACTCGCCTCCAATCATATGGAGCACCGTTGATCAAGCGTTCAACGATATCAACGATAACTTCAATGAGATATATGCGTCCATAGGGGGCACTGGAGTTGAATTCACTGACCTAGGTACTGATTTGATTCCTAGATATACAGAACAATACGATCTAGGATCTGCTGCTAAAAGATGGAAAGATCTTTATCTCAGCGGATCAAGTTTATACTTAGGTAATGCTGTGATCACAGCTACAGGTTCTGCTCTCAATCTTCCAGCTGGTTCGACCATAGGCGGGGCAGTTTTAGACAACGAATATTTTAGAGAAATAGCTGTTCCGGGGCAGAGCAACATTGTCGCCGATGCCGGAGGTAATGATATTCTAACTATCGCTGCAGGTAACGTCGGCATATCGTTGACCACTAATGCCACTACCGATACATTGACCATAACAAACAGCGGTGTCACCCAACTGACACAGGGTTTAGGAATCACAGTTTCAGGTAGTACTGGTAGTATCATCGTTACCAACAACGGTGTGAGATCACTAACGCAGGGAGCAGGTATCACTCTGTCTGGAACCTCTAATGATATCACCATAGCCAACAATGGTATTATCAGCGTGACTACAGATCCTGGATCTGGAATTACATTAGATACCAGCGTACCTAACACAGTTCGAGTGACTAATGCTGCGCCGAACATCGTACAAAACACATTTAGATATGTACAGGTCAGTGGAGACCCCACTGTTATCGACTCTGGCACCGGTGCTGCGACACTGACATTTGCTACCGGAACCGGCCTTAGTCTAACACCTAACTCAACTGCAAAATCTGTTACTATAACTAACACCGGAGTAACATCTCTAGGGGCTAGCACCGGAATAAGTGTCAGTGGTGCTACAGGTTCAGTAAACATAACCAATACTGGTGTTACATCTCTGACCGCCGGCGATGGAATGTCTGTAAGCGCGGCTACTGGTGGTATTACTATAACCAATACAAGATATGGATTCCAAAATATTTCCGTG
>JACCDP010706996.1_pt1 | contig 25299 bp, 23 predicted proteins | sample 7445841 | NCBI WGS metagenome assembly JACCDP01 (sample SAMN15323441, study PRJNA562643) | freshwater metagenome | isolation source: river surface water | place: USA:Blue River Watershed | collected 2017-08-17 | reverse complement strand
GCTCCGCGCTGGTATCGAAGGCTGAGTGACGCGAAGCGGCAAAGGAGGAAAGCAACCGTATTTTTTCATTCCTCGGCTTTTGCTTCTCTGCGCGCGAAGAGCTTCGCACACTGGCTGACCCGTAGACGTGAAGGTCACTCCACCGCGCCACCATCGCCAACAACTCCGAGCCGCGTTCCGCCGCTCCCTGAATCTCTGCACGGCCGAAGGGCTCGTCGCGATGCCGATCGTGACGATGTCGCTCCCGGTCAATGTCTTCCTCTCAGCGCTGTTCACCAAGGCACTGCACCTGCCGAAAGCGACGATCGGAGTCATCGCGTCGCTGCCCTTCCTGTGCAATTTCCTCCAGGTCTTCGTCGCGCCTTGGCTGTCGCGGCGGCTCTCGGCCAAGGCCCACGTCTACATTCCGGCCACGATCCACGTGATCTCGTGGGCCGTGCTCATCGGCATCCTGGAGATCATGCCGCGGCACGATCCACTGGCCGCCGGTCGCTGGCTGGCCGTCTGGTTCTTCATCTCCAGCTTTGCGGCGTCCCTCGCCGGCGTGGGCTGGAACGCCTGGATTCAGGAGTGGGTACCGGCGCGGCTGCGAGGCAAGTACTTCGGCCAGCGCAACCAACTCCTCTCGCTGTCCACCGTGACCTTTCTCGTGCTCACCGGGTGGTCCTTGGAACACTGGGATTACTCAATGCGGGTGTTTCAGGCGATTATTCTGTGCGCGGTGATTCTGCGCATTCTTTCGGTGGCCTGGATCTGGCAGACTCCGGCGGGCACGCCCCATTCCCACGCGAAGAAGGACGCACTGCCGCTGCGGGAGCAGTTGGCGCTCATTCGCCGATCCAAGTCGTTGCTCGCCTTCGTCGGCTTCGGTGCCGTCTGGTCGTTCGCCGCGAACTGCTACGGACCGTTCTACCATGTTTTCATGTTCGAGGAATTGAATCTGACCGCGTTCAACGTGGGCGCTCTCTCCACGCTCGCGGCGCTCGGGGGAGCGGCGTCCCTGCCCGCGTGGGGACAGTTGCTCGATCGCTATGGTAACAAGGCGGTGATGACTGTGTCCCTCATTCTCTGGCAGGCCGGAAACGTGGCGTGGTGCTTCTTGACCCCGGAGAACCGCGCAATCCTGTACGGCGTCTGGATCTGGGGCGGCATGACCAGCGCGGGCTTCATTCTCGGGCAGTTTACGCTGTTGCTGAAGCTGATTCCCGTCGCGGCCAAGAATCTCGCGATCGGGGTCTACCTTTCGGTGACCTCGGTCGTGGCAGCCGTCGCGCCCATCATGGGCGGCGAGTCGCTTGACTGGGCGCTCGCGCGGTGGAGCGGGGAGTCTCTCTGGGTTTACCACATTTGTTTCATCGTCCAGCCCGTGGTTGCCTGCGCTGGCGCGTTCTGGCTGCTGCGCGTTCACGAGCCCTCTGCCAGCTCCCTGACCAGCGTGGTGGGCGCGATGCGAAACATCCGTACGTTGAGCGGCATCTTCGGACTGAGCTTCCTCGTGAACTACGTCTTCTACCGGCCGCAGCGCCGGTGAAGCGATGCGCCTTCGCGCAGTCGGGCGGCAGCGCAGCTTGCCTGCGCCCCAGCGGCACGGCACTTTATCCCGAGAGCCGTGTCGCACTCACGAACCTCACCCGCATGAAAAAACGCACTTCCTTGGTTCTCGTGATCGCCGGTGTCGCGCTGCTGGTGTTTCTCGGTTACCGCGGCTACCGCTGGGCCGCCGATCGCGAGCAGGCGGCGCGCCTCGCGGCGAAGGAACAGGCCTCCGCGCTGGAGCGCGAAACCGAGGCCAAGCGACTCGCGCGCATTGAAGCGGAAGCGCACCGACTGAGCGCCCTGAAGGCCCAACAGGACGCCGAAAGGGCGGAGGCCGAACTGGCCCGACTCCGCGCCGAGCAGGCCGCCGCCGAATCCGCCCGTCTCGCTGCGGAAAGCGCCGCCCGCACGGCGGCCGAGACCCAGGCACGTCTCGCGCGCGAACGGGAACTCGCCTCGGGCGAGGCCCGCCGCCTCGCCGAGTTGCGCGAGCGCGAGGCCGCCGAGGCCGCCCGCGCCCGCGAGGACGCGCTGCGCCGACTCGCTGAGAGCGAACGCCTCAGCCGCGAGCGCGCCGAACGCGAGGCCGCACGCCTCGCTCGGCTCCGCGAACAGCGCGAACTCGAACTCGAGGCCGAACGGTCCCTGCTTACCCGCGGCATCCTCCCCCCTGACTACAAGCGCCGCCAACACTACTATCAGGCAATTGAGATGCAAAACGCCTCAATCGAGGCCGAGAACGTTCGGACCAAGGCGAGAAATGAGAGCCGCCTCTCCCCGACACCCTAGGCTAAGCGAAATATGTCCTTGCTAGAGGGGCGCAAAAACCACTTATTCCGCGGTTTCCTTTTATGAAAGCCACGATCAAAACCCAAGGCCAGCAGTTCATCGTCGCGGAGGGCGATGTTCTGACCGTAAACCGCTTCCCGAACACGGAGAAGGGTGCGACGGTCACCATCACCGACGTTCTGGCCGCTGGAGAAGGCGCCTCTTTCAAGGTCGGTACGCCCCGTCTCGCTGGTGCTTCGGTCACCGCCAAGGTGCTCGAAAACAAGCGCGGCAAGAAGGTCGTCGTGTTCAAGAAGAAGAAGCGGAAGGGCTACGAGCGCAAGCAGGGCCACCGCCAGGAACTTTCGGTCATCAAGATCGAGTCCATCAAAGCTTAATCAGATAAGGAGAACCTCGTCATGGCTCACAAGAAAGGTCAGGGAACATCCAGCAACGGTCGCGAAAGCCATTCCAAGCGTCGCGGCGTCAAGCGCTTCGGCGGGCAATCCGTCCTCGCCGGCAACATCCTCGTCCGTCAGTGCGGCTCCCGCCTGCACGCCGGCCAGAATGTCGGCGTCGGTCGCGATTGGACCCTCTTCGCCCTCAAGGACGGCGTGGTCTCGTTCGACAAGGCGCACCGCCTCGTGTCGGTCGTCTAAGGTCCAGTCTTCCCCACTCTGCCAACGCAGCCCTACCCGGGGCTGCGTTTTTTTTCGCCCGTCATCCGGCACTCAAGGCGCAACCGAGCGCCACGCCCGCCACGCCGCTTCCGTGAAGCGCATGTAGCGGACGCCCGTCGCGAAATCCGTCAAGCGCACCGGAGATCCACGGCGGATACTGTCCACGAAGTCCGCCTCTACCCGCCAGCCGCCGTCCGGCAGGGAGGGCACCGGTAGATCCCGCGAGGCCTCCCCGTGCGGGGTCAGGGTCAGCGTGCCCACCGCCAAGTCGATCCGCAGGCAGGCCCGGCTCCCGTTCAGGCGAACCTCATTTCGCCCCGGCCCACCTTCGATCGCACTGAGGTGCACGACCAACCTCGCTCCCGACGGATAGCGCGCTAGGATCGTCAGGGTGTCAGGCACCTCCACCGGCCGATCTCGACCCGACTCCGCGTCCCGCCGGAGCGGCGTGTAAACCGCGGCGTCCGCCGCGATCACGACGGCATCCTGATCGAGCCAGCGCAACAGGGTCTCGTAGTAAATGCCCAAGCTGAGGGTGTTGCAGCCGCTCCACCCGCGATCCTGCCTCCACGAGCGGAGTACGTCCGCCGCGCAGAACTGCCCCGTCGTATGCGTCACGCCGACTTCCCGGAGCTCGCCGAGCGCACCTCCAGCCACCAGGTCACGGATGATTCCGTCCATGGGCAGCGACCACGGCGCCGGCACGATCTGCGCGACGAGTTGCGGGTGCCGGCGCGACTCCGCGAGCATCGCCTCCGCCTGCGCGACGTCGGCCGCCATGCGCGCCTCCGTGAGGACGTGCTTGCCGGCCTGGAGCGCCGCCCGCGTGACCTCAGCGTGAAGGTAGGGCCAGGTGCCGATGCACACCGCATCGACGTCGGGCGCGGTCACCACCTCACGCCAATCCGCCGCCACGCGGGCGATCCCATGACTGCGCGCAACCCGCTCGGAGGACTCCCGGGTACGATTGGCCACAACGGTGAGTTCGACATTCGGGAGCGCCCGAAAGCCCGGGATGTGCCGAGCTCTGGTGTTGTCGCCGGCACCGACGAACCCGACCCGCAAACGAGGTTCCGACATCGCGCCTCCCGGAACGCTCAGGCCACCGACGGGTAGCTGCCGAGCCACTTCACCATCGGGCAGAACTGCTTCAGCTCCGCGAGCGCCTGTTTCATCGACGGGTCATCGTAGTGCCCGGTCACGTCGATGAAGAAGTAGTAATCCCACGGACGCTTCTTGCTCGGACGCGATTCGATCTTCGACAGGTTGATCCCCCGCTCCGCCAAAGGCATCAGCATCTTGAGCAGTGCCCCCGAATGCGCGGCCGCCTCGTCACCCAGCGAGATCAGAAAACTACTCACATCGCGGCCGTTGCCGACCGCGCCCGACGGGCGCTTGCCCACGACGAAGAAGCGGGTCGTATTGTCCGCCTTGTCCTGAATGCTGTTCGCCAGCACCGGAACGCCGTAAAACTGGGCGGCGAGCTCGCTCGCGATCGCCGCGGTTCCGGGAGTCTCCTTCGCGATCTGGACCGCGCGCGACGTGCTCGGGGCGTCCACCAACTGTGCGTGCGGCAGGTGGCGCTGCAGCCAGTGCCGGCATTGGGCCAGCGCCTGGTCCTTCGAGCACACGCGCTCGATCTTTTCCAGCGGAGTCCCGGAAATCAGGGCGTGGGTGATTTCCAGATAGATCTGCGCGACAATCTTGAGGTCGCTCTCGACGAAGCAATCGAGGGCCTCGCGCACGCTGCCCTCGGTCGAATTCTCGATCGGGATGACCGCATAATCCGACTCTCCCTTCTCCACGGCCGTGAACAAATCCGCGATCGTCGGCATCGCGTGGTACTCCACGCTCGCGCCGAACTTCTTCATCGCGGCGGCATGTGTGTTCGTGGCCTCGGGCCCGAGGTACGAAATCACCAGCGGCTTCTCCAGCGCGATCGCCGCCGACATGATCTCGCGATAAATAGCCTTGAGCGCGTCGTCCTTGATCGGACCACCGTTCAATTCGCAGACCTTGCGCAGGACCGCGTCCTCGCGCTCCGCGACATAGATCTGTCCGCCCTGGCTGCGCTTGAGCTTGCCAATCTCGGCCGCGAGCGCGAGGCGCTCGTTCAGCAGGTCGACGATGCGCCGGTCGAGGCCATCGATCTGGGTGCGGATTGCGGAGAGGTCCATTAGGCGGAAGACGGAGTGGCTTCTGCGGTGCCTTCCGGCTCCGACGCGGGCGTGAATGAGGACGTCGCATCCGCAGCCGGAGACTCCTGCTCGACCGAGACCGGCTCAAAATTCGGCGATGCACCTTCCCCCTCTTCCAAGGGGAGGCCCATCTCGGCATCGGTGACCGGCTTCGGGTTGATCGCACTCTTCAACCACTCGTCGATCTGCCGCGGCGAAAGGACGTCCGAGGAAGGGAGCTCGACCAAGGATTTGACGCCGACAAACTCAAGGAACTTGTCCGTCGTGCCGTACTGCAGCGGCCGTCCCGGAAGATCCGCGCGGCCGACGATGTAGATCAGCTCGCGCTCCAGCAGTTTGTTGATACCGGCCTCCGCGGAAACGCCGCGGACGGTTTCGATCTCCGTGCGGGTTACCGGCTGTCGGTACGCCACGATGGCGAGTGTCTCGATGGCGGACTGTGTGAGTTTCACCGGCGGCGGCTCGTCACGCAGGATGCGAATCCAGCGGCCGAAGCGCGGGTGCGTGACCAAGCGGAAACCGGTCGGTCCCTCGATCAGCAGCAAGGCGTCATCGCGCGCGCGAAAGTCCTCCGCAATCGCCTGCATGGCCTCGCGGATCTGGGTCGCCGTGACGAGGGACGGGACGTCTACGTAGAGTTCATCATCGGCCGGAGTGGCGACTTCGGCAGCCTCGGCCACCACTTCCGTCGCCTCACTGGCCGCGGGTACCGGTGCCACCGCGTCCGTCGCCTGAACCTCTGCCGGCTCGCCGACGGCCTCCGGACCGGGCTCCTCGGTGGCGCCGTCCGCCGGAAGCAGCGGGAGCGCCGCCTGATCGTGGAACCGGCTGAACACCGTCTGGATATCCTTGATCGAGAGGGGCTGATTTGACGAAAGCAGCAGCGCCTTGAGGACTTTCTGGAGGTTAAACGCCATGCAGGGAGAACCCGGAGTGATGCGGGCGGAGCCCATCGAAGCAACCCCGAAAGCAGGCCGTGCCCGGAGACCGCCAAAACACCACTTGCCGCCACCCGGCCCGCGTGATTTCTTCTCCCGCCCTTTGCGTTCATGAGCTCCGCCAAAAAAAACATCCGTCCCTTCTCCTCAATCGTCCTTGATGGTCCCGACCGCGCCCCCAATCGGTCGATGCTGCGTGCCGTCGGCTTCTCCGACGCCGACTTCAAGAAGCCGGTCGTCGGCATCGCCTCGACCTGGAGCATGGTGACGCCGTGCAACATGCACATCGACAAGTTGGCCCAAGAGGCCGAAGCCGGCGCCAACGCCGCTGGCGGCAAGGCCATCGTTTTCGGCACCATCACCATCTCCGATGGCATCTCCATGGGCACGCCCGGTATGCGCTACTCGCTCGTCTCCCGTGAGGTCATCGCCGACTCGATCGAGACCGTCGCGGGCGCCGAGGGATTCGACGCCCTGGTGACGATCGGCGGTTGCGACAAGAACATGCCCGCGTGCGTCATGGCCATGGCGCGCCTCAACCGTCCGAGCGTCTTCGTCTACGGCGGCACCATTCTTCCCGGCATTCATCCCGACTCCAAGAAGGAGTGCGACATTGTGTCGGTGTTCGAGGCAGTCGGCCAGTACGCGGCGAAGAAGCTCGACGACGCGGGTCTTGCCAAGGTCGAGGCCTGCTCGATCCCTGGCCCCGGCTCCTGCGGCGGCATGTACACCGCCAACACGATGGCCTCTGCGATCGAGGCGCTCGGCCTGAGCTTGCCCAACAGCTCCGCCCAGCTCGCCATCGGTGCAGAGAAGAAGGATGACTGCCGCCGCGCCGGCGAAGCCGCCGTCGCCCTGCTGAAGGCGGGCATCCGCCCCCGCGACATTCTCACGCGCAAGGCGTTCGAGAACGCGATCACGGTCATCATTGCTCTCGGCGGTTCCACCAACGCCGTTCTCCACATGCTCGCGATGGCCCACGAGGCCGGCGTGAAACTGAGCATCGACGACTTCACCCGCATCGGCAAACGCGTCCCCGTCCTCGCCGACCTCAAGCCGTCCGGCCGCTACGGCATGGCCCACCTCGTGCGCATCGGCGGACTCCCGCCGTTGATGAAGATGCTCCTCGAGGCCGGCCTGCTCCACGGCGACGTTCTCACCGTCACCGGCCGCACCTTGGCCGAGAATCTCCGCAACGTCGCCCCCTACCCGGCCGACCAGGATGTCATTCGCCCGCTGTCCAACCCGATCAAGGCCGATAGCCATCTGCGCATCCTCTACGGCAACCTCGCTCCGGAGGGTTCCGTCGCCAAGATTTCCGGCAAGGAGGGGCTCCGCTTCTCCGGCAAGGCCATTGTCTTCGAGTCCGAGGAAACCGCCCTCCGCGGCATCCTCGACGGCAAGGTCAAGGCCGGCCACGTGATCGTCATCCGCAACGAGGGACCGCGCGGCGGCCCGGGCATGCGCGAGATGCTCTCCCCAACCAGCGCCGTCATGGGCAAGGGTCTCGGCAAGGAGGTCGCGCTGATCACCGACGGCCGTTTCTCGGGCGGCAGCCACGGCTTCGTCGTTGGCCACATCACGCCAGAGGCGGCCAGCGGAGGCCCCATTGCGATCATTCGCAACGGTGATCCCATCACGATCGACGCGGTCAAGAATGCGATCTCCCTCGACCTGCCCGCGAAGGAAATCAAGGCCCGCCTCAAGGCGTGGAAGCCGGGGAAGTCCAAATTCACGCGGGGCGTCCTGGCCAAGTTCGCCCGCCTCGTGACTTCCGCGTCTGAGGGCGCCGTCACCGACAAGAACCTCTAACTCCGCCGAGCTCGCCACCCACCGCGGTGGCGCCTTGAGCCCCTTCAACCGCACCGACTCCGCGATCGATGACCTGGGACCGCTTCAAGCAACATCACCTGCCCTTTCCGTCGCTCGGGCTCGCGCTCGACATCAGTCGGGTGCCCTTCCCCGATGGCTTCCTCGCGTCGATGGAGGCGCCGATGCAGCGCGCGTTCGCCGAGATGCAGGGGCTCGAGGCTGGGGTCATCGCCAATCCCGACGAGGGACGGATGGTCGGACATTACTGGCTGCGGACGCCCTCGCTCGCTCCGACCGCGGCGATCGCCGCGGAGATCACGCAGACAGTCGCCGCCATCAAGCAGTTCGCCGCGCGCGTCCATGCGGGCGAATTGCGCGCATCCCGCGGCACTTTCACGCGCCTGCTCGTAATCGGCATCGGCGGCTCGGCGCTCGGCCCCCAACTCGTTCATCAGGCCCTCGGCCGACCTGGCGTCGACCGCATGCAGGTCTCGTTTCTCGACAACACCGACCCCGACGGGATCGATACGACGCTGCGCGCGCTCCGCGACGAACTCGCGCAGACCCTTGTCGTCGTCATCTCCAAGTCCGGTGGCACGCCCGAGACGCGCAATGGCCAGCTTGAGGCAGCGGCGGCATTTCAGGCCGCCGGTCTCACCTTCGCCCACCACGCCGTCGCCATCACCGGTGCCGGCTCCAAGCTCGAACAGACCGCGATTCGGGAAGAGTGGCTGGCGCGTTTCCCGATGTGGGACTGGGTCGGTGGCCGCACGTCGGAGCTGAGCGCGGTCGGGCTGCTCCCCGCTGCCCTCCAGGGAATCGACATCGACGCGATGCTCGCCGGGGCGGCCGAGGCCGACACGGTCACGCGACGCGCGGTGACGCGCGATAATCCCGCCGCACTGCTCGCGCTGATGTGGTACCACATCACCGACGGTCGCGGTGCCAAGGACATGGTGGTGCTCCCCTACAAGGATCGCCTGCTGCTCTTCTCACGCTACCTCCAGCAGCTCGTGATGGAATCTCTGGGCAAGGAGTTCGACCGCACGGGTCGGGTCGTGAACCAGGGCATCGCCGTCTACGGCAACAAGGGATCCACCGACCAACACGCCTACGTCCAGCAGCTGCGCGAGGGCGTGAACAATTTCTTCGTCACGTTCATCGAGGTCCTCCGCGATCGCGAGGGCCCGGCGCTCGAGGTCGACCCGGGAATCACCAGCGGCGACTACCTCCACGGCTTCCTCCTCGGTACACGCGACGCTCTTTCCGAGAAGGATCGTTCATCCATCACGCTCACCGTGGATGAGGTTTCCCCGCGTACCTTGGGCATGCTCATCGCGCTCTACGAGCGCGTGGTCGGGCTTTACGCCTCGCTCATCAACATCAACGCCTACCACCAGCCTGGCGTCGAGGCCGGCAAGAAGGCGGCCGGCGGTGTCCTCAGCCTGCAGGCTAAACTCACCACCGCCCTCGCGGCCCAGCCCGGTCGCCGGTTCACCGCCGAGGCTCTGAGCACAGCGGTCGGCAGTCCCGGCCAAACCGAACTTGCCTACAAGGTCCTCCAGCACCTCGCCGCCAACGGTCGAATCCACGCCACGCAAGCCACCCCGTGGTGGGAGACGACGTTCCACGGGTAAAGGGACCGTGCTGGGCAGCGAAGCTCGCTTGCACCCGGTCCGTTCCTCCTGCAACCTTCTCTTAGCATGAAACTCCTCGCGCGCCTTACTCTCCTCGCCCTCAGCCTGCTCGGAGCGCTCGCCGCGTCGGGATGCACCAGTCCCCGCGACACGTCCATTCCGTGGAGCCGCCCCGCCAACTGGGAAGGCCAAGTCCCCGGCATGGGCCAAACTCCCGGCAGCGGTCGCTGAGGGTCGCAACTCCGACCCGATCCGGCTCCGCGCATGAGCGATTCCGGCGCCGACTCCTCTCCCGCCGTCCGCGGGGGACATCTCTACGTCGTCGCGACGCCGATCGGCAATCTCGGCGATCTTAGTTCACGCGCACTCGCCACACTCGGCGGGGTGGACGTGATCGCGTGCGAGGATACACGGACCACCGGAGCCATGCTCAGCCGTCTGGGCATCCGCCGCGAATTGGTTGCCTACCACGAGCACAACGAGCGCGAGGCCGCCGAACAACTGGCGGATGCAGTCGCAACCGGGCGCTCCGTCGCCGTGGTCAGCGATGCCGGGACTCCCGGGCTGAGCGATCCGGGCTTCCGGCTCGTCCGCGCGTGCCGTCGGCGCGGATTACCGGTCGTCCCGATTCCTGGGCCGTGCGCCATCACCGCAGCGCTGAGCGCCGCGGGCCTTCCAACCAATGCGTGGTTGTTCCTCGGCTTCCTGCCCCCGAAAAGCGCCGCCCGGATCAGCGCCCTCACCCGCTACCGCGACTTCGAGTTCACGGTCGCGCTCTATGAGAGCTGCCACCGCATCGAGCGCTTCGCCGGCGAAATTGTCGAGGTGCTGGGACCCGAACGCTGCATCTGCATCGCCAAGGAAATCACCAAGCTGCACGAGACCTTCTTCGTCGGTCCGGCGGGAGAAGTCCGTGACCGACTCGCACGCTCGAATCTCAAGGGCGAATTCGTGGTCCTCATCGCTCCCGCGGGGTTCACGCTGTGACTAAAGCGATGCGTCGCGGTCTCCACGCCCACCCATGACTCCTCGACGCGTCGCCGTCATCGATGTCGGCAGCAACACCGTGAAGCTGCTGGTCGCCGAGCGTGATCCCGGAGGTCGTCTGGCCGCAGTGCATCAGCACACCCTCGAGACCCGAATCAGCGCGGGACTGAGTGGGAACCCTCCCCGGCTGAGCGAGGTGGGGATGGATGCTGGGCTAAGCGCGATCATCACGCTCCTCCACGAAGCGCGGCCGCTGGAGCCCCGCGAAACGCTCATCGTCGCGACGAGTGCAGTGCGCGACGCGGTCAACGGCGCCGCTTTCCGCGACCGCGTGCAGGTCGCGACCGGCCATCCGCTGCGGATTCTGAGTGGCGACGAGGAGGCAACATTCATCGGACGCGGGGTGCTCTCGGATCCCGCGCTCGCGAACCTGGGCGATTTCCAGCTCTTCGATCTCGGAGGCGGGAGCCTGGAATGCCTGACCTTCCGCGATGGCCGGGCCACTCAGGGGATGAGTCTACCGCTGGGCTGCGTCCGCCTGACGGAGCGATTCGTCGCCCAGCCCAGCGAACCGCTCGATGCAACGAGCCAAGCCCGCATCGCGGCTTTTGTCCGCGATGCATTGATCAGCAGCGGTGCCGTACCCGCCAAGCCACCGGTCCCCGCCGCCGTCTTCGCCGGTGGCACCATGACCACCGCACGCGCCATCCTCGGCGCCCGCGCCGGCACCACCTTGGAACGATCTTCCCCCGTCGTGCCGGTGAGCGCTCTGGCGGCGCTGCTCGATGAAGTCGCTGCGTTGCCGCTGGCGCAGCGCCTGCAGATTCGGGGCTTGAGCGCCGGACGGGCTGATGTGTTTCCGGCCGCGCTGGTCACCGCGCTGACCGTCGCTGCGGTGGGCGGCTACGAAGTCTTCCAGCACACCTTTCACAACCTGCGCTGGGGCCTCGCGGCCGAGCGACTGGCCGCATCCTAGGTCCGTCGCCGCTGGACGGCTTTCCGCGATTTGGCGGGCTTCCTCGATTTGGCCACCGCCTTCTTGCGTGGCGTAACCCGAGCGCCTGCCTTGCGAGTATTGCGAGCTTTGGCGGCCTTGGAAGCTTTGGGGGCTTTGGGAACAGGGGGACTCAACCCTGCGAGCACACGGGCGAAGTCCTCCGGGAGCGGCGCACGGAGGTCGATCTCGCGGTTCGTCACCGGGTGGCGAAACGCCAGGTGCTCCGCATGCAGCAGCACGCGCTCGGGCTGGACCGGCAACGAAACATCCGGTTTCCAGCCGTAGATCGAATCACCGAGGATCACATGGCCGATCGACTTGAGATGGACGCGGATCTGGTGCGTGCGACCGGTATGCAGGGTGCAGCGCAGCAGCGCCGCCCGCGGGGGAAATGACTCCACGACTGCCCAATCGGTGTGGGCCGACCGTCCACCCGTGTCGTCCTCAACCACCGCCATCTTGTGCCGGTGCTGCACGTTCCGGCCGATCGCCTTCCGGATGCTCCCACTCAGGAGCGGCGGCACCCCGTGCACCAGCGCAAGGTACTCCTTCACGAGCGTGCGCTGCGCGAACTGCTCGCTCAGGCCCCGATGCGCGGCGTCCGTCTTGGCGACCACGATCGCCCCGGAGGTTTCCCGATCGAGCCGGTGCACGATACCCGGCCGCTCCACCCCACCGATCCCGCTCAACGTGCCGCGACAGTGCGCCAGCAATGCGTGCACCAAGGTCGTTTCATCCGTGCCGGCACCGGGATGGACCACCATGCCGGCCGCCTTGTTCAGCACCAGTAAGTGACGGTCTTCGAAAAGGACGGATAACGGAATCTTCACCGGCCGCAGTTCCGCCGGCTTCACGTCCGGGAAATCCAGCTCGAGAAAGTCACCCGGATGCACGGAGTGATCGCGACTGATCACGACACCAGCGAGCCGCACGTGACCCGCGTCGAAGGCTCGCTGCAGCGCCACGCGGCTGTGCTCAGGAAAGGCCGCCGCCAGGACTTTATCCGCCCGCTGCCGCAGCGGACCCGCAGGCACGGTGTGTGTGAGGAGTGACGAAGACACGAGAATCCGCAGTCAGCCAGTAAGCGTCCGCGGGTGCAACAGGAGAAGGAAGGCTCCGCTCGCGGCGCTCACCGCGTCCCACGCGCCGCCGGCCAATCGAGGACCACCCCGAGCACGGGCTCGCGCTTCGACTCAATGAGCGACCATGCCTCCGCTGCCCGCTCGACCGGAAAGCGGTGCGAGAGGAGGCTCAGGCTGTCCAGCTTCCCCTCCGCCAACCACTGCAGGGTCGCCTCGAGGCGAGGACGCGTCGCCCCCGAGACCAGATGGAAGGAGAGCTCATGATTGCGGTAAGCCTGCAGGCTCGTTTGGAGATTCACGTCACCCGATGGCCGGTAGAAGCCGGCGATCACCACCTGACCCCCTCGAACCAGCTCCGGACGATAGGTCTCAAGGCCTCGCACTTGACCGACCGTCTCGACCAGCACGGCCACCGGCGCGTTCGTGAGGCGACGCACGCCGGCGAGACCGAAGGGATCCGCTGCGCTCACGCTGACGGTCTCGCCGAACGAAGCAAAGCGCGCCAGACGATCAGCGTGCCGCCCCACGAGAACGACCCTCGCGCCGCGTCGCGCCAGCGTTTGCCCCGCCCACTGCCCAACCAATCCATCCCCAAGGACGATGGCCAGGTCCCCCTCCGAACAGGCCGGACGCATGCCACAGTTGTACCCGACCTGAGTAAGGACCAGCCCCGAGGCCGCGACAGGATCTAGTCCGTTCGGCAACTTGATCACGTCATCCACCGCGCACACACCGGGCGAAACGTGTCCGGCGAAGCGGTTGTCAAACATCCCGTGCACCCGACTCATCGAGGCAAAGACCCAGTCCCCCTCGCGAAATCCCTGGGCGTCCGCTCCCATCGCCACCACCCGCCCGACCTTCTGGTACCCTGCAACCATGGGAAAGGGCGCCGGATCCCCCGGCCGCCACGCCTCATCGCCAGAAAGCCGCTCGCCGCGGAGAAAGGATCCTTCGGTGCCGTTGCTGATCCACGAATGGTGCAACGCCACCACCACATCCGTCGGCTCCGGGTCCGGGCAGGTGATTTCCTGGAACTCGACTCGATTCGGACCGGTGAAGACGACGGCGTGCGCGTGCATAAGCCCGGCATCCCGCCGCGCGGTCCGCCCGGCGACAAGTCCAAACCGCCGGGCGAACTCCGGTCGCGGGATCGATCGAGTGCACCCGAAGAGCGAACCCCGAGACGAAAACGAATCAGCCCCGAGCCGTGGCTTGCGTTCCCCGCCCTCCGGAGGCCATTACTCCGGAGTCGTGAACGTCCCCTTTCTCGAGCTGAAGCCCACGTATGACGAGCTCCGTGCCGAGGTCGATGCAGCCTATCGACGGGTGATGGACTCGGGCTGGTACATCTTCGGCCCGGAGATCACGGCCTTCGAGAGCGAGTATGCGGCGAGCGTCGGTGTCCACCATGCCATCGCCGTGGCGAACGGACTAGAGGCACTGCAACTCGTGCTGATGGCGGCGCGGGTCGGGCCGGGCGACGAGGTGATTGTTCCGTCCCACACCTACATCGCGACCTGGCTAGCCGTGACGCACGTCGGAGCAACGATCGTACCTTGCGAGCCCGACGAGCGGACCTGGAACATCGACCCGAAGCGGGTCGCGTCCCTCATCACCCCGCGCACCCGGTGCATCTTGCCCGTCCACCTGTACGGCCAGACGGCGGATGTCGCAGCGCTCCGTGCGCTGGCCGACCCCCGGGACATCCTCGTGCTCGAAGACGCGGCCCAGAGTCAGGGGGCGACCGCGCACGGCATCGCGTCCGGCGCCCTCGGTCACGCTGCTGGGGTCAGCTTCTATCCCAGCAAGAACCTCGGCGCCTTCGGCGACGCCGGCGCGGTGACGACCTCGGATCCGGCGCTTGCCGACCGCGTCCGGACGCTTCGCAACTACGGATCGCGCGAGCGCTATCACCACGAGGTGCCTGGTCTGAACTCGCGCCTTTCCGAGCTGCAATGCGCTTTCCTGCGCGCCAAGCTGCCCCGGCTCAGCACGTGGAACGCACGGCGCCGGGCGCTCGCGGCGATTTACCGGGAACGGCTGGCCGCGGTGCCGGATCTGGTGCTGCCCGAGATCGCCCCCTGGGCGGACCCGGTGTGGCACTTGTTCGTCGTTCGCACCTCGCGACGCGACGCGTTGCGCGCCTTTCTCGCCGCCCGCGGCATCGCGACCCAGATCCACTATCCCATCCCGCCCCACCGATCTGGCGCCTATGCGTCGCTCGGCTGGAGACCGGGTGCGTTTCCGCTCGCCGAGCGCCTCGCTGAAGAGGTTCTCAGCCTGCCGATCGGCCCCCATCACCGGGAAGATCAGATCCACGCCGTGTGCGACGCCGTCCGGGCATTCTACGGGGTTTAAGAGGCGCACCCGGGCGCAAAATGCCCCCTTGCCACGCCCTCCCCTAGCCGCAACGCTTTCCCTCCCATGAAGAGGGCCATCAAGATCTACGATACCACCTTGCGCGACGGTACGCAGGGTGAGGGGATCAGCTTCTCTGTGACCGACAAGCTGCGGATCGCGGAGCGTCTGGACCAGTTCGGGATCGATTACATTGAAGGCGGTTTTCCGGGATCGAACCCACGCGACATCACCTTCTTCAACGAAGCCCGCCACCTGCGTCTGAAGCATGCCCGTCTCGCCGCATTCGGCTCGACCCGCCGCGCCGGCGCCAAGGCCGCCGAGGACCCGCAGCTGCGCACCCTGCTCGAGAGCCAGATGCCCGTGCTCACGCTCGTCGGCAAAACGTGGCTGCTGCACGTCACCGAGATTCTCCGCACCACGCCCGAGGAAAACCTCGCCATGATCGAGGACTCCATCCGCTACCTTGTCGCCCAGGGCCGCGAGGTGATCTACGACGCGGAACACTTCTTCGACGGCTACAAGGCCAACCCAGACTACGCGATGCAGACGTTGGCGGCGGCGCTGCGCGGCGGAGCCTCGAATCTCACGCTCTGCGATACGAATGGCGGCACCATGGTCCGCGACTTCGAGACCATCGTCGGACGCGCGGTCAAGGAGTTCGGTGGTGAGCGCGTCGGCGTGCACTGCCATAACGACTCCGGTCTCGGTGTGGCGCTCAGCCTCGCCGGCATCCAGTGCGGCGCCGGGCTCGTGCAGGGCACGGTGAACGGCTACGGCGAGCGCACCGGAAACGCGAATCTCATCACGATCCTGCCCAGCCTGTTCCTCAAGCTGGACACCACCGCGGCCTGCGCCGCTCACCTCACGCAGCTCCGCGAACTTTCGCTGCTGTTCGACGAGCTGGCCAACCTCCGCCCGGACACCAAGGCCCCTTACGTCGGCGCATCCGCATTCGCGCACAAGGGCGGCCTGCACGCGAACGCCGCGCAGAAGGTCAAGAGCAGCTACGAGCACATCGATCCCGCCCTCGTCGGCAACCGCACGCGCGTGCTGGTTTCCGACATGGCCGGTCGTTCCAGCGTCGTCCTCAAGGCCCGCGAGCTCGGTTTCGAACTCGACGAGAAATCCGAGGCGATCAAGCCGTTGATCGAGGAGCTCAAGGACCTCGAGTTCCGCGGCTACGAGTTCGAGGCCGCCGACGCCTCCCTCCAGTTACTCATCGCCCGGCATCTCGGCCGGCGCACTGACTTCTTCGCCGTCGAGGGCTACCGCGTCATCATCGAACGCCACAAGGGCGAGCTCTGGGCCGAAGCGACCGTCAAGATCCGCGTGGGCGACCGCAGCTACCACACGGTCGCGGAGGCGACGGGCCCGATCAGCGCCCTCGACCGAGCTCTCCGACTGGCGCTCGAAAAGGAATTCCCGCAACTCGCCGAGATGCAGCTGCGCGACTACAAGGTCCGCATCCTCGAGAGCAATCAGGGCGCGGGCAGCCGCACCCGCGTGCTGGTGGAGAGCGGGGATGGCCATGCGGTGTGGGGCACCGTGGGCGTGAGCGACAACATCGTGGACGCCAGCTGGGAGGCTCTCCGCGAGGCCGTGGTGTACAAGCTGCTCGCGCTTCCCAGGACCGGCGCCTGATCGCTCCGGCCCGCACACTCCGGCGCGGGGTGTGACTTTCCAGCGCCACCCTTTCCGTCATGGCTCTCTTCATCGGTATCGATTCCGGCACCCAAAGCACCAAGGCCGTGGTGCTCGATCTCGAAGCCCGCCGCGTCATCGCTGACGCCCGCGCTCCGCACCAGCTCATCGACGGGCTCCCGGTCGGCCACATGGAGCAACACCCGGCGGACTGGACGAAGGCGCTCAACCAAGTCATCCGCGAGGTCGTCGCCCGCATCGGCCCGGCCGCCGCGGAGGTAAGAGGCATCGGCATTTCGGGACAGCAGCATGGCTTCGTACCCCTCGATGCAGGCGGCGAGGTGATCCGCCCCGCCAAGCTGTGGTGCGACACCAGCACCATCGCGGAATGCGATCTCATCACTCGCCGCCTCGGTGGGCCCAAGGCCGCGCTACGCCGCACCGGCAACCTGATCCTCCCGGGCTTCACCGCCCCGAAGATTCTCTGGCTCAAGCGCCATGAGCCGGCGAACTTCCGCCGCCTTCGGCACGTCCTGCTGCCGCACGACTACCTCAATTTCCATCTCACGGGGAACTACCACATGGAGTACGGCGATGCCTCCGGCACCGCCTTGCTTGACGTGCGCCGCCGCACTTGGTCCCGCGAGGCACTGCAGGCCATTGATCGCAACCTTGCCGACTGGCTTCCCTCGCTCTCACCGTCAGATCGCCCCAGCGGAATCCTGCGTCCCGCGCTCGCCGCTCGGTACGGACTGCCCACGGGAGTCATCGTTTCCGCCGGAGGCGGCGACAACATGATGGGAGCCATCGGCACCGGCAACGTCACGCCCGGCGTCGTGACGGCCAGCTTCGGCACCAGCGGCACGATCTACGCGCGCGCAAGCAAGCCGATCATCGATCCCCAAGGCGAGATCGCCGCCTTCTGCTCGTCCGATGGCGGTTGGCTGCCTCTTCTGTGCACGATGAACGTCACGACGGTGACGGAACAGGTGCGCACGCTGTTCGGCCTCGATCACGACGCAATGGCGCGGGCCGCCTCGTCCGTACCCGCGGGCTCCGATGGGCTCGTCCTCCTTCCCTACCTCGCCGGCGAACGCACGCCGAACGTCCCGGCCGGCTCCGGCGTGCTGTTCGGATTGAACGCGCGCACGCTTTCCGCTCCTCACGTGGCGCGCGCCGCAATGGAGGGGGTAACGCTTGGGATGAACTACGGCCTGCGCCGTCTCGCGCAGCTCGGGGTCAAGCCGCGCGAGATCCGCGTCACCGGCGGCGGCGCCAAGTCCGCCGTCTGGCGCCAGCTCATGGCCGACATCTTCGGCGTCCCCGTGGTGGCGATGGTGGAGGACGAAAGTGCGGCCCTCGGCGGCGCCCTCCAAGCCGCTTGGACGGTCGCCCGGACCGAGGGCCGCCGGACTAAACTCGCCGACCTGACGAGCGCCGTGGTTTCCGTGAACGAATCCAGCCGCTGCGTTCCCGACCGCGAGCGCACCCGCCACTATCAGAAACTGCAGTCCTTGCAGGACCGGCTCAGCAGCACGCTGCGCGATCTCTTCCGCGAGCACCGCGCGTTGCTCGGAAGCTAGCCCCTGCCGAGAAACTCAGACCAGACTGGCCGGGTCGACATCGAGCATCTGCACGATGTCGTCTGGCCACGCGAAGTTCTCGCGGAGCTGGTTCAGTTCACCGATGACCCGGGAGGCGCTGGGCGCGAAGTACCAGAGCTGCCAGCGGTACTGATCCTTGATCTTCTCGATCGGCGACGGTGACGGTCCCTTGATCTCAAGCCGATTGCCGAAGGCCTGCTCCACCGCCCGCGCCCACTGTTCCGCGTAGAAACGCAGCTTCTCCTCGTTCGGCCCCCGAAAGAGGTGGTGGATCAGATGGCGGTAGGGCGGGTAACCGAAGCGCTCCCGGACGTGCAGCTCCGTCTCCGCGAAGCCGTCAAAGTCGGCGTGCCGCGAGAACTGAATCGTCTCCGACTGCGGCGTGAAGGTCTGCACCACGACCTCGCCAGCGCGGTCCCCCCGCCCCGCCCGCCCGGCGACCTGCACCAGCAACTGAAACGTGCGTTCGTTCGCCCGGAAATCCGGCACATGCATCGAAAGGTCCGCGTCAATGAGTCCGACGAGTGTGACGTTCGGAAAGTCCAGCCCCTTCCCGATCATCTGGGTGCCGATCAGCACGTCGATCCGTCCGGTCCGGAATTCACCGAGCAGTTCTCGGAAACGGTTCTTTTTCGCCATCGTGTCTGCATCAATGCGCTCGATCCGCGCCCGCGGGAGCACCCGGCGAACCGCCTCCTCCACACGCTGCGTGCCCAAGCCACGCCAGCGGATGTCGGGCGCCGCACAACTCGGGCAGCGCACCGGCGCAGGACGGGAGTCGCCGCACAGATGGCAGCGCAGCGTCTCGTCCGTCCGATGGTAGGTCATGCTGATGCTGCAATGGCGGCACTCCTCGGTGTGGCCGCACTTCGTGCATTGCATCGAGGACGAGTAGCCACGCCGGTTGATGAAGAGAATGGTCTGCTCGCGCCGCTCAAAGCGCGCATACATCGCATCGACCAACTTCCGCGAGAGGGTGGCTGCGCCCCGCTGTCGCATCACCTCGATCTTCATGTCGACCACCTGAATGTGCGGCAGCCCCCGGCCGTCGACGCGCTCCGTCAGTCGCAACAGGCCGTAGCGACCCGCCCGCGCGTTCGCCCAGGTCTCCAGCGCGGGCGTCGCCGAACCTAGGATGCAGTGTGCGCCACACAGCTTCGCGCGCATCACCGCAACGTCGCGTCCTTGATAGCGCGGCGACTCATCCTGCTTGTACGCGGGCTCATGCTCCTCATCCACCACGATGAGGCGAAGACCACGGACCGGCGCAAAGACCGCAGACCGGGCCCCCACCACCACACGAGCTTCTCCGGTGGCCAACGCCATCCAGCCGTCCAGTCGCTCTCCTTCACTCAGGTGACTGTGCCACACGACGCAGCGGTGATCCGGCGCGATCGACTCGAGACGCGACCGGAGCCGCGACACGGTCTGGGGCGTGAGCGCCACCTCGGGGACCAGAAAAATCACGCCACCTCCGGCGCGCAGCGTCGCTTCAATGGCCCGCAGGTAAACCTCCGTCTTGCCCGAGCCCGTCACGCCATGCAGCAAGGTCACCCCGAAGCCCCCCTTGGCGAGCGCCCCCTCCAACGCACCAACAGCCTCACGCTGCTGCGGATTCAGCTCAGGAGCCGCGGTCGCCACGCCCTCCGTCGCGGCAAACTCGTCGGCATAGGCCACCCGTTCAACCCGTCGTGACTCTTCCCGGATCGCGCCGCGGCGCACGAGCGCAGTACAAACGGCCGGCGTAACATCGAGCCGGCGCAGGACCAGCGATTTCTTCAGGGGTTGTCGTTGCCCCGCGAGAAACCGATAAAGCTTCGCCTGCTGCGGCGCGCGCCGCTCCAAGGCCTCGACGTCCGCCTCGCTCAGGGCCTGCCCGGCCACCAGCATGCGCTCCTGCTTGATCGCCGCCCCGGCCCGCACGGCCGCGGGCAGGAACCCTTCGATGACGGAGTCCAGCGGCGCCGCGTAGTACGCCGACATCCAGCGAGCCAGACCCAGAAGATCCGCCGTGACCGCCGGGAAGGGAAACACGGCGTCGACTACCGCCTTCAGCTTCTCCACCGGGAAGTCGGTCGGTGGCCCGAGCTGCGCAACGATGCCAAGGGTGATGCGTCGACCGATCGGGATGCGGACCAGACTCCCCACCGCAACCACCTCAGCAAGGGCCGCCGGCACTCGGTAATGCAGCAGCTTGTCGAAACCTGCGAGAGGATGGACGCCGACAAACATGCTGGGTCAATGAGCCTTCCCCCGCCGGGCCGCAATCCCGCAGCGAGGCGGCGTGGGGACGCGACCCGGCATTGACATGCCCGCAGCCCGCCAAAACATCCCCCCTTGTGAGCAACGAGGTGCAGCGGCAGCAATTTAAGTCCTTTCTGGCCCAGAAGGGACTCCGCGTCACGAATCAGAGGCTGGCGATCCTGGAGGCTGCTTTTGGTCAACAGGAACACTTCACCGCCGAGCAACTGCTCGATCAGGCGCGCCGCATTGACGACTCCGTTTCGCGGGCGACCGTCTACCGCACGCTTCCGATCATGACGGAGAGCGCCATCCTGCGCGAGATCGACATCGGCACGGGGGAGAAGTTCTACCGGCACACCGCGAACAACCAGAGCCAGATGGCCCAGGTGGTTTGCCTCGATTGCGATCGCATCTTCGAGATCAGCGCCCCTTTCATGGACTGGTACGGCAGCACCGTCTCGGCAAAGCTGGGCCTGACACCGGTCAGCCAGCGGCTTCAGGTGAGTGCGCACTGCAATACACTCCGCGACACCGGCACCTGTCGGCACCGCTCACGCTGAACATCCACGCCATGCCGAAGAAGATCGAGGCGGATGCGACCTTCGAGACTGGATTCTTTGAGTCCATCCTGCGTAACAACCCGTCCGATACAACTGTCTTGGAGTTGCTGGGCGGGCTCTACACGCGCCAAGGCAGGATCATGGACGGTCTCCGCGTCGATCGACGACTGGTCCGACTGCAGCCCGACAACGCGACGGCCCACTACAATCTCGCCTGCAGCCTTGCCCTGATGAAGCGCACCGCAGATGCCCTCCGCACGCTGCGCCGCGCCGTCTCGCTGGGCTACCACGACTTCGAGTTCATGGCCGAGGACCCCGATCTCGCCAGCCTCCGGAAACACCCGGAATTTCGTCGCCTGCTGGTCGCGCCCCCGGCCTCCACCTAGCCGCGAGAGAACAGGCGGCGCCAGAGACTCAGCTTCCGAGGCTTGACTGCAGCCACCCGCGTCGCGTTCGGCGCCACCGGGGTCGGCACGCTCTTCAAGTGCGGCGTGAGGAGAGCCGCCACCACCGCCTCTGCGGAGGGATCGCCGATCGCCATCAGCAGACGGGTGAGCGACGTGCCGCCAGAAATCTGCCGGATGAGATCCGTCTTCTGCGTGGAAAAATAGGCCACCAGACGCGCGACGCGGTCCCGCGTCCCTGGAGCCAACTCCGCAGGACGGGCGATCGCAATGGCCCGCTGATCGGAAGGCATCTGACGCACGACCTGAGCCACCGCCTCGATCAGGTGCAGCCCCTTCGCGCCGGGACGGAACGGAAGATACTTGGCGAGGCCCGCCTCATCCACGTGCGACAGCGCATTGAGCAAGCCGCGAAAATCGCCGCCGACGATCACCGCGCGCGAAAGTCCCTGAGCGAAGACGGCAAACTGCCCGAGCGTACCGAGCTTCTCCAGACGGCAGAACTCCAGCGTGTCATCCTGCAACGCGGTGAACTCGATCGGGAACTCCTCTGGAATCTGGAGGCGCTCCATGTTCTTGAGCACCGGATTGTCGCGTTCACCCGACGTGGCCGACTGCTCCACCATGTCCCCGAACGGGTTGTCGAAGGCCAGCGTCTCCTTGAGGATATCGACCAACTGGTCGAACCGCTCCATCGGGTGCCCACGCGATGCCAGGACCTCGTGCACCTCTGCAAACGTCAGATCGATATAAACGCCAGGGGTCTCCTTGCGATCGGTGTCCGGCCACTCCGGCCCCTCCAGATTCTGCGCCAAACTGTGCAGGGGCGTGTCCACCATGATGGACATCGAGAACGCACCACGGACCTCGTCCCATTCCTTCGCAGAGTAACGCATGACAGGGGGTGTCTTTCAGCAGGGAGACTTGACTGGTTTACAGACCAACGGTCATCGGTACCTCAGGTCACCTGCTGAAGCATCTCCTGAGTCATCCGCCGATAGTCGTTCACGACGTTGTCCTGCGACGGATCGGCCGCGTCCTGACTGATCAGGACCACGGGCAACCCCAGCGTGACGGCACGGCGCACCACCATGGCATCACGAATCTGGGTCTGAAAGATCTTGGCATTCGGCGCCACACGCTTGGCTGCGCGGAATTGATTCAGGCGCAATTGCATGCGCATCTTGGGAACCTCGATATCCACGCCCGTCTTGATCGCATTGAAGACGACACTCTGCACCTGGGCAGGGGGGCCCATCGACGACCGACGGAAACTCGCCGAAAGCGTGTGAAAGCGATGCAGCTTCTCCACCAGCAAGGTGAAACCGATCAAGCTCAGTGCATCCGGATTAGCCGGGACGCAGATCTCGTTGGCCGCGAAGATTCCGCATTGCGACGCGCGCAGAATGTTCGGCGGGCAATCGAAGAGAATGAAATCGTAGTTCGGCTCAACGACGGCAAGTTGCTCTTGGAAAACGAGAAAAGGAGGCCGCTTGGGGTCGCCGTTGTATTCGTTTTCCAGGTCGACGAGATTGAAGGACGTGGGCAACAGGTCCAATCCGGGCAGCGGACACTCGCCACTCTTGCCCTCGAGCGCATCGCGGATGATGAGGTCCCGGACCTGAACCTTGCCGGGCTCGAAGATCGAATAGACCGCACCTTCGCCGGCGGCGTTGATCTTGTTCCAGCGGTCGAGCTTGAGCAGCCAGATGCTGGCATTGGACTGCGTATCGAAGTCGCAGACCAGCACGCGCTTACCCGCCTTCACCAGCGCTGCCGCGGTGTTGACGATGAGCGACGTCTTGCCTACGCCGCCCTTGTAGTTGATGAACGCAATCTTTCGGGCCATCGAAGGGAAAACCGTGTTCCATATCGGCCATCGTGAGGTGCGCATTAGCGGCATCTGACCCGGAAAGGAAAATACTTCCTCCACCGAACACGCTATTCGCTGGCGGCCAGCCCCCATGGACCGTTTGCTCGCACCATGACGGATAAGGCTCGGCTGGTGCAGTCCATCATCACAGCCCTGGAGGCCGAACTGGCGCTCATCACTCAGGCAGCGCAGTCGGCCCGGGAAGAGGCCATCGATGAGGAGAGCCGCCCGGAGAATCAGTATGATATGCACTCCCAAGAGGCCGCCTACCTCGCGGAGGGACAGGCGAGACTCGCCGCCGAGATCCGTGACCATCTCGATCACTACCGGGCCCTCGATCCCACGACGCTACTCGCCCGCCAACCCGTCGCACTCGGGGCCCTCGTCACGCTCAGCTCGGCGGCCAGTCCCGCTCGGCGCTACTTCCTCGGCCCCCGCGCAGGCGGGTTGGAGGTGCCTGATGGCGACAGTTCCGTTCTTCTGATCACGCCCGCATCGCCCCTAGGCCGCCAACTCCTCGGGAAAAGGGTCGGCGATGAGATCGAACTCCCCGGGAAGGGTTCCGCCACTCGCCTGCGAATTACCCGCGTCGATTGACGGCGGTGCTTGCCGCCCCCCACGCGCCCGGCTTTTGTTGGCCGGATGCGGCTCTTGCTGTTTCTTGTCCTCGCCCTCGCGCTGAACGCCAGCCCGGTGCCCACTCCGGAGGCGATCCCGGACGATCTGCGAACGGCTCTGGCCAACTACCGAGCCGAGGGCACCCGAGGCTGGGCCTTCACCCAAAGTACCCGAGCCTCAGGAAAGAGTCTCGTGGAGCGCTACGATCCACGGCTTCCGGAGTTCCGGCGCTGGTCGCTGCTCCAGAAGGACGGACGCACTCCCACCGAGCAGGAGCGCCAAACCTACGCCGAGCAACAGACGCGACGCTCCCGCGGCGATACCGCTCCGAACGTCAAGGAACAGATCGACGAAGCCACCGCTGAACGGCTTCAGGACGATGGAACCCGTGTCCACTGGCGGTTCCGGCTCCGCACCACCGAGGAAGACGACCGCTCGGCGGCGCACATGACGGCGACCTTCGTGCTGCATCGGCCCACGTCCACGATCGAGCGCATGGAACTGGCCAGCTTCGAGCCTTTCAAGCCCGTGACCGGCATCGCCATTGACCAAGCCCGCACCGTCGTAGAGTACTCCCTGCCCGAAGGCGATCGCCCCACCCTCTTGCAGCGCATCACGGTGACCCTCCGCGGCCGCGCTTGGTGGATCAAGTCGCTGGATGACGACATGGAGGTCGTCTATTCGGACTTCGAGTCCGCTCGTCCCGCCCAACGTTAGACCCGTCGCTCCCATGCTCCGCCCTTCCCACGATGACCCGCGCACCGCTTGGTCCCATCAGACGTGGGAAGACTTCGCCGCCGCTCCGGCGTCGGAGACGCGAATCGCCCTCCTACCGCTGCATGGATTCGCCGATCATGGACTCGGCCTGCCGCTGGATCTGGAGGAGGTGATCAGTTCCCGGCTACTCCACGATGCCCTCGCCGGAATTCCGGCATCCGAAGCGTGCGTGCTGCCGCCGCTCCGCCATGTCCTCGGCCCCTACGCCGCCTCCAGTTTCAGTGTCGATCCGGACACCGCCCTCGCTCTGATCGGGGAGATTGCCGCCGGTGTGCACGCTGCGGGCTTCCGTAAGCTGGTGCTGTTCAGTTCGAATCCCTGGACCACGGAGCTCGCTGCGACGGCGGCGCTTGAGGCGCGCGCTTCGCTTGGGCTGCACGCGTATCTGATTTCACTCTCCGGACTCGGGCTGGATCTGCATCCGGCCTCGACGGAGCGCGGCCGGGCACAGGCAGTCGGAGCCTCGCTGCTGGGAACCGTCCCCGAAGCGGCCAGCCGCGCTCCCGACTGTTCCGACGTCGAACGCCGTCCAGGCTACTGGAACGTCCCGCCCCATCTGGTACCGGACCCCACTCTATCCGG
>JACCDP010042782.1_pt1 | contig 25309 bp, 22 predicted proteins | sample 7445841 | NCBI WGS metagenome assembly JACCDP01 (sample SAMN15323441, study PRJNA562643) | freshwater metagenome | isolation source: river surface water | place: USA:Blue River Watershed | collected 2017-08-17 | reverse complement strand
GGGGCCTGCACTGGTCAGCGAGGCGGCGCAGGCCCTGCGAGATCGGCGACCCACTCCCCGATAGCTAGGGCGCTGGTGAGGCCGGGAGACTCGACTCCGAACAGGTTGACGAGTCCGGCAATCCCATGGCGCGCCGGTCCGTCGAGCCGGAAGTCTGGCGCCGCCTCCTGCGGACCGTGGATCTTGGGCCGCACCCCGCTGTAGGCCGGCTGCAATGCCCCGTCGGGCAATTGCGGCCAATAGCGCCGGACCTCGGCGTAGAAGCTGTCGGCGCGGGCCGGGTCCACCGCATAGTCGATGGCCGCCGGATCTTCGCCTGGCAGCCACTCGAGGTCGGGCCCGAAGCGTGCCTGCCCACCCAGGTCCAGGGTGAGGTGCACGCCCAGCCAGGCGTCGGCGGGTGCGGGGTAAATCAGGCGAGAAAACGGCGCCTTGCCGGCAAGGGAAAAGTAATTGCCCTTGGCGAGGCGCGGCTCGGGTACATGACGCGGGTCCAGCCCCTCAAACCGCCGCGCCAGCAGGCAGGCGCGCAAAGACGCAGCATTGACCAGCCAGCCGACCTGCACCGTATGACCATCGGCCAGGTGGACCTGATGATCGCCGCCGCTCTGCGCCAGTCTGGCACCTGCCACCTCGGAGCCCAAGGCGACCTGGCCACCGTGGCGCTCAAAGTCCATCCGCAGCGCCTGCATGAGGCCGTGGCTGTCGACGATGCCGGTGGAGGGCGAAAGGAGCGCGGCCTCGCAGCGCAAGGCCGGCTCCAGCGCCCGGGCCGCGTTGCCGTCCAGCCATTCGACCGCGACCCCGTTGTCCTGCGCCCTCGCCCGCAGCGCGCGCAGGGCCAGTACCTCACTCGCATCATTGGCAACGACCAGCTTGCCGCAGCGTCGATGGTCCACCCCCTGCTCGGCGCAGAAGGAATACAGGAGCTCACGCCCACGGACGCACAGGCGGGCCTTGAGCGAGCCGGGTGGGTAATAGAGGCCCGCGTGGATCACCTCACTGTTGCGGGCGCTCACGCCCTGCCCGATCGCCTCGCCAGCCTCGGCGACCAAGGTCTCGTAGCCCGCCCGAGCCAGCGCGCGGGCCACAGCCAGACCTACCACGCCACCGCCAACGACCAGAGCGTCGATACGGTCCATCAGGCAGTCGACCAACGGCACGTCGCACCCCGGGCAGCGCCGGCGAGTGCGGGTGAAACATCCGCTTGAAGTGAGGCCATGCCGAAGATCTTAGCGGCTGGCCTGACGACGGGGCGCTCAAGACTCCTGCGTCGGGACCGCAAGCGCCCGGAAACCGTAACCCAGACGGGTCGGGGTAATCCGGCGCAGCCAGCCGTCGATGACGGCGAGCCAGGCCCAGCGGCACACCGGGGACTCGGGCAGGACACCGTCGGCCTCGAGCAGGATCACCGTCCACCCGGCCTCGGCAAGCTCCTCGCGCAATTCCGCTGGCGTCAACAGGTGATATTGGAATACATGTGCACGGCCCGCGATGCGCCGCCAGAAGCGGACGTCCCCCGAGCCACGCGCTGCCCCCGGCTGCCGTATCGCGTCCCACAAGGCCCGCAGGCGCGCGCCCGGCAAGCGCCGCCAGGCGTTAGGGACAGTGAGCACCAAGCGCGCCCCCGGCAGACAGTGCCCACGCAGGGCCTGGAGGCTCCGGACCCGGGACGCACGACCACCCATCAGGCCGAGCACACCGAACAGCAGCAGCAAGACATCGAAGCGGTCGCTGGGTGCCAGGGCCTCTACACCGCCATGCACCAGACGGACGCGGGACTGCAAAGGGTGCGTCTGCAAGTGCTGGCGGAACTGCGCCAGCGCGCCCTGCGAAGGATCACAGCCAGTCAGAGCTGCGCATTCGGGACCGAGCAGGGGCAGCGCGTAGCGTCCATTGCCGCAGCCCAAGTCGAGCATGGATCGGGCGCGGTGCAGGCCTTGTGCGTGAAGGAAGGCCAGCGTGGCCGGGTTGGGAACCGGGTAGCGGTGATCGTAGTGGCGGGACGCGAAGTACAGGTCATAGGTCGCGGCCAGATCGGGGTCCGGCGGTTCCAACCCAGCGCAGACTGGCTGCCTGCCGTTCACAGGCATTCGCCTGGCGTCGCTGCGGTGACCCGGGCGCCGCAATACCAACCCTGGTCGCTGCGCTGGCGCCAGAGGCTGCCCATGCGAGCGGTGAAGGCAGAGACCGGAATGCCCCACCGGCGCTCCAGATCGGCGATCAGACCAGCGCGATGCCAGTCGACGACTGCCCGGGAAACAAAGTCTGCCAGGGGACTTCCTGCGTCGTCCCGGTGCAGGCCGATTGACCATGGCGTGGTGAACAGGGTTGGCAGCGGCATCTCGAAATCACGCGACCACGCCGGCTCCTGCAGCATGGCGACGATGTTGGTGTCGTCATAAAGCAGGCCCTCACAGCGCCCCTCGCGCAAGCCGGCGATGGAGAGCCGGTTGTCGTAAAGCGCCACGACGTCGAGCCCGGAGCTGACGGTGATCGCCCGGTTGTAGAAGGCGCCTCGACGGCCGCAGATCCGACGGTTGCGCAGGTCGGTCCAGGCACGGAAACCTGCGCTCTTGCGGGCAAGCACGTTCACGCCGGAAGCGTAGTAATGGGGCAGCACCATGGTCAGGCGCTGGCGTCGCTCTGGCGTGTCCGACAGGGTCGCAAGAACCAGATCGACCCGCCGCTGCTCGATCGCGGGCAGGCGCTCGGCGGTGAGCAAGGGCACCAGCTCAAGCCTCACTCCCATGCGCTCGGCCAGATTGGCGGCGAGGTCTGGCTCGAGACCGACAATCCGTCCGCTTCGCGGGTCGAGCTGCCCCCACAGCGGCACGTCCTTCTTGACGCCGACCACCAGCACCCCACGCTCGCGGATTTCGGCCAACCGGTCCGGGTGGCCACTGGCATGGGCCGCCGCCCAAAAGCCCGCCCCCAGCCAGGCGGCGAGGGTCGCGACCAGCAGCACACCGAGGTAGAAAGTCCAGGCCCATCCTTTGCGCGTGTTCATTGCGCCTCCTCATCGAGTCCGAGCCCGTGACAGAACAGAACCGCACAGGTGATGTCGTCGGCCTGCTCGGCCCCCTTGGAGAAAGTGGCAACTGCGGCCTGTAGATGCTCGACCGCCTCGCGCGCCGAATTCGTATCGGAATGCTCGAACCGGGTGCCCACTTGCGGCAGCCCAAACTCCCTGCCCTCCAGGTCCATGGCCTCGCTGACACCGTCGGTAAAAATCACCAGCATGTCGCCCGGCGCCAAGGTGACAGAGCGCTCGCCATAGTGCGCCCCCTCGACCACCCCGAGGGCTGGCCCATCGGAGCGGCCGAGCCAAGTCTGGGCGCCGTTCTTGCGCACCAGCAAGGGGGGTGGGTGACCAGCATTCGTGTAACTCAGGGTTCCGTCGACCGGGTCGTACTGGGCGTAGAAGGCGGTGACGAACATTGCGGCGTCGTTGTCGACACAAAGGGCCTCGTTGACCTCCGAAAGTGTGGTGGCCGGCCCCAGAAGGCGATGGGTGGCCAGCGACCGCAACTGGGTCTTGGACACCATGCCGAACAGGCCGGCAGAGACCCCCTTGCCACTCACGTCGGCCACCACCAGACCGCGCCTTCCATCGCCCAGTGGAAAGTGGTCGTAGAAGTCGCCGCCAATGTCCTTGGCCGGCTGCATCGCCCCCCACAGCGAGTAACGGGTGTCCTGAGGCCATTGCCGCGGCAAGATGGCCTGCTGGAGACGGGCTGCGATGTCCAACTCCTTGCGGAGGCTACCCAGTTGCAGCGACTCTCCAAAGGCACGGCCGACCGCCTCGAACCAGGGCCGCCAAGCCTTTGGCACCTTGGGTATGGCACTGCCCCGCAGCGTGCTGGCCGCCGCGACGTACTCAACCAGGCGGGCGGCCGGACCCACGAACTCGCGGCGGGTCAGGGCATAGCTGATCGCCATGATGAGCGCCAGGGCCAGCAAGGCGGCCGCCATGCCCGGGGCTCGCTCCAAGAGCAGCTTTTGCCATATTGCACGCTGAGGCACGGCATAGACCAGGTACCAAGGGGCAGAGACGAAGGGCCTCTGAACCAGGATCCAGCCAGCGCGAAAGACCGGCTCCCCTGCCGGCAGCGCGGCCAGTGCTGAAACGGTGGGCAGGAGCTTCGCAGGGACCGCTTGCTCAAGTCCGGCGGGGGAGCGAACCGTCAACGGGTCGGCGTACACCCCCGGGTGAGCCATGACATGCCCGCGGTCGTCCACCACCGCCACGGTCCCCAGCGGGTATCCGAAGTAGCCATTGACCCGGTTCAGGTAGTCCAGACTCATATCGATGGCCACCACCCCCAGAAACCGCTCACCGCTGGTGACCGGACCGGCCACCGGTGCGAGCAGGCCGACCTCCGGCCCACCAAAAAAGGGCGGCGCCCAGAATTTGCGCCGGTCTGGGTTGGCCTGGGGCTGGGCCAGGGTCCACACCGGGTCGCGGTACAAGTCAGCGGTGAATGGAAGCTTTTCCGAGATTTGCCAGGGGTAGACCAGGTGGAAGCGCTCGGTGGCGATGAAGCGAACCCTAGCAGCGTGCGGAAGGTGAAAGGACAGGCCCTGAAACTGCCCACCGACGGCCAGAGCGCTACCCAGGTCGCAATAGAAGTCTTGACTGCGGCCGACCAGCGGACCCGCACCGATCAGGTTGCCGCCGGCGTCGGGCGCGCGGGTCTGATCTCGATGGAAACCGACAGATTCTCCGGGGACCTGGGCGCCGGGGCCAAAGCGCGTCGTCTCGCGCGTCGTCTCGCGTGTCGTCTCGCGCGTGGTGTCTCCGGACTGGCCCCGTGCTTCGCTACGCAGATCGCTATGGAGTGCGCCCTGGCGCCCCTCCCGGCATGCCCGACCACTCTCCCGCTCTGCGGCGGCGACGAGGCGGAGCCGCTCGATCTCGTCTCCTGAGGAGCGAAGCACGAATTCAAGAAACTGGGAATGTCGCTCGAGCTGCCCACGTACGAAGACAAGCTCGTCATCAAAGGCCTCGGACAATTGCCAACTGAAAAAGCCAGCCAGCCCGACCAGCAAGAGGGCGTAGGCCGCTCCGAGCGTGCGGTTGTAATTCCGAAAAAAGGTGACCTGGGTTCGGGGCACGTTGCCCTGCGCCTCTTCGTCCTGCCTTCCGTCCATGCCGGTCCTCCTGGGTCCAGCATAAACATTTCATATTACATATGGAAGTACTATTTTCTCGCGAGTTGGCCTCAAAACGAATGGCGCCACGGAACCTGAAAGAGCCAGCTGTAACGGGGCAGGCGGGACCGCCAGGCCCCACCCTTCCGATCAAGCCCGCTCAAAAATCGCCGCGATCCCCTGCCCGCCGCCAATGCACATGGTGACCAAAGCGTAACGCCCCTTGATCCGCTCAAGCTCGTACAGCGCCTTGGTGGTGATGATCGCGCCGGTCCCGCCCACAGGGTGGCCAAGAGAAATGCCGGAGCCGTTCGGGTTGACCTTGGCCGGGTCGAACCCAAGCTCCTTGGCCACCGCACAGGCTTGGGCGGCAAAGGCCTCGTTGGACTCGATCACGTCCATGTCCTGAACCCGAAGGCCGGCCCGCTCAAGCGCCCGGCGACTCGCCGGTACCGGGCCGATGCCCATGACCTTGGGGTCGACCCCGGCATGGGCATAGGCGACCAGGCGAGCCATGGGCTTAAGGCCATGGGCACGGACTGCCTCACCGCTGGCGAGCACAACCGCACCCGCACCGTCGTTTATGCCCGAGGCATTGCCAGCAGTCACTCGGCCCTCCTCTTTGCGGAAGGCCGGTTTCATTTTGGCCAGTACCTCGAGCGTGGTGTCGCCCTTGACGTGCTCGTCAGTTGTGAAGGAGATGTCGCCCTTGCGGGACTTCACCAGCACCGGAACGATCTGCTCAGTGAAGCGGCCGGCCGCGATGGCCGCGGCAGCACGATGGTGACTTTCGACCGCCAACGCGTCCATCTGGTCCCGGGTGATTCCGTGGGCGTCGGCCACGTTCTCGGCGGTAACCCCCATATGAATCCGATGGAAGGGGTCATGCAGGATATTGAGCATGTAGTCCGCCATCTGCATATCCCCCATGCGCTGACCCCAGCGGGCGTTCATTGCCAGATAGGGCCCGCGGGACATGGACTCGGCGCCGGCGCCTACCGCCACCTGCGCATCGCCGAGCATGATCGCCTGGGCGGACGACACGATGGCCTGCAAGCCAGAGCCACACAGACGATTGACGTTGAAGGCAGGGACCTCCTGGGGCAGTCCGGCCTGAATGGCAGCCACCCGACTCAGGTAGGCATCGCGCGGCTCGGTCGGGATCACATTGCCCATGGTCACATGGCCGAAAGCATCCATCGGCGCGCCGCTGCGCTCGATCGCGGCCTTGACGACTGTCGTGGCCAGCTCGGACAGGGGCGTGTCCTTGAGCGTCCCGCCAAAAGTGCCGATTGCGCTGCGGACTGCGGAAACAATGAAAACTTCTTGCTGGCTCATGCGGATCATTCCTGATAGTTCACGACCCGCTATTGTCGCCCCGGTGGTGTCGTGGCTGGCCCAGCTCGATCTGCCCGCCAAGAGCCGCTCAAAGGACGCCACCGGGACGGCAATAAACTGGCGCCTGTAGCGGTTACAGTTGTCATAGTTTTCTGTTAAAGGAAGTACCTCAAGATGATTCGTCCCGTCCTTGCCAGCTTGGCGCTGGCCCTCCTGGGCACGCTGGCACCCGCCGCGCACGCCCAAAACACCGTCAATGCCCTGTGTAGCACCGACGCCAGCTGGTGCGACTTGGCGGCCCGCGATTTCCAGACCGCCACGGGCATCCGGGTGCTGCAAACCCACAAGCCCACAGGAGAGGCCTTGGCGCAACTGCGCGCCGAGGCTGCCAACCCGAAGACTGATATCTGGTGGGGCGGCACCGGAGACCCCTTCTATCAGGCGGCCGAAGTCGGCCTGCTCGACCAATACCGCCCCGCCTACCTTCAGGACCTGCATACCTGGTCGGTGAGGCAGTACGCGATGAGCCAGAACTACGTTGGCGGCTTCTATACAAGCGCCATCGGCTTCGGCTGGAACACCGAACTGCTTAAGAAAAAGAACCTTCCCGCCCCCAAGTGCTGGAAGGATTTGCTGGACCCGCGCTACAAGGGCGAGATCGGCATTTCCCACCCGGCGTCCTCCGGCACCGCCTACACCATTCTGGCGGGACTGGTTCAGCTCATGGGCGAAGAACCCGCCTTTGACTTCATGAAGAAGCTCCATCGCAATGTCGCCTCCTATACCCGCAGCGGCCAGGCCCAGGCCCGCGACGTAGCCAAGGGCGACGTGGCTGTGGGCGTGAGCTTCATCTTCGGGTTTGACAACGAGCGCATCACCAACAAGTTCCCGGTCGAATCGGCGGCGCCTTGCGAGGGCACCTCCTACGAGATCGGCGGTATCGCCCTGGTCAAAGGCGCCCGCAACAAGGATGCAGCCCGTCGCTACTACGACTGGCTGATGGGCCCGGCCGGCCAGCAAGTGGGCGCGCGTGCCAACAGCCTGCAGGTACCCGCCAACAAGACATTCAAGCCTGACCCGCGCATCCCTGCGATCGACAACGTTCGCCTGGTCCGCTACGACTTCGAAAAGTACGGCAAGGCCGCCGAGCGCAGGCGCTTGGTGGACCGCTGGATCAAGGAAGTCGAGTCGCAGCCGCGCTGATTGACTCGCCTCGGCCTGCACCGAGAACAGATGCAAATGGCGCCCCGAGGGGCGCCATTTTTTTTAACTTGGCAGTAGGTGCTCAGGGTCAACACACCTCACGCGGCCTGTCCCCAGCGAATGCCGGGATGCCACTCAACAGGTCACAGGTGCCCAGTAGTAGGTGCTGATCGTCGGGTTGTAGCCGGGGTTGTCGAACTTGGCCTTGTACAAGCGTCCGTTGTAGCTCACCAGGGCGCCAGCGGCGTAGGGCTTGCCCATCACCCAGGACGCCCCGGTACACACCGGGGCGGGCGCGGTGCTCCCGCAGGTGGTGGTCACAGCCCAGTGGGTGGGCGTCCATTCGGGGGGCGAATTTTGGTTGGCTCCGGTGGCGACATAGGTTTTGCCCAGGCGTGTCACCGTGCTGCCGACCACATACCACTTCGAGGCATCCCACGCGGCGCAAGTCTTAGGGGCCGGCGCGCTTGGCGGAGAAGTGACGGGAGCAGGTGCGGGTGCTGGCTGAGGCGCCAGGACCGGCGCGGGAGCGATGACCGGGGCTGGCGCTGGGCCAGTGACCGGCAATGGCGCCGGGGCGCTCACAGGCCCTTCAGCGGTCTTGAAGATGCGTAGAAACTGCGCCTGCGTCTGCACCACACCGCTGTAGTCATTGACCGAGCCCATCCCAAGCCGGTCTTGTGCCCGGTCACGCTGGAAAGACCAGTAGCCGATCATGCCGGTGCCGCTGGCCTTGGCGTAATTGGCCACGGCCTGGGCATCCGCGAGCGTGAACACGGTGGCGTCGTCGTTAACACCAACCATAGGCGTCATGCCGGCCATGGCGTGGATCTGCCCCCGCGACTTGGCCGGGTAAAGGCCAGCCAACTGGTTGATAGCAGCCTCATAGCCATTGATCACCGCCTGGGCCAGGGTCGACGGCGAGACCATGGTGCGAAGGTTCTCGGCGCCAAAGGTCATGAGCATCACATTGACACGGTCGACCTGCACGCCGGCGGCGATCGTCTGCCGCATCATCGCCATGCCATTGGCCTGCAGGCCGTTGAGCCAGGCCGGAAGGGTGAAGGAGGTCTGCAGGTCGGGGTACTTGGCCTTGAGCCGAAGCAGCACCCGGTTTCGGCGGGCGGTGGCGTCCAGATTGCTGAGTTGCTGGCCTTCCACGTCCCAGTCGATACGGCGCGTGCCGGAGTCAATGATCAGCTTGTCCATCAAGGCAAACATCTGATCGTCGGTGCAAGCAACCTCGGCATACACGCCATCGGCGCCGCCCATAGAAATGATCAGGTTCCCGCCGGCTGCCTTGTAGTTGCGGGCATCGGCCATGCGGTCCGTGATGTAGGGGTCGAAGGCGCAGTTCCCGCGCGTCACCGCAAATGCCAGGGTCGCATGGGTCAGGCCGTCGTTACGCAGCGCGTCGACCATGCTCCCGACGCTGTAGCCCTGGAAGTAGGGGCTGATCTCCGCCGCCGAGGCGCTGCCCGCGCCGAATATGCCGCTGATGGCGGCGATGGCCACCAGCGCCGCACGGGCGACCTGCGTGCGGCCCTTCACGCGGCGCATCCGGGCCAGGATGGGGGAGGTTTTGGAGTTGAGTCGAGCACTTTGTTGCATGTCAGTGGTGTCCTGCTGCGTCACTGGGACGCTCTTGAGTCGGTTTCATCAGGCAAGGCTTCGCCCAGCACATGTGCAGCTCAGCTGCTGCATGCGTTGCCAGGGAGGCCGCGGGAAATCGCCTGTCGGTGTCGTGGCGTCCAGCCACACCCCAGAGCGGGGCCGTATCAGGCGATGGAGGGACTCTAGTAGGACCTGTCCGACAGGATGTAGGAATGTTCTGCTGAACAGTAAGCGGATGGCACAGGGTTTACAGATGGGCAGAGGAATGGGCCCGTACCCCCGCGCAGAACTTACGGATAGAAACGCCTGATTCGGCCGCTGGCGCGATCAACCGAGGCCAAAGCGCAGGCCTCAGACACGGGTTCAGAGGCGAGGAGGGCCCGGTGCGAGGAGGCCGAAATCCGGCGCGTGCTCAGTCGAACTTGTCGCAATCGGCCCAAGACTGGCCCTGCGCATCCTTGGCCGAAAGGCTGGGTGTGCCGCCCACCTCGGCCAATGGCCACCGAATACCCACCTGGGGATCGTCCCAGGCCAGGGAGCGCTCGGCCGCAGGCGCGTAGTAGTCGGTGGTTTTGTAGAGAAACTCCGCGGTGTCCGACAACACCAGAAAGCCGTGGGCGAAGCCCGGAGGGATCCAGAGCTGCTGCTTGTCCTCTGCCGAGAGCCGGGCGCCCACCCACTGGCCGAACCGGGGTGAACTGCGTCGCAGGTCCACCGCCACATCGAAGACCCGACCCTGCACCACACGCACCAGCTTGCCCTGGGCCTGCTGCACTTGGTAGTGCAGGCCGCGCAGCACGCCGCGACGCGACCGGGAGTGGTTGTCCTGCACGAAGCGCAGCGGCTGCCCAACTTGCTCGTCGAGCTGCCGCTGGTTCCAGCTTTCGAAGAAGAAGCCCCGGTCGTCGCCGAAGACCTGCGGCTCAATGAGCAGTACCTCGGGCAATGCGGTCGACGTGACCTTCACCGCCTGTCCTCCCGCAGCAAGCCAGCGAGGTACTCGCCATAGCGGCTCTTGGCCAGCGGCCGGGCCAAGGCCAGGAGTTGCGCGTCGTTGATCCAGCCATTGCGCCAGGCCACTTCCTCCGGCGCAGCGACCTTCAGACCTTGGCGCTGCTCCAGGGTCTGCACAAATTGGGAAGCCTCCAGCAGGCTCTCATGGGTGCCGGTGTCCAGCCAGGCAAAGCCACGGCCCATGGTTTTCACGTCCAGCCGGCCCTGCTCCAGGTACAGACGGTTCAAATCGGTGATCTCGAGCTCCCCCCGGGCCGAGGGTTGGAGGCCTGCGGCGAGATCACACACCCGGTCGTCGTAAAAGTACAGGCCCGTGACCGCATAGTGGCTACGCGGGTGGGCAGGCTTTTCCTCGATCGAGGTCGCCCTGCCTTGCGCGTCAAACGCAACCACGCCATAGCGCTCGGGGTCGCGCACCCGATAGGCAAAGACAGTGGCCCGGTCACGGGCAGCCTCCGCCTCCCGCATCATCGGCACCAGGTCATGGCCGTAAAAGATGTTATCGCCCAGCACCAGGGCACAGGGGGCCCCGTCCAGAAATTCGCGGCCGATCAGAAAGGCCTGGGCCAGACCCTCGGGCTTGGGCTGCACCGCATAGGCGATACGCATGCCCCACTGTGAACCATCACGAAGCAGTTGCTCGAATCGCGGCGTGTCCTGCGGCGTGCTGATGACCAGCACCTCCTGCAGACCCGCCAGCATGAGGGTCGACAGGGGGTAGTAGATCATCGGCTTGTCGTAAACCGGCAGCAGCTGCTTGGAAATAGCCAGCGTGGCCGGGTGCAGACGGGTGCCAGCGCCACCGGCCAGGATGATGCCTTTGCGTGCCTTGTTCATGGGTCAGGCCTGTGAGGAGGAAGTTGGAGGGTTGGCCGCCAGTAAGGCCTGCACAGTCTGGTGTACGCCGTCCTGCCAGGCAGGCAGCGCCAGACCAAAGGCCTCCCGCAGTTTGCGGGTGTTCAGGCGCGAGTTCAAGGGACGCTGCGCCGGCGTCGGGTATTGCGTAGTGGGGATTGCCTGCACCTGCTCGGGACCGCAGCGAAGCGCGGCGCCCCGCGCCTTGGCATGCTCCAGCGCTTCGCAAGCAACATCACGCCAGCTCGCCTCGCCGGCAGCCGCGAGGTGGTAGGTGCCCGCCAGGTCAAGGGCCTTCTGCACGGGCGCAGTCTTCCTCGTGGTCTCGCGGGCAGTCACCCGGGCAATCGCCCGTGCAGTCACCTCGGCAATCAGGGGCGCACCGGTAGGCGCACCTACTTGGTCGTCCACCACCGACAAGGACTCACGCTCACCGGCCAGGCGCAGCATGGTGCGAATGAAATTCCCCCCCCGCGGACCATGCACCCAACTCGTACGGAACATCAGATGCCGGGCATGCCGGGCCTCAATAGCCCGCTCGCCGGCCAGTTTGCTCTGGCCGTAAACGCCCAACGGACCCGTGGGGTCATCCTCGCACCAGGGCCGGCTGCCGCGACCGTCAAATACATAGTCGGTCGAAAAATGAATAAGCCAGGCATCCAGGGAGCGTGCTGCAGTCGCGAGGGCCGCAGGGGCCTCGGCATTGACTCGATGGGCGAGCGCAGGCTCGGCCTCGGCCATATCCACCGCGGTATAAGCCGCGGCGTTAACGATCACCTCGGGAGCCAGCTGTTCTACTCGGAAGGCGAGGTCGCTCGGATCCGAAAGGTCCCATCCGTCGGCTCGGGAAGGCGCGATCACCTCCCCCAGCGGCGCGAGAGTCAGCAACAATTGGCTGCCGACTTGTCCAGAGCCCCCCAGCAAAAGGATCCTCATGCCGCCTGGCCCGCCCATTGGCGGTAGGCACCGCTTTGAACCCGCGCCACCCAGGTGGGGTTGTCAAGGTACCAACGGACGGTTTCGCGCAGGCCCTGCTCGAAATCGTAGCGAGGCCTCCAACCCAGCTCGCGCACGATCTTGTCGCAATTGATCGCGTAGCGCCGGTCGTGCCCAGGCCGGTCGGTGACATGGGTCACCTGCTCCCGGTAGGAACAGCCGTCGGCACGCGCGTGCATCGCGTCGAGCGCCGCGCACAGGCCCGCCACCACCTCCAGGTTGGTGCGCTCACTCAGACCGCCGACGTTATAAACCTCCCCGACCCGGCCAGCTTCGAGCACACGACGGATCGCTTCGCAATGGTCCTGCACATGCAGCCAGTCACGCACCTGCCGGCCGTCACCATAGATCGGCAACGGCTCACCGGCCAAGGCGCGGGTGATGACCAGGGGAATGAGTTTTTCCGGGAAGTGCCTCGGGCCGTAGTTGTTGGAGCAGTTGGTGGTGAGAACCGGCAAACCGTAGGTGTGGTGCCAGGCCCGTACCAGGTGGTCACTGGCCGCCTTGCTGGCCGAATAGGGGCTGTTAGGACGGTGGGGGTGTTCCTCAGTGAAGGCCGGGTCATGCGGCCCCAGGGTGCCGTAAACCTCGTCTGTGCTCACGTGCAGAAAGCGGAAGGCTCTCTGCTGCGGCTCCGGCAGGATCTGCCAATAGGCCAAGGCCGCCTGCAACAGGCTGGCCGTGCCATTCACATTGGTGGCCAGGAATGCCTCGGGGCCGGTGATGGAACGGTCCACGTGGGTCTCGGCCGCGAAATTGACGATAGCGCGGGGCTTGTACCGGGCCAGCAGCGCGTCCACGAGGACCCGGTCGCCGATATCCCCCTGAAAGAAGACATGCCGCGCTGGATCAAGGCCCTCGAGGTTGTCCGGATTCCCTGCGTAGGTCAACTTGTCCAGGTTGACCACTGGCTCGGCCATCGCATCGAGCCAGCCATGGACGAAATTACTGCCGATAAAGCCGGCGCCGCCGGTGACGAGGATCATGTGGCAGGGAAAAGGAGCTGGGACATCTCAGACCGCGGATGGGGTTAGCGGCCATCATAAGGTCTGTCCTCCCAGCATGGCGCGCTCGGCGCCCCACGCAGCCACCCGCCAGGCGTCACTGGCTCGCGACAATCCCCGCCCGCTTTACCGCAGCGCCCCAGCGCTCGATCTCGGCCTTGATCAATTCAGAAAAGGCCTGCGGCGCTCCGCCCACTGGTTCGGCGGCCACGTCGAGCAGCGCTTTTTGCATCTCTGCGGTACTGAGGGCCTTGACGATCTCGGCGTTCAGGCGGGCCACCAAGGGCGCGGGGGTCGCACCGGGGGCAATGATCCCGTACCAAACGCCCGACTCAAAGCCTGCAAATGCAGGCCCTGCCTCCGCCACGGTAGGCAGGTCCGGCAGGATCTGCAGACGCTTGGCACCCGTGACAGCGATCGCCCTCAGGCGGCCGGCCTTGACCAATGGCAGCAGGGTCTGCACGTCAAGAAACGCCGCATTGACCGTGCCGGCTACCAGGGAGGACGCCGCCTCTCCCGTACCCTTGTAGGGGATGTGCAGCATCTTGACGCCGGCCAGGCTGCTGAAGAACTCGCCGGCCAGGTGGCTGGAGCCACCCACGCTGCCAGAGGAATAGGTCAACGGCTCATTACGCTGCTTCGCGTACGCCACCAGCTCGGTGACGTTGCGCGCCGGGATTGAGGGATGGATGGCCAGCAGGTGCGGCGACGTAGCCACCAGCGAAACAGGCGTGAAATCCTGGGGCGTGTTGTAGGGCAACTTGGCTATCAGTGCCGGATTCACTGTGAACGTCGGAGTAGCAATCATGACCGTATAGCCGTCCGGCGCCGCTTTCGCTGTCAGGTCAGTGCCGATGACTCCGCTGGCGCCGACCCGGTTGTCGACGACGACCGACTGGCCCATCTCCTTGGACAGCCGCTGCGCCAGTGCTCGGGCCACAAGGTCGGTGCCGCCGCCAGCGGCGAAGGGCACGATAAGCCGGATCGGCCGGTTCGGGTAGGTCTGCGCCGAGACGCCAAAAGCGACCAGTAGGCCGAGCGCGAGGGCCAGCAATTTCTTCATTTCAAGCTCCAGGGGTTGGCGGGTGGGTGCGGGAAAACTGCAAATACTCAGACTAGACGTTCAGCTTTCCAGGCGTCGATCTCGGCGTCGGTGAATCCAACCTCCCGTAGTGCCTCGCGGGTGTCCTGGCCGAGGGTGGGTGCGGCGCGTTTCACCGGCTCGGGGTTCGAACTGAAGCGGATCGGCATGCGCACTTCGCGCAGAGTGCCCAGGGTTTGGTGCTGAGTCTCGATGAACAGGCCCTCAATACGAGTGTCAAAAAAGGCCATCGACTCCTTGATGCTCAAGACCGGTGCCGCCATCACCTTGTCGCCCTCGAACTGGGTGAGCCAGTCCTGCCGGTTCTTGGCACGGAACACCGGCTTGAGCAAAGCTTCCAGTTCCTTACGGTGTTTGACACGGTCCCAGTTCTCACGGAAGCGGTCGTCCTCCAACAAGTCCTCGCGACCGATGGCTTTGCACAGGACACGCCAGGACGCCCGATGGAAAGCGCCAACAACGATGTACTTCTGGTCAGCGGTCTCGAAGGCCTGATAGGGAACCAGTTGCGGATGCCCGCTGCCCTGGCGGCTGTAATTGGGCTCCCCGTTTAGCACGCTCACGACGTAATTGGGCATCAAGGCATAAGCAGCTTCTAGCAGGGACACCTGCACATGCTCACCCTCCCCGGTGATAGACCGCCGATGAAGCGCAGCCAGGATGCCAATGGTGGACAACATCCCCGCCGACGCGTCGACCACCGGTGTGCCGGTCTTGGACGGCGCACCCTCGGGGTCGCCCGTGACATCCAGGATGCCCGAGTAGGCCTGCCCAATGATGTCGTTACCGGCGTCCTCTTCCATGCCCTCGGCCTCACCGAAGGCCGAGACGCTGCAGTAAATGAGCCCCGGGTTGACCTTCTTGAGGCTTTCGTAGTCGAGGCCCCATTCCGCGATGCGATGCGGCCGGAAGTTCTGCACCAGCACATCGCACTCACGGACGATACGGCGGATGATTTCCTGGCCGACCGGGGTGCGAATGTCGGCGGTAACCCCTCGCTTGCCGCGATTGATGCCGAGAAAGTAGCCGCTTTCGCCCTTGCCAACATAACTGTCGGTGGCACGAATCAGGTCACCGCGACCGGGTTTTTCGACCTTGACCACCTCCGCGCCCAGTTCACTGAGCAGCATTGCAGCGAAGGGGCCGGCGAGTGCCGAGGCAAGGTCCAGAACCTTGAGGGCCGGAAGATGAGACATGCGTGGAGTTCCCTTAGAAATCAAAACAGGATCAGCCGGCGTGTCGGTGCGCAGCATCGATGGCCGCGTCTAGCCCCTGGTCCCGCACTTCGCGCAGGAAATTGAATTCGCCGGGCTGAAAATGCAGGTTGCTCGCCCAAGCCCCTACCGCTGCGGCAGTGGCAAAGCCAGTCCCAATCTGCAACTTGGCCAGGGAGGCGAAGACCACCCGCTTCTCGGCGGCAATGGCGTCGCGCATCACTTGGGTGCAAAAGGCAGCCAAATGGGCCACCCGGGCTTCGAGCGCCGCGCCCGGCATCACTTCGTCTATCAGGCCGGCGTCCAAGGCCTGCTCCGCCGTCCAGCGAGAGGAAAAAATCAGGAGGTCCTTGGCACGCTTGAGTCCTACGGCGGCGACCAGCATCGAGAGGTCACCGTCGACCCCCACATGGCGCCAGCGCGGGCTGCCGAAAACGGCAGTTTCGTCGGCCAGCACCAGGTCGCAGCACAGTGCCAAGTACAGACCGACGTCCAAGCACAGGCCCTGGGCAGCCAGAAGTGTGACCTTCGGGCAGCGCAGGACACGGGTATAGAGCCCGTCCGGGCCCCACCACAGATCGTCCATCACCGCCAGCCGGGCGCGCTGGCTAGGCACCCGCTTTGACGCGCCTCCGGGGGCGTCCTTGAACACCTGCTCGGCCTCAGCCGGATCAGCGCCGCAGGTCAGGCTGCCCCCCTCCCCACGGATCACGATCACCTTGATATCGTCGTCCACCGACAACTCGGCAAGGGTTCGACTCAGGGTGCGAACCATCGCCGCAGTCATCGGGTTGCCAGGCCGGCCGCTCGACATCACCAAGGTGGCCAGATGGTGTTGTGCGTCACGCTCGAGGCGCACGCTGCCCATACCTTCGTGCTGGATAGGCGTCGTTGCGAGGTGTGGCTGGTTCATCGGGCTGCCTCCCGCGCATCGTCGAGTTCTGCGAGGCGCAGGGAGTCTGCGTAAACCGGGGCCATGTCGAACTCCTGGCCGACGCCTTGGGTATCCAGGAAGGCTTCCAGCAGTAACTTGGTCATGGCAACGCCATCTAGCGGCATGCGGGCTGCCGCTTGGGCAGCCTCGATCACCGCACCGGCCAGCGCTTGGCGCGTCGTGACCCGATTGACGAGGCCAGCTATCTGGGCCTGTGCGGCGTTCAATGCATCCTCGCCAAGCACCCAACCCTTGGCGCGGTTCAGGCGCAGGGTGAGCATGGCCAGCACCAAGTTGCTCTCCGGCAAATCGGCAAACGGCGCTTCGAAGCGGGCATCGTCCGCACACACGGTGTGATCAGTGCAAAGCACTAGCATGCTGCCTGCGCCGGCGCACTGACCTCCGACCTCGGTGAGAGTGAACTTCTTGCAATAAGCCAAGTTCTGGTAAAGGCCGGTCGGCGCACAAAAAGCCGCATGCCAGGCACGGGGCTGGGAAGCGCGAACTCGCTGCGCTGCCTCGCGCTGGCTAGCGGTGAGCGCCGGAAAAAAATCATGACCTGAGCTGCGCAGCACGATAGCCTTGACCGTGTCGAGGTCAGCGCTGTCGCGGATCGCGTCGCGCAACTTCTGCGCGTAGCCGATATCGGCACTGGCCAGGCGATCGCAGTCACCCACAGTGACGACCGCCACTGAAGTTTGTAGATCGACGTCAATCATGGCGCGTCGGCCTTTCCTTGCGTGGCGGCGTGCCCAGGCGACTTCCCTGCGGCACCGGCATCGCCCGTGGCCTTGGCAAGTCGCGCCTTGTCGGCAGCCAGGGCGCCAGCAACTCCCGACGCCTTGACCTGGGTCCAAAAATGCGCCTCGTCGGGGGCCGCCTGGAGAAAGTGTGAGAACAACAGGCCGTTGACCTCCCGCACATTCGTCTCAAAGAGTGACTCTGCGGCGCGAACACGCTTCATCAAGTAGTTGCTCATCGCCGGCGACCGCTGCGCCAGGCGCCGTGCCAGGCGGTCCACCTCGGCGTCCATCGCCTCGTCGGGCACGCAGCGATGCGCGAGGCCGACACGCAACGCGTCATCTCCCGTCATCACCGCACCCGAGTATCCGTAACGGCGCGCCGCCTTGGTGCCCATGATGCGGTTGATATGGGTGGCGGACACCGCGCCGGCCGGCCCGAGAAAGCGTGCCTCGAGCGCGCCGATCTTGGAGTTGGGGCTGACCACCACCAGGTCGCAGCGCGTGCCGATCATGAAATAAGCCGCGGCAGCACAGTAGCCGTGCAGGCGCAGCACCGTCGGCTTACTACAGCGGGTGATGGCCTGGCTGAAAGCCTGCCGCCCATAGTTCAGGTCGCTGGCGTAACGATTGGCCATGGACAGCGACATACGGCGTGTGCCGGGTTGCCGCTGGCCCCAGTCTTCGTTGATTTCATTTCCGCTGCAAAACGACTTGCCGTTTCCGGCAAACACGACCACTCGAACCTGATCATCGGCTTCACACTGGTGCACCAGCGCCATCAGGCGACGGCGCATCGGCACCGTCATTGCATTGTGCTTCTCAGGCCGGTTCAGGGTGATGCGGGCGACTCCGTCCGTCGAGACCTCCAGCAACACTTGGTCCTCGGCGCGGGCCAAGCTGTCCGGGTTACCGTAGGCCCTCATGCGGCGACGGGTGACCGTGCTGCGCCCGCTCCAGCACCGACACTGGCTGGCGCTGCGTCGCCTTGTGCCGCAGAGGCGTTCACACCTTTGGCGGGAGCAGAGATGATGGTGTCGCCGTCAACTTGGTATTCGGTCGGTATTTTCTGAGCCTCGGTGATCTTGCGCATATACGCCAAGACCTCTGCGAACTCCGGCTCGCTCGCGCGCAGCAGCCGCGGCTGGGATCGCTTATTGATCATCGTCGGGCACCAGCGCACTTTCCCGATTTTCCCCGCTTCCACATCGAGTAGCACCGCCATACCTTTGCGGGAATCCACAGGAAAGGGAAATGTCGGGTACTCCGGATCATGGGTCCAACCGGGGTGCAGGCGCTGACGACGTTCAATGCGCTCGGGCTTATCGAGTTCGCCAGGCTGGTAGTACATGTCAAAGGCGAAATTGGCCATGCCGTAAAAAATCGGCTTGCCCTGATAGATCTCGACCGGCTTAAGAATGTGCTGATGATGACCCAGGATGACGTCGGCGCCGGCTTCAATCGCCTGGTGCGCGTATTTGCGCTCGTAAGTGGCAAGCTCGCCCTCGCGGAAGTGCAGGCCCCAGTGCATGGAGACAATCACCACGTCCACCTGGGCTCGCAAGGCGCGAATGTCAGAGAGCATGCCCGCCAGGTCCTCGTCGTGCGGGTAAGTGATGATCCGCGGCGGCGTGCCAGGCTGGTCGGGCTCTAGCGTCTCGTAAATGGTTCGGGCACGGGCAGGCGCACAGCCGGGTCGGTCCACATCGGCCCAGTAGCGAATGGGCAGGATGGAGCAGTAAGCCAGCCAACCGATCCGGTTGCCATTGTGCTCAATGATGACCGGCTTGCGAGCCTCGGCCAGGTTCTCCCCGGCACCAAACACATGCATCCCCGGCACTGCCTTGAAGTGGGCGATGGTGTCGCGAAAGGCGCTGATCCCGTAGTCCATGCAGTGGTTGCTGGCGAATGAAGCGAGGTTGAAACCGGCGCGGCCGATCGCGGCCACGTTCTCTGGGTCGCCGCGCAGGGGGGAGGATGTCCCGCTGACGTTGACCTCGCCCAATTTGGAGTAGATCGCCTCGATCTGCGCGAATGCGAGATCCGCCTGCTGGATCCGGTCCTTGACCAGTTCAAAGATGGAATCGGGCTCGGGCCGGTTCACCGCGACGTCACCAATGGCGAAGATATGGGTGGTTTTGCTCATGGTCAGTGCAATGCCTGCAAATTGGGGGTAGAGGGCGCGTGTGGCGTCTGAGGGGCAGCGTCCGAGAAGCTCACTGGGCCTCGATGTTGGCCTGCTTGACCACGCCTGCCCATTTGCGGACTTCGGAGGCCATGTAGGTGTTGAACTGAGCTGGCCCGACCGCAAGAACCTGCGCGCCCTCTTTGCTCAGGGACGCCGCCAAGGCCGGTTCACGGACCACGGCTGCAATGTCAGAGGCGATCTTTTCGAGCACCGGCGCGGGGGTGCCTCCGCGAGCCACGAGCCCGTACCAGGTGACCAGTTCGAAGCCGGGCAGCCCTGACTCGGCCACCGTCGGCAAATCAGGCTCCTGAGGCGCACGACGGGCACTGGTAATGGCGATGGCTCGCACCTGCCCGCCCTTTGCCAGCGGTTGCCCCGAGAGCAAGGTCGTAAACATGAAGTCGGCGTCGCCACGAATCACAGCGGTCAGCGCAGGAGATCCGCCCGGATAGGGGACGTGCAGTGTGTTGATGCCCGCTTGGTTGCTGAACATCACGCCACCCAGATGGCCGGGCCCGCCCACGCCCGGGGCGGCGAAGTTCAAACTCCGGGTCTTACCCAATGCGATCAGCTCCTGCACATTGCGCACCGGCAGCTTCGGGTTGACCACCAGCAGGTTTGGCGCCTCCAGGATGTTGATCACGCCCGCGAAGTCCTTGACCAGGTCATAGGGCATGGACTTGCGCAGGCTCGAGTGCACCGCGTGCGAGGTGATGATGAGGCCAATGGTGTGCCCGTCTGCGGGCTGCTGCAGCATGGAGGCGATGCCGATCGTGGCGTCGCCACCCGGTTTGTTTTCGATGATGACGGGCTGCTTCCAGCGGTCGGCAAGGCCCCGCTGCAGTTGGCGAGCCAGGGTATCGGCGCCGCCACCGGGTGACCAAGAAACCACCAGCTTCACCGGGCGGGCGGGATAAGCATCTGCCGGCGAAGAGCCCAATGCCAGGGGAGAAGCGACGCCAATCAAAGCGCCAGCGCTGAACTGTCTGCGGGTGATGGTCATGGAGGTCTCCTGTCTTGCCTGTGATGTGTAGGTGGAAGATCCGGTCTGGGTTCAGGTCTGGGGATGGATGCGGATTTGGCTTGGATGGGTGCTGCCTGGTTCGGTTCAACCGCTTTTCAGCGGCCAACTCCTGTCCTGCCTTCTAGCGCCAGCGCTGCGAGCACCTCCTCGGTGTGCTCCCCCAGCGCGGGGACTTCAGGCCAAGGGCCTTGGGCAAGACCAGGCATCTGGAATGGGGCGCTTGGCACGAGGTAGCTGCCGGAAGGGTCTTCGACCCGCGCCATGCTGCCTCGCGCGACTGTTTGCTCGCCCTCCATGGCCTGCTGAACGGTCAAATAGCGCGTACAGGGCACGCCCCGGGCCATGAGCTGCTGCTCGCAGTCAGCGCTGGTGCGTGTGCGCGTCCAACCTTCAATCAGACGCATCAGCTCAGTCCAATTGCGCTCACGCAGCGGCGCACTGGCAAAGCGCGAGTCGACCAGCCATTCGGACCGCCCCAGGACCTCGGTGAGTGCCTCGAAATTCTTTTGACTGGTCGGCGCGACCACCAGGAAGCCGTCGGACGTGGCCAGGGGGGGATAGACTCGAGAACTGGCCCCGGAGGGCGCCTGCCATTCCTGGCATTCGCCTACCAGCAGATTCAGCATTCCGTCGAGAAGCGACACGTCCAAGTACTGCCCCTGCCCCGTGCGCTCCCGCCGGAACAGCGCCGCCTGGATGGATGCAAAGGCGGACATGCCGCCAAACACGTCGGCGGTGAAGGTCGCGGTATTTTGCGGGCGTTCGCCGTTCTGATACCCCATCTGCGCGAGGTCAAAGCCGCTCGCTGCGTGAACAATCGGCGCGTAGGCCGGGCGCGAGGCATGGGGCCCTTCCTGGCCGAAGCCGGAGATCGAGCAATAGACGATGTCGGGTCGCAATTGACGCAGCGCGTCGTAACCCAGACCGAGGCGGTCTGCGACACCCGGTCGCCAGTTCTCGACCAGTACATCGCAGCGGGAGGCCAGGGTACGAGCGGCTTGAAGGTCTTCGGGCTTCTTCAGATTGAGAACCATGCTCTTTTTGCCGCTGTTGAGGTGGCCGAAGAAGCTGCTGTGCCCCTGGCGCACCGGGCGGCGACCGCGGTTGTGGTCACCTTCTGGTGGTTCCACCTTGATCACCTCGGCGCCCAGATCCGCCAGCAGGCGTGTGCAGTAGGGACCTGAAAGCATATTGGTCAGGTCCATCACCCGCACGCCAGCCAAGGCGCCAGCCGCCTGGCTTGCTGTCCCAGATTGCGGGGATCGGAGCTTCGACTGCGCCGGACCTGACCCGGGCTCCTGGCTCTGCACTGTGTTTGCCACGCCTGACCCTATCGCGGTTGTTTGCTTCGGGGCCATCTTGCCGAGGCGTCCTCGAAAAGTAAAATTGAATTATTCGCACGATAATTTTGAAAATCAAAATGAATAGAAACCTCAGCGCCCGCGCCATTGACGCTTTTTTGGCGCTGGTTGAAACGCGGCGATTCTCTTTGGCAGCCGATCGTTGCCACATCTCGCCACCGGCGTTCACCCAATTGATCCAACGGCTGGAGGCACAACTGGGCGCCAAGCTTTTCGACCGCGACACCCGCAACGTGGTACTCACGCCCGAGGGTCAGGTGTTTCTTCACTGGGCCCAGCGCATCGCCGGCGAAATCGATGCATCGCTCAACGAGCTGAATGAGCGCGCCAACCACCGCATGGGACGCGTTACCGTTGCGGTTACCCCCTCATTGGCAGCGGACTGGCTGCCTCAGCGGCTAGCGGAGTTCCACGCCGCCTACCCCGCCATTGAATTGCGGATGCACGATGTGACGACCGAGCGATGCATGGAAATGATCGCCCGTAGCGAGGCCGACTTTGGGGTATGCGCGCAGCCTGCGCCGGAGTTGGAGTTCGAAAACCAGCCGCTGTTCTTTGAGCGTTACCACCTGATATGCCAAGGCAGCGACCCGCTGGCGAGCCTGCCAGCGATCCCAATGCGCGCGCTCAAGGGGCGGCCCTTCGTCCACATGGTGCGGTCCGGCAGCGTGCGCCAGCAGATGACGCCGCTGCTGGCCACGGCGCAGGTGCAGGAAAGCGGCCTGGAGGTGGCGAACTTCGGCTCAGTCGCTGGCCTCGTTGGCGCTGGCTTTGGCATCAGTATCGTGCCCGAGCACGCGGTGCGCCTGTGCCAACGCCCGGGCTTGGTAGCAATACCGCTGCAGGCCAAGCACGCTGTGCGCCCTGTGACCATGATTCGCCGGCGCAGCCGCACCATGTCCGTCGCGGCGCAGACCATGTGGGACCGCTTCCGCTCATTGGCCACTGCACAACGGCAACGCAAGGGCGATACAGAAAAAGCAAAAGCGCCCTGAAAGCGCTTTTTCGAGGTTCAAGCATCGCGGCGGCGACACTCAAAGAAATTCGGCGCCACGAGGCGCCGAAGTTTGTATTGCTTGAACAGATGGTGGGTGGTGAGGGTTTCGAACCCCCGACCCCCGCCGTGTGAAGGCGATGCTCTACCACTGAGCTAACCACCCCATCACGCTCGAAGCGCTTCCGGTTGGGCCGGAAGCCCTCGATTATGCCACAGGCATAGTGGGCGATTCAGGTGCGGCTCAGCCGGCCAAGAAGCTGCGCCAGACGGTCTTGCCACCACTGGCTTTGTCCAATTGCACAAGGATCTCCTCGTGGGCCGTCACTTCCTGTTCGGTAGCCTCGATCACGGGAAGTGACAGCTGGCGGAAGTCGGCTTGCACGGACTGAGACACCCCTACCTCGGTCGGCCCTGCATCGATCAGCAAGGCGTCCTGGCCTCGGGTGAGATAGATGTAGACATCGGCCAGGAGTTCGGCGTCGAGCAAGGCGCCGTGGAGAGTACGGCCCGAGTTGTCGACACCCAGCCGATCACAGAGCGCATCGAGGCTGTTGCGCTTACCTGGGTAGATCTCCTTGGCCATGACCAGCGTGTCGGTGACCTGTCCGACCGTGGCGCGGAACGAGGGCCGGCCGGAAATTTCCAGCTCTTTCTCCAGAAAGCCAACGTCGAACGGGGCGTTGTGGATGATGACTTCAGCGCCCTGCAGGTAGGCCAGTAGTTCGTCCGCAACATCCGCAAATTTAGGCTTGTCGCGGAGGAACTCGTCGCTGATGCCGTGCACCCGCAAGGCCTCTTCCGAGCTGGGGCGTCCGGGGTTGAAATAAAACTGCAGGTTGTTGCCAGTGAGCTTGCGCGCCACCAGTTCCACGCAGCCGATTTCGATCAGGCGGTCGCCGGTTTCAGGATTGAGGCCGGTGGTTTCGGTGTCGAGGACGATCTGGCGCATGGGCCAGATTCTATCGAGCGGCTCGCCTGACCCAGGCACGTCTCAGTGGGTTTCCTTGGCATGGTTGATGGAGTATCTAGGGATCTCCACCACCAGGTCCTGTTGCGCGACGAAGGCCTGGCACGAGAGGCGCGAGTTGGGCTCCAGGCCCCATGCGCGGTCGAGCAAGTCCTCCTCGTTCTCGTCCATCTCGTTGAGGCTATTGAAGCCCTCACGGACCACCACATGGCAGGTGGTGCAGGCGCAACTCATGTCGCAGGCGTGCTCGATTTCGATACCGTTGTCGAGAAGCGCCTCGCAGATCGAGGTGCCAGCGGGGGCCTGCACCGTAGCGCCCTGGGGGCAGTACTCGGGGTGCGGCAAGATCTTGATGATGGCCATCAAAGGGACTCCACGTTACGGCCCGACAGGGCCTTCTGGATGCTGTGGTTCATGCGCTCGGCGGCAAAGCCCTCGGTGACTTGGGCCAGGGCCTCGGTGGCGGCCTCGACCTGGGCAGCGTCGGCCGCCTCGCGCGCGGTGTGCTCGAGATGGGTGACGGCAGCGTCGATCGCTGCGCGATCGGGGCCAGACAGCAGGTGGCCGTCGGCCGCCAGTGCGCTGCGGGTGGCAAGCACCAGCCGGTCGGCGTCAACCCGAGCCTCGACCAAGGCGCGGGCCGTCATGTCCTGCTGCGCGGTAGAAAAACTTTCCTGCAGCATGCGGGCGACCTCGTCGTCCGACAGGCCGTAGGAGGGCTTGACGTCGATCCGGGCCTCCACCCCACTGCCCTGCTCCTTGGCGCTGACCGAGAGCAGGCCGTCGGCATCGACAGTGAAGGTGACCCGGATGCGGGCTGCGCCGGCGGCCATCGGCGGGATGCCGCGCAGTTCGAAGCGCGCCAAGCTGCGACAGTCGGCCACCAGGTCGCGCTCGCCCTGCAGCACGTGCAGGGCCAGGGCCGTTTGGCCATCGCGGTAAGTGGTGAAGTCCTGGGCCTTGGCAGTGGGGATGGTCTCGTTGCGGTGGACGATGCGCTCCACCAGGCCGCCCATGGTCTCGATGCCCAGAGAAAGTGGAATGACATCGAGCAGCAGCAAATCGCCGGCGGCGTCGTTACCGGCCAGGGCATTAGCCTGAATGGCGGCGCCCAGGGCCACCACCTCGTCGGGATTGAGGTTGGTCAGGGGCTCGCGGCCGAAGAACTCGCCGACCGCGCGCTGCACCTGCGGCATACGGGTGGAGCCGCCCACCATCACCACGCCCTGAACTTCATCCTTTTGCAAGCGGGCGTCGCGCAGGGCCTTGCGCACCGCCGCCAGGGTGCGGGCGGTGAGGCCTGCAGTGGCCTCCTCGAAGACGGCGCGGGTGACAGTGAAATTGCGTTCCAGGCCAGAGATGAGCGCCTGAACAGTGGTCGTTTCGGCAACGGAGAGCGCCTCCTTGGCGCGGCGGGCGGCCACCTCGATGGCCGCCTTGTCCTCGGGGGTGGTCGCTGCCAGCGCGGCGCCTTGCAGCATCACAGCGGCGAGCGCCCGGTCGTAGTCGTCGCCGCCGAGCGCCGAGTCGCCGCCGGTAGCAATGACCTCAAACACGCCGCGCGAGAGGCGCAGGATGGAGATGTCGAAGGTGCCGCCGCCCAG
>JACCDP010500561.1_pt1 | contig 25310 bp, 28 predicted proteins | sample 7445841 | NCBI WGS metagenome assembly JACCDP01 (sample SAMN15323441, study PRJNA562643) | freshwater metagenome | isolation source: river surface water | place: USA:Blue River Watershed | collected 2017-08-17 | reverse complement strand
GGAAATACCGAGCTTCTGCATTTTTGACTGGAGCGTGGTTCGCTTAAGTCCTAGCCGAGCCGCAGCCCCGCCTGGCCCTCCGATGACCCACTTTGTCTCGTGCAACGAACGCAGAATTTGTTCACGTTCCGCCTCTTCGAGGGTAGTCGTAGCCGTGACAGCAAGGCGACTCTGCTCCGGAAGTTCGCTGATCGGCACTTGCAAATCCGTCCCTTGCGTGAGGATGACAGACCGTTCCACAAGATTCTCCAATTCTCGAATGTTGCCAGGCCAGGCATAGCGTGACAACACTTCAAGAGTCTTGGCAGGGACGGTTTGAATATTCCTCTTCATGCGGACAGCATAATGTTGGGTGAAATAGCGCACCAAGATGGGAATGTCTTCACGGCGTTCACGCAGCGGTGGAGCGGTGATCGGGAAGACATTGAGTCGATAGTAGAGGTCGCTTCGAAACTGCTTCTGATCCACGAACGCCTTGAGATCCCTGTTGGTCGCAGCAATCAAACGTACGTTGACTCGGATGGTTTTGGTGCTGCCCAGCCGCTCAAATTCCTGCTCTTGCAGGACACGAAGCAGCTTGGATTGTAGTTCCAACGGAATTTCACCGACTTCATCAAGAAAAATCGTACCCTTATCGGCCAGCTCAAATCGTCCGGCTTTCTGTGAAATCGCGCCCGTGAAAGCGCCTCGTTCATGTCCGAACAGCTCGCTCTCCAATAATCCGGTCGGAATGGCCGCGCAGTTCAGTTTGACGAACGTCCGCTCCCCTCGGGTACTCAATCGATGGATCGCACGGGCGATGAGTTCCTTGCCCGTCCCTGTTTCCCCTTGAATCAAAACCGTCGAATCGGTCGGAGCCACCACTTCGACTTGCTTCAGCACATTCTTCAAGGGATTGCTCTCGCCGATGATATCTTCAAACCCGTGCTCAGTTCGGATCTCTTCTTCGAGATAGAGTTTTTCTTTTGCGAGTTTATCCTTGAGTTCAGCAATCTCCTGAAACGCCAGCGCATTTTCGACCGCGACAGCCACTTGCTGAGCGACTTGCTGCAAAAACTGGATATCCGCATCGCTATAGACGTCCTGCTGCAGACTCATGAACCCCATCGCACCCAGTTGTCTCCTCGACGTGGTAAGGGGTACAAAACAAAACGACTCCGTGTCATCCTCTTTCATATGGCCGATCACCTTTGGCCACCGGCGCTCCTCCGCCAATTTCGGCACGATCAGGGATTGCTGTTGTTGCCAGACCAATCCGGCGGGACAGTCGTCGATCGCGACTTCGTGCCCGCCCACCAGATCCGCCGGGACATTGGCCTGAATCGTATGCAACCGCATGACTTTTTTGATGGGATCGTGCAGAGAGAGGTCGACATAATTAACCTGTACGACCCGTGGAAGCCGGTGGGCCAGATCGCGGAATAGTTGATCGAGATCTCGCTGGGCAGAGATCGCCTGTGCCACCTCAAGAAGCGCTTGGTACCGCTCAGCAAGGTCTTCGCATGGAGAGATGGCCGGCCTATTCATAGACTGGCAGTATGGACCATCCACCAGCAACGGCTCAAGAGGTCACGGCAGACAAGCGAACGAACCTGTACCCCCCAAGCAGACCGTCATAGCGTCTGGTGTGTCCCGTCGCAGAACGGTGGCGTCTTTGTGTGCTTACATTGGCACAAGGCGACTTCCTTGGTCTCCCCCAGCATAAACTCAACCGGTTCGAACTCGGTCCCCTGGTGAGAACCATCACAAAACGGCTGATCCCTCGATCGCCCACAGGTACACCAGTAGTACGTTCCGGCCTCCAATGAAATTACCGATGGCTCCTTGGCTGCAATACGCGGTTGTCCCATGGTGCTCCTTTCTTTGGTTGAGCTCGATCGAATTATGCGGCTCAAGTATAGCCTTTCATCATCGACTTCGCACCTCTCCTTGTCCGTTCCCTCTTAGGTCCCGAGCAGACGTCCTACATTACATTTTTGATAACACAATGCGTCCACCATGAAGTGGCTGAATTATTCCGCCTCATCTATGGTATTTTCGTGAGTCAGTCTTATGATTATGCAGTCATGACATGTCCAGTATTAAAACTGCGCTCTCCCAATAAGGTATCGCGTGCAGCCAGATCCCATCTTCTTTGAAGACCTCGCCACGGTATTCCTTGCCGCCGTCGCTGGCGGCGTACTCGCCCGGTTTGCCCGGCAGCCCCTGATTCTCGGCTATGTTCTAGGCGGCATCGCGATCGGCCCATTTACACCTGGACCCATCGTCTCAGAATCACACACCTTCGAGCTGTTTGCGGAGATCGGTGTCATTCTCTTGATGTTTTCGATCGGACTCGAGTTCTCGGTGAAAGACCTGATGCGCGTCAAATGGGTCGCCCTTGCGGGCGGTCCGCTTGGAATTCTCATGTCGATCGCATTGGCCCTCGCAGTAGGCAGTTTGATCGGTTGGCCTACCACCCAAAGCATCGTGATCGGGGCAGTCATTTCTATGGCGAGCACCATGGTACTTGCCCGTCTCTTGGTAGATCGAGGAGAGCTTCGTTCAAAGCATGGGCGGGTCATGATCGGCATTACCCTGGTAGAGGACGTCGCCGTGGTGGCGATGACCGTACTGATGCCTGCCCTCGGCGAGTTCGACTCGGGACGGTTGCTCTTGATCGGCCAGGCATTAGGAAAGGCGTTGCTCATTCTGGCGCCATTGGGCTACCTAGGCGCCAAAGTGATTCCACCGATTATGACGTATGTCGCCAGAACTCAGAACCAGGAACTGTTCCTGCTCGTCACACTCGCTATTGGTCTTGGCACTGCCGCCGCCACGCAAATGGTCGGACTCTCTCTCGCTTTAGGGGCCTTCCTGGCCGGCCTTATTATCAGCGCGTCCGAGTATGGCCATGAAACCTTGGCCCGGCTGCTCTCGCTGCGTGATGCCTTTGTCGCGCTCTTTTTCGTGACCATCGGTATTCTGATCGACCCGCGGGTGATCGTCGATAATCTTTCCCTCCTGGCCACAATGATCGGCTTGATTGTCGGCGGGAAACTCTTGATTTGGATGACCGTCGTGAGGCTGTTCGGCTACTCCTGGATGACTGCAATTCTGGTAGGGGTCGGCCTCACCCAAATCGGTGAATTCTCGTTTGTGTTGGTACAGGTGGCGCGAATGGCAGGCCATGTCGGCACCGACGTATACAATGCGACGCTTGCCGCCTCCCTTATCACTATTCTCATGAACGCGGCTCTCGTTAAGTATGTACCCGGTTGGCTTGGCCGGAGGCGCCTGGCCCAGGATCCGCACGAAATGGGGCCTCGGTCTTCGGAAGGTGAGCCGCTCCAGCAACACGTCGTCTTGTGCGGATTTGGACGAGTCGGCAGCTCCCTCGGGAAAGCATTAGAGACCTTCAATCTTCCCTACGTGGTCATTGACCGAGATCCTGACATCATTCGCCGGTTGCAGATCCAGGGCACTGCCTGCCTCTACGGTGACGCCTCCCACCGCGAGTTGCTCATGAAGGCTCGGGCTGCGGACGCGTCGCTGATCATCGTGGCGTTGCCCGAAATCGAACCTGCCGCGCTGGCGGTCAGTCGCATCCGTGCGTTCAATCTGAAAGCTCCAATTTTGGCCCGCGCCCATGGACAAGCAGAAGCTGAAAGACTCGCCGCGCTTGGGGCAACCGAGGTCATTCAGCCAGAAGTCGAGGCATCGGCGACATTGATCCGGCATGCCTTGACCTGGTTTGGGGTACCAAAGGAGAGAATTTTAGACCATATAGAACACTACCGGCAGTCCATGGAAACAAAGGAGCCAACACGTTGAATCGTCACCGCGAGGCTTATGGCTGCAGTAGCGTGATCGACGATTACGGCTGGGCCATCCCGTGTATCTTTCTGCTTCGGCGTGCTCAGTGCAATCGCACTCCCACTTCGTCGAGATGGCGCAAGAGGTCAGCGGGATCTTGATACACTCTGTAGGCGCCGGCCTGCTGAAGCTCCTCACGCCCGTATCCTCCAGACAGCAAGCCCACCGCCAAACCCCATGCCCGGCGCGCGGCCAACATATCCCAGACGCTGTCCCCCACGATCACACACTGGTTCAGCGGTACCTTCAACCGCTGGGCAGCAGCGACGAAGAGATCCGGATCCGGTTTTGCATGCCGCACATCATCGCGAGTCACAACAGGCACATCCTGGGATAGGGTCAACAGTTTGAGGGTAGGCTGCGCGCTTTGCAATCGCCCGCTGGTGGCAACGGCATACGGCACACCACGATCCGAAAGCTCCGTCAACAGTTCCAGCGTGCCAGGCAACACGCGTAAAGAAGCGGCCTGCCTGCGATAGGCCTCGGTATGGGTGCGCTGAATACGCTCAATTTCTTCTGGCGAGAGAACTCGTCCGATCTCCCGAAGAAATGCCGACAACATGAGACCACCACTCATACCGATCTGTCGGTGAATGCGCCACACGGCCAGCTCAATCCCAGCACCTTGCATGGCTTCCCGCCAAGCCAGCACATGCTGATACACGCTATCCACTAGGGTACCATCCAGGTCAAAGAGAAAGGCTACAGAGCCAGGGTCTGATGATAGAGTCATGACTTGTGGTCCTATCAGGTTGCAATTTCAATCCTCCGGCAATGGACAAAATATGTCCTCCCCCCTTCTGACCAACGCCTAGTCATCGGATAGGCACTATCGACACGCTTCGAATCCCCAGGAAGGGTATGACGACGATCAGTGCTTGCCCTTGTGTAGATCAATCACTGTACCCGCCTCGTTCAATTCAACTATAACTTCGGTGCCCTCCGCCAGCCCGCTGGTCTTCGTTTCCTGAAGCAAGAGAGGGAAGGACTTTTCTCCTTCCGCTGTCTGCAGCTTGATTTCCTTCTTCATCTTGCCAACATAGACAAGCTTCCCTGTGACGAAGTTGTGTGTACCTTTCTCGCCTTCCAAATGAACATCGACGATGGCATTGTTTTCGTTGACCGTGACCTCAACCTTGTCGCCGGCTTTGAACTGACGGCTCTGGCGTCGTGCCTCGTTTTTGCTCAACTGATATGTAGCGCCTTCTTCCGACCGGATAGCTAGCGCACCAGCCCTTTCAATAACCTCCCCTTTGAAGGACTTATGCGCTGATGGCCCCTTATCTGCCAAGCATATGTCGGCGGATCCTAGCATGAGGGTTCCGCTGATGATGGCTGTGAGTAGGAACTCAACTACAGTTTGTGTGTGCCACATAACTGCCTCCTCGTTTATGGATGTCTTTGCAAGCCTCTTGTTTACTCATGGTTCTTCCGTGTCAGACCGTTTCACGTTCCGGTCTCTTCCTCAGGTCCTGCCAAACCACAAATGCTAAACTTTGCTGTGGGCCGCGTCCACGCTCCAGGTGCCGGCTTGCTGGGACAAGATCAAAGCGCCCTCTCATTTACATCATTCCACTTCAATCGTGACTCTTGCTTCAGCATTCAGCGCATTATGATCGTGGCTCGCCGCTACAAGTTTGATCTCGTGCGAGCCACGCGTGAGACCCTTGACCACGCCCTTAAACCCTTTTTGATATTCTCCGTCCACGTAACAATGGATGTGCGTGGCTTCCGTACCCTTCGACAACGTATACCGCACTTCGACGGAATCCCCCTTTATCACTGCGCCCTGCACCGGACTCATGATTGCGAGCTGACTGCCGCTTTTATCCACTGCCCAGCCAACGAAACCATCTCCCAATGACAACAGGACGGCCAACGCCAATACCACAATCACATGAATCAACATGCACCCCTTTGAACCACCCCGAAGGTTCTCACTCACTTCCAGTACCACATCTTGCCGACTTTCAGCTTTTGGGAACCTGCTATGCAAATGTTATCGTTCCCCACCCCTGGAGTTTTCACGTGGACATGGCCGGAGCCGTGCATCCGCCTCAAGCATGTGTGCGGCTGTAGACAACTACACCATAGGCTCCATCTTGCACATGCTCTCCGATCACGATCATCGTACAGTCCACAAATACGCAAATGAAATTTACCGTCACAATCACATCACTCATGACCCAAAGAAGCCATATCGATCGAGAAACGGTATTTCACATCTGATTTGAGCAGCCGGTCGTACGCTTCGTTGACCATCTGGATAGGTATGACTTCGACATCGGCAGTGATGTTATGTCTGCCGCAAAAATCGAGCATTCCTTGCGTTTCAGCAATTCCCCCGATCGGTGAACCAGAGAGACTTCGACGTCGGAAGATGAGCCCGAAGGCGGCCACGGGGAGCGGATGTTCCGGTGCGCCAACAAGAGTGATATTACCGTCGCGACCCAGGAGATTGAGATACGGGTTGATGTCATGATCGGCAGAGACCGCATCCAGGATGAAATCAAAGCTTCCGGCACACTTTTGCATCGCCTCAGCGTCGCGAGAGACCACTACTTCGTTGGCGCCGAGACGGAGGGCGTCTTCTTTTTTGTTGGATGAGGTCGTGAAGACGACCACATGGGCTTCCAACGCACGTGCAAACTTTACTCCCATATGGCCCAGTCCCCCTAACCCCACCACTCCAACCTTTTTTCCTTTGGTGACGTTCCAGTGACGCATGGGGGAATAGGTGGTGATCCCAGCACAAAGCAGTGGTGCAACTCCTGCCAGGTTGAGGTGTGAGGGAACTCGCAGAACAAAGCGTTCATCGACTACGATGCTGTCGGAGTAGCCACCGTAGGTGACGCCCCCGAGGTGCTTGTCCGGAGAATTGTAGGTGAGCGTCATGTTGGGACAGAACTGCTCAAGCCCGGCTTGGCACTCGCTGCAGGTGCGATCGGAATCGACCAGGCAGCCAACCGCGGCAAGGTCTCCTGACTTGAACTTTTTGACAGCGGCTCCGACTCTTGTTACTCGACCAACAATCTCATGACCCGGCACACAAGGGTAACCGGTCGGCATGGTGCTCTTCCATTCATTGCGAACTTGGTGGAGATCGGAATGGCAGATGCCACAAAAAAGGATGTCGATTTGTACGTCGTGTTCAGTCGGCTCGCGCCGTAGGATGGTGCTGGACTTCAATGACGATGTTGCACTTGCGGCGGAGTATACTTTCGCGTGGTACATCGCGCTTTCCTCCCAATGCAAATCTGTCAGCAGATGGTCTACATTTTTCTGCTGACAACTAGGCAGATCTTCTACAGCGCCTTCTCCGCTGTTTTATGTCGTATGCACCTATAGCCCCATGTTCCAACCAATTACCTTCATCTTTTTGATCCTCCTGCTGTGATGCTGATTGCAGATCCGTTGAACCGCCCATCTTCAATCCCCAATGCTTCTTGATCCGTGTGTGGATGTTCCGCTCTGTCGTCCAGCAACCAGCTACCATCTAGCGCTTTTTATGGTTGGAGCACCGAGTCAGTTAAAGATAACGAGTCGTCTCAAGCGCCAATTCCGCCTCGAGCAGGCTCCGCTACGCGATCAGCACGTCCGGATATCTCGCGAGTCCGAGGAGTCCTGTGAGAGAGTTCTGGAAAGCGATCGGGCCTTGGCAGCTCCAATTCCTGGTCGTCAACGCCGCCAGTTGCTCTCGGGCTAGAAAATATCCGGACGGTGCTGAAGTCGTTTTCGCAAAGGCGATTACGAGTCGCCCTTAACCTTAATCATGTACATGTAGGAACATGATCATGGAGAACAGATGGACGGTAACCTAGCAAAAACCCTTGTTTACGAGAGACGGGTGGAGGGAATGCGAAGAGGTTAATATACCTACTGCTATCAGTCGCTTCCTTGAAGCTAATTTACTTCCGTGAAGAACAAACAAACTGGTCGAGGTCATATGGCTGGACTATGGCAGCGTGAGGATACGGTCCCTTCAATCTTATGATTGTCTGAAAAGCTAAGTCATATCGCCCTCTCTCTCGCTTCTGCAAAGTGATCAGAGAGCCAGCGGCTTAATCGGCGACACAACTGCTGCCGGATTGTTCTTCCAAATAGACTCGTCTGCATCGACATAGAGCTCGACTTCGTTCCCATCTGGATCTTTTAGATAGAGACTCTGGCTCACGGTATGATCGCTCATGCCGTCGATCGACATCTCTGCTCGTTCCAACTCATATTTGGCCTGGCGCAGCTCATCGAGGCTGTCGCCGACCTTGATTCCGATGTGATACAGCCCGCGCCGTCTCCCCACCGGAGGCCCTGGCGCATCACCAACCTGGATCAAAAGTAACTCGTGATGCGTTCGCCCAGATGTCAGTGCAGAAGCTGTGCCGTTGAAGATCTGCCCGACTTCCTTGAAACCCAACAAGTCGCGATAGAACTTGAGTGATCGTTCCAAATCCTTCACGTAAAAGACGACATGGCCAAGGTAGTGGGCTTTCATCTAACTCCCCCTTTCTCAAGAATAGACTGCATCAGCAATGATCTGACCGCTGCGTGCGCCAGCACGACATCAGGGTTTCGTTGCAGCGCATCGTGATATTGCCGACCAAACCCCTGGCCTTCTTCCGTTGGTATCAGAAGCGTCTGTGCAGACGCCAGCAGAGCTGGGATTGCCTCGCGAGGTGCGGAGTCATTCGATTCACTGAGTTCATCAAGCTTGGCTATTAGTTGCGAAAGCGGACGCAACCAGGCAAACCACGCATCGTTCAACGCAAGTTGCAAAAACGCTCCATTAGATGGAATACGTCCGTGCACACGCTCATAGGATACCCGTTCGTCGTCTAACAGGGCCTTGTGCAGCCGAAGCAGAGCAGAAAAAAGATGATCCAAGGAGACGTCTCGCCCTTTTGGTTCCGGCATGGGGATACTTCCTCGTTATCCGGTCGGCTCGCTATCGAGCTGATGCGCCTTCCGCCCACCCCGGGCAAGCGGATGCTCAGGCAGCTGACCGCAGACCATCAGCTTCGCCATGCCTACCGCACGTCCGACAAGCTCCTGCGCCCCTTCACGAAGCTCCCGACTGTTCCGAACCTCGAAAACGTTCCGCTCCATATCCTCGGCGCTCCACCCTCTTGAATGGGCGATGAAGGGAAACTGCGGAAATTGGCAGCCGACCTCCGCAAAAAACGTCATGAGCTGGCCAGCCACCCCCTGTACATTGTCCTGCCCGCCCATGATGATGAACGCCGCCACTTTATTCTTGAGCAGGTGTTTGTTCGCGATGGTCTCCTGGTTTTGGATGCAGTTCATCCGCTCAACCATCTTGAAATAGAGACTACTGGCGTTGCCCCATCGAATCGGTGTAGCGATCAGAATGACGTCGGCCCAATGCACGATCGCTTCGTACACGCGATCAAGTTGATCCCTCGGGTCCATTTGCGTGATCGAACATGGCCAGGTACAGGCCTTCGCCGATTTGGAATAATAGCCCTCGCAGGAGCGAAAGGTCAGCTCGCGCAACTTGATGTACTGGGTCTCAAGTTGCAGCGTGTCCCGAGCATGGTTTAACGCCGCTTCGAGCAAGGCATCCGATCCGCTGAAGCGCGGATGGTCGAGCGTCATCGCCGTGGTTGAGATTCCCACAACCCGAATCGGTCCGGCCTGGCGGATGACCGGACGGGCCAAAGGATGCGGCTTGTGAGCCTGCTTCCTTCGTTTCGTAGCAGAGGACAGATCGACAAACACCCGGCTGTTCTCCACTTTTATCGAGTAGGTCGGAACCTGGTCTTGCTCATATCCAGATTCTCCATGACCGGATCGATGATGAAATTTCCAGTAGTGCCAGGGACAGACGACATAGTCGCCGTCGAGCCGGCCTTGGCCCAACGGCCCACCGACATGATTACACACGCCGGAAATGGCAGAGAACGCTCCATCTTTATACGTCAGAGCGATTGGAGTTTTACCGCATAGGACCTGCTGCAAAGCTTTCGCCTTTAGTTCTTCGGCGCTTCCAATATCCGTCCATTGCGTGGCGGGCATGAGCACACTCCTTGTAAGATGGGCTTACTTGGTTCTTTACCCCTTGGCACCTGTATCGTAATAAAACCGCTCATGAATGATCTTTCCGTCTCTCCATTTCGATACCACTACCTGTTCCATATGCACCGCCTGGCCGCTGGTGGCAATAAAGTCCAGGCTGCATTCGTAGAATGTCACGTTGTCGCCCACGGCTGAGGCTGTCACATTGAACCCTTTCCACTCTTTCACGCCGCTCATAAACTGCTTTTCCCGCTCAATGTTGGCGGCCTGACCGACGGTCGGAGGATTGGCATTTTCTTGCATGGCCGCGTCTTTGTCATAAAACTCGGTCATCGCTTCAATAATTTTCCCCTGACGGATGTAGCCGAATAAATCGTTCAACCGCTGTTGCAAATTCGTCGTACCCATGATCATTTCTCCTTTTGAGGTTTACTGGCGAATGTTATTCCGGCCTTCTGCACTTCCTGATAGGGGAGCAGCCAGACCAACGATTCATCACTGAGATCTCCGACTTGAATACGATTCCCCCACGGATCCCGAAAGTCGCAGCGAAAGTCCGGGTGGAGTCTCAACTTATACTTCTGCGTCAGCTTCTTGCGAACTTCTTGAATCTGCTTCGCGTCACGCACCATCAGTCCGAAATGCTTCGTGCGGTCAGGCTGAAGCTGCTCTACCTCAAAGATCGCCATGAACTGATGTTCGCCCAGCTTGCACCAGGCTGCACCTTCCCCGCCACGCAACATCTTCAACCCAAACACGTCCTGATAAAACTTCACCGCCTTCTTCGCATCGGTGACTTCAATGACGACATGGTTGCATCCATACACCTGCACAGACATTACCCACCTGCCTTTCCAACCGTGGAGTCGACTGTGAGCTGGTGAAACACAGCCACAAACTGCTCCGGCGGTTGTGCTCCAGAAAGCGCGGACGTCCCATTAAAGACGAAATACGGAACACCTCGAATGCCTAAACGATGGCCGGCAGCTTCCTCCTCCTTTACCTCGCCGACACCTTCCTCACCACTCAGAAAGGTATCGGTCGCTGCGTGATCGAGCCCTGCCTGAGCCGCAGCCTGAGACAACGTCTCGATACTCCCGATATCTCCGCCCTCCACGAAATAACGGCGAAAGAGCATTTCAACCAGCTCATTCTGCTTCCCCTGATGCTCCGCCAGCCAGATGAGGCGATGCGCGGCCAATGTATTGGGCGTCCGTGCAATCCGATCGAATGCGAAAGGAATGTGTTCGGCAGCTCCTGCCACCGCAACTTGGTCATAGATCGCTCGAGCGGCCTCAAGGCCACCAAACTTCGTTTCAAGGTACTGTCGGCGATCCATCCCGTTCTTTGGCATCGCCGGATTTAATTGAAACGGTCGCCAGTGGATGTTCACCGGGACGGAACCATTCCATGCCTTGAGTGCCCGTTCCAGCCGACGCTTGCCCACATAACACCAGGGACATATGACATCCGAGTACACTTCGATACGGATTGCTGTACCCTGGCCATTCATACGCTTCACCCTTCACGCTCCACAAACGACGCTTAGGATAGATGCCCCATCCGTCCGGCTTGATAATCCTGGGCTGCTTGAACCAATTCGTCTTTTGTATTCATGACAAACGGACCATAGCGTGCGATCGGCTCGTTGATAGGCTCTCCGCTCATGATCAAGAGTCGGCTCTCTTCCTGGGCTTCGATATGGAGTTGAGACCCTTCACGCTGATAGACAACCAACTCAGCCTCTCCGGCCGTATGAGTGCCACTGAGCCTCGTTCGACCTACTAGCATTAACAGCGAAACAGTGTGGCCCTGGGACACCGGTAGCGTGGCGCTCGTCCCACCTGGCAATTGAAGATCGTAGAGCTCGATCGCAGTAACCGTATAGGCCGGTCCCTTATGCCCCTGAAACGATCCCGCAATCACACGCAATCTTCCTCCATCGTTGAGATCGATAACCGGAATATCGGCATCGAGAATCGTTTGATAGCGCGGCACAGACATTTTCTGAGACCGCGGCAGATTGACCCACAGCTGAATGGCCTGGAAGGTTCCTCCCTTCTTGGCCCACTGCGGCTCGTGCATCTCTTCGTGCACGACACCGGACGCCGCCGTCATCCATTGGACATCACCAGGCCCAATCACGCCGGCGTTGCCGGCCGAATCCCGGTGAGCCACAGCACCTTGATACATGATCGTCACCGTTTCAAACCCGCGATGTGGGTGCTCCCCGACCCCCCTCGCTTGATCGGTGCCGGGAAATTGATGCGGTCCGGCATAGTCCAGCATGAGGAACGGGTCAACCTGTCGATCGAGATCGTTGCTTGGGAACAGATTGCGAACAGGAAACCCGTCACCGACCATGTGGGCAGATCCTGGTTGATAGACTCCGAGCACGTCTTTGGTCACCACGGTGCTTGTTGTCATGATCCCTCCTTCTTACACCATCCCCTTTAACGCATCCTGAAGCGTTACGGTTCCCCGCACCAGCTGGATCGGGTGTTCGTACCCGATCGCGCCTTTTGAGAAGGCGGTGTACATTTCTTCAAATAACCTTGCGGCCTCGCCGGAAAACCCAAATGATGTGAATGTCGGGACGACGGCGCTCAGAGGCGCATGCTGAGCCGTTATAGCTTTTTCCAGAATCTGGCCTAGCGCTGCTGCCACCTGTTCCGGGCTGTACTCTTCAGGGCCCGCCATTTCCACGATCTGCTTGCCCTGCCCACCGGCGATCAAATATTCAGCCGCAATCCTGCCGATATCCTTGGTTGAAATCATCGGAATCTTCGCCTGAGGCGCGATGAACGTCGGGAGGACTCCTTGCGCCTTCGCCGCACCGACCACCGGTGCCCAATTCTCCATGAAGTAGGGTGGACGAAGAATCGTCAGCCGCTTTGCTGTACGACCCAATACCTGTTCCCCGTAATTACAGGCTCGAATCGGGCCGGTCTCGCCGTGGATATGCCCCCCGACTGACGATAGAAACACAACGTGGTCGACTCCACTCTTCTGGATAGCTTCCGCAGCTCGATCCATCACCATTCGCTGGTCCGCCAACCAGGCCTCAGCCCCATAATTGGGTGGTACCAACACATACACTCCTTTGGCACCTTGGAATGCGTTGGTTAAGGCTGATACATCGTCGAGCAATGCGACAGCCACTTCTGCCCCTTTGATTTTCCAGGCAGCACCTTTCTCATCCGAACGGACCACAACTCTGACTGGGTGTTTTCTACCAAGCAGGGTCTCTGCGACAACAGCACCGGTATTCCCTGTAGCACCGAGAACAACGAACATGATGTCCCTCCTCTTCCTGATACGACGTCAGATCGACTGGTGACCACACGCATGATGACGAGGCTGCCATTGATCATAAAACATCTCGTTCCGCCAGACCAATACTCATACCCACACATTCCCGCTTGGCAACTTACATTCCAGCTAGAAGGCACGGAGGTCCTCTCTCGATCTGCTTGAAACAAGAGAAGATTCGCTTTGTCGGCGCTAGACCTGCCGAACGAGCTGAAGAACAGGAGTGCCGAATCAATGGCACCATGCCGAATGCTCGGCGCCACTCTGTTGGGCGTATGCTACCCTTAACTGAGATGGAGGGTACTGATGACGGATCCGCTCATTTACATCGGTCTTCGATCCATTGTCCTCATCCTGTCAGGATTGATCGGTCCTCATTCAGTGCTCGCATCGGACGAACTCTCTCTCCCCTCCCGGGTTGGTTCCATGAGAATTTCCCTCCCCTCGCATGAACGAATTCTCATCGCCACCGTCTTGGCGCATCCAGATCGCTATCAAATGCGAGATGTCCGGTTGACCGGAACTATCAGAGCGATGCAGACGGAAATCATCACTAATCGGATGATCTGTGGAAGCGCCCATGAACGGACAACGCTCACACTTGAAGATGACAGTGGGCAGATTGAGATCCTCGATCAAGGAGCGTGCGGCAAGAACGTCGGAGCACTCAAAGCGCCGATGCTAAAGACAGGCCAACCGATCGACCTCCTGGTGCAGATCATGTTTCCCACCAGCTTGGGCTCTTCCGGTTCCTCGGTGGAAGCGACCATTCGCTATATCGACCTCGTCCGAGAGTAGCAGTGGCCTCGCTAGGCCTTTCGTACGCCCTTCTCTAGTGCTTGACGCTCAGTCTCTCGGGAGAAATTCGACCTTAGAATAGAGATTGGCAGGATTTCTACTTGCTCGTTGTGGTCGTTATGCTAAGGTGGATTCCACCAGTCAATCGTATAGATGTCTTCCGAGAGAGAGCCAACGAGGGAGGACGTAATGATCACAGTGAAGAGCCCGTTCGTTCAGCAAACGTTGGTAGCGATGATACTCTTTGTCGCCATTGGTGCGCTCTCGGTGATCTGGCCTGCCATCATTGCCCTCGGGCTAAGTGCTTTCCTGCTCTTCCATTCGTTCGGCGTCGAACAGGAGATCGTACTCCGGTCGTGGACCGAGGTCAGTCATATGTCGATCATCTTCACCTCTCCTCAGCGCCTCAGTGTTCTGACGATTCTCTCGTGACGAATTCGCGCCGCGCGGTCGTCAGGCCAAAACCTTTCGCCTAGAACGGACGTGCTTTGCGGTGCGCATGAGCGCCGAGGTGGTGACTCGACCCCCGTTGACGTACCCTGCTACGGCTATAGCTACCATCATTCGCAATCGTGACGACAGGCTCGTAACACCCTGGCATGCAGTGAGCCGTCAGTTGGACTCGGCAATCACCTGACACACCGGACCATAGGGTTGTAACCCCACATCAGCTGTGAGCAGACGCAGGTGCTCAGCATGGGCTTGTGCTAACAAGATACGGTCAAAAGGGTCACGATGGTGGAGCGGCAACCGCTCAAGAGCCAGCGCGTGGGTCACAGACACCGGCAATTCTTGAAACCCACTGTCCGCGATCTTGGCGGCGAGCTCTTCTGGATTGGCAGAGAGCTTCTTCACTTGAATCTTGATGACCACCTCCCAGAGTGAAGCCGCACTGATATAGACCACGGGTGTGGTCTCGATCTGATGATAGATGCTTCGTGAAAGTCGTGGAGATTGAATCACAAACCACAAAAAGACATGGGTATCGAGCAGGAGATTCACGGCCCACCCTCGAACGAGGCCAACACATCTGGTGGTAACGGCGCATCAAAATTGTCCGCGATGGTCACACGTCCTTTTAAGAGCCCTGGACGACGGACGGGAATAGGTTCATCAAGCGGCCCGAGCTGAGCCACAGGCGTCCCATCTTTGCAAATCGTAATACGCTCACCCTTGGCAACGGCAGCCAGGAGTTTAGAAAAGTGGGTCTTGGCTTCATGGATATTCACCGTCTTCGCTGTGGCTTTCATAGGCTCCTCCAACTGGACTAATGTTAGTCTATATGCGACCCGTGGAGGAGTCAACCAGCCGTTCCCATGATATTAGGGATCGTTCACCAGCCTCTCGCCAGAATCCGCGAACATGCGACCCAACGTGGCCCGCGCGCATGACTGCTCCGTTACCGATGTAGGGATTTGGCTTGCAAGAATGCAAGATCAGGTCAGACCGTCTAAAGGCCACGGACCTGCTGTGGTTTTGTAGAATCAGCTAGAAACAGTCGTGGGAACAGTCTACTGGACGAGATCAACTTTGGCGATCGTGCTGGCCGATACTGCCATCTCCGATGCGGCCCTCACTGATTGTTGCCCCTACTCCCACCCACTGACTTCATAGCCCTTTTCCTTGAGGCATTTCGTGACAGCCTCAGCATAGGGCGGGTCCGGCTCCAGTGGCTTGAAGGTTCCTCCCAGTACGCCAAGGACCAACCCGAGACCACTGCCGGCGGCTGCCCCGATCGTCATGCCCGGTAGTCCCCCGACCACCCCGGCCGACGCACCCATGGCACCACCAAGCAACAGACCAAGCACGGCACCGGACCCCGCGTTGGCACTTTGGTGAACCCCCGGACGCAACCCGGTTCCTTCAACGTGTTTCCGGCAGGATTCAATCTCTTGTTGAGCGACCTGCTTACCGAACACGTGGAGGTGCTTATTCGACCGTAAAATAGGCTGGGGCCCTGAACAGGAGGCGACAGACAGCAGCAGTATGATTCCAATCAGCCGCTGCCATGAGTGAGTGACCATGGAAGTCTCCTAGGGGGCTTTCTTGTATGAGCTTCACTTCTCACCCTTTGGAGTAAATGTCGAGGATTTTTGAATTGCGTACATCCCGAGAAGGCATTTCGAAACCGCATGACCGCGCTTCGACAAACGGCCCTGAGTCAGTTGTATTCCACCTCTCTTCTTTTTCCTATCTACATAGACTGGATGGGTGGACACTCAACTGCGCATTGCTCGAGCACCTCTTTCCCACTCATTCGTGGATGGGCGGTGAGGTCGTTTCCTTTGCGCGCATCCACCGAGGGCCTTCAGAGGCCGCGCGTTGGGCGAGCATCGAAATGACCTCATCGCCCAGGCTCCTTCCCTCTACTGCCACCCCGTCACTTCATAGCCTTTCTCTTGCAAACATCGATTGACATAATTGGTATAGGCCTGGTTCGGCTGGTGCGACGGACCGACAACAGCGTGAAAGAGTCCCGTCAGGAGGCCCCAGACCGCACCACTGGCTGCCCCGACCATCGACCCCAAACCGGCTGATGCACCGGATATTACTGCCCCCAAAGCCCCGCTCGCTGCTCCCGCACCGGCCCCGACTGCCGTACCTGTCGCAATCCGTCCGGCCTTGCCACCACCGCTGCTTTGATCCGCACCGGCGGATTCCGCTGACTCCTTGCAGGCCTCAATGTCTTGTTCAGCAACCTCTTTTCCTACCGATTGCATATGTGCATTGGGATAGAGCACCGGTCGCGCACTCGAACAAGCTGCAAGCAGAAATACCGCTACGAGAGCATTCACTCCGAATCCCTTCATATAGACTCCTCTTTGTTTCACTGTTGCGGCATCAGCCGAGCCAAGAGCGCCTGTGCCGTCATTCCTTGTATACAGAGTCGCTTCCGCCGAGCTTCGATCCCCGCCTGGAGCTGCACATGCGCGCGCGGAACAGCGCATTGTTCTGCGATAAATCTGATCAACTCATCATTGGCAGCCCCGTCAACCGGACGAGCCGCCAGCCGGACCTTGAGCGCATCACCATGCACGCCCACACACTCGGTCCGCGCTGCGTTGGGTTGGACATGGACGGACAGAATCGCCCCACGTTCACTATCTCGGGCAATCACTGGCAGGGAATCCACAAGACGTGACGGCGCTAAAAGATTGCCTTGACCAATTCCAGTATGGCGCGCTGCATGTCCGCATCGTCCGTGATCGGACGCGCGATCGCCACATCACAGGCTCGTTCCGGCGGGATGCCCTGTTTGATCAATGTGCCAGCATAGATTAAGAGTCTGGTGCTGACACCCTCTTCCAGCCCATGCTTTCTGAGGTTGCGGACTTTCTGGCCAAGTTTGACAAGATTCGCAGCAATTCCAGGCTCGACACCCGCTTCACGTTGAATCACTCTCGTTTCGATGTCGGTGCTGGGATAATCAAATTCAATCGCCATAAACCGCTGCTTGGTACTCTGTTTGAGATCTTTCAGGACGCTTTGATAACCGGGATTGTAGGAGATTACCAGCATGAACTCGTCGGCAGCCTCAACGATTTGGCCCTTTTTCTCGATCGGCAGCACTCGCCGGTCGTCACTCAGTGGATGGATGATCACCGTGGTATCTTTCCTGGCTTCCACCACCTCGTCGAGATAGACAATGGCCCCGTGTTTCACACCCAAGGTCAGTGGCCCATCCATCCAGACCGTATCCTGTCCTTTGAGCAAATACCGTCCCACCAAGTCGGATGCAGTGAGATCTTCAGGACACGCGACTGTGATCAGAGGCCGACCGAGCTTGTAGGCCATGTATTGAACAAATCGTGTTTTCCCGCACCCGGTTGGTCCCTTGAGCATGACCGGCAGCTTCCGGTCCGCGGCAATGGTAAACAGGCCGATTTCTCCGCACACCTCCTCATAAAACGGCTCACGGAGGATGCGATACTGTGCCACATCGATCTCGCGTACCGATTGCATCAACATCTCACGCATGGCTGGAGCATCACAGTGGTCTTCCTCTCGAACAGTTGCCCGTCACAATAAACAGAAGAACCCGTGAAGATCAAGTCATGGACCCGCAGGGAATCCTCCCTACACCATTTTCTTCCCATCGAGCACCTCGCGAACTTTTTGGGTCAACACGTTGGGTGTGAAGGGCTTCTGGAGAAAGGCGGTGTCGCGTTTGAACCCGCCCTGTTCGAAGACCGGATGGTCGGGGTAGCCCGACATATACAGCACTTTGATATCCGGCCGTACGCCCGTTAGTTTCTCGGCGACTTCCGGTCCGCTCATCTGTGGCATAGCGACATCGGTGAGTAACAAATGAATGGCGCCCATGTGCTTGGCGCCGGTCAAGAGCGCCTCGATCCCATGCCGAGCCACCAACACCTCGTATCCGCTTAGTTGAAGGGCTTCTTGCACAAGACCACGCACCGAGGGATCATCTTCGACCAACAAAATAGTTTCCCGCCCAATCGCCTTGCCGAGGCTCCCATTTACGACGGGTGCGGGCTGAGATGTCTCATTCACTTTCGGGAAACAGATCTTGCAGACCGTTCCTTGCCCCAATTTGCTTTCGACCCCGATCGTCCCTCCAAATTGTTTGACGATGCCATAGACGGTGGAGAGCCCAAGCCCTGTCCCCTTCCCCTTTTCTTTCGTCGTAAAGAACGGTTCAAACAAGTGGGATTGGGTTTCTTCGCTCATGCCCTGTCCCGTGTCCCGAATCGCCAAGAGGACGTAGTCCCCCTCCTTGAGCAACATGGCTTCATACGGCGAGCCTTTATCGACCACGACATTCCGCGTCTCTATCGTCACCTGGCCTCCTGTGGGCATGGCATCTCGAGCATTCACCGCCAGGTTCATGATCACTTGTTCGATCTGGCCAGGATCGGCTTTGATCGATGCCAATTGCGGGTCGAGATCGACGCAGAGATCGACGATATCCTCACCCAACAGCCGCCGTAGCATGCCGTCCATGTTCATGATCACCGCGTTCAGGTCCACGACTTTGGTTGTCACAAACTGGCGGCGGCTGAACGCCAGCAGTTGGCTGGTGAGGCCGGCGGCTCGATCCGCGGCTTTTTTTACCTCGTCAATCTCACGACGCGACGGATCCCCCGTCGGCAACCGGCTGAGAATCAACTCGCTGTATCCGCGGATCACCGTCAGCAGATTATTGAAATCATGCGCGACACCGCCGGCCAGCCTCCCCACGGCCTCCATCTTCTGGGCTTGGCGGAGTTGCCCCTCGGTCTGACGCAACGCCTCTTCCGCTCTGGCGCGCTCACCGAATTGTCCGATTCTCAAGGCAAGATCGGCGATCATGCTCAGCAGTTCACTGTCCGGCTCACGTACCTGCCGGCTGAAGAACTCAATGACCCCTTCGATGTCCCCGCCGATGCGTATCGGAAATCCAAATCCACTATGAAGGTCGGCCCTGGCGGCCACTTCGGCTCGAACCAACGTAGGATCGACCAGAATGTCCCGAATCCAGACTGGCTGCCCACGTTCCCAAATCTGACCGGGCAACCCCTGCCCCGGCGTAAAGCCATGACGTTGATTCGCAGCAATCACCTCATCGGCATGGACGCCCTCAGCTTGCCAATGATGAAGACAGCGCAATGTTCCCGATTGTGTATCCACCCGCCAAAAAACCCCCAGATCCCATTCGAGACTCTCTCCGACCGCCTGAATGATGTTCGGCACCGCTTCGTCGAGCGTCACCGCTTCGGACAGGACACGTGTCACCGCGTATTGAGACGCCAACCGACGTTCGTCTCGGCGGCGGTCTGTGATATCGCGCACGAAGGCACTGAAAATGTAGGTCTCACCGATACGCGCCGGCGAGACCGCCAGCTCCACCGGGAACTCATGCCCATCTCTGTGGCGCGCTGCGATCTCGATACGGCGATTCAATACAGGTCCGGCTCCCGTCTTGAGATATTCGCGAATTCCTTGGGCATGCGCCTCTCGATCACGCTCTGGAACGATCGTTTCTGACAATAGTTTCCCCATCGCCTCTTCGCGAGTCCACCCAAAGATCGCTGTGGCCTGAGCATTCCACTCGGTCACGATTCCAGCCGCATCAATGGTGATCACCCCGTCAAGGGCAGTATCGACGATCGCGCGGTTCCGCTCCTGGCTCTGCAGCAACGCGGTTTCAGCCGCTCGTGCCCATGCGCTTTCCTGTTGCGCCTGGCGATATTCCGCGCGCAAACGCGAGGTGGACCACAGCACCAATACCAAGAGCGGGAGCCAGACCGCCGCCACAATGCTCCGCTCAACATGACCGAGCAGGAAGGTGCCCACCCCGAGGGAAACAAGCGTGATCAGGACCATGACGAACGTCAACCACTCATATCGTCTGGCCGCGGACGCACGGCGCTCATCCGGTTGCATCATATCGCCATCCTTGTGATCGTCCAGGTATCGAGGATCGCGGTCGGGCGATAGGCCATCTTGGTTGCGCGCAATCCAGGAAGGCCGGCATCTTCCATCGCATTAATGGAGACCGCGCCTTGCGCCATGGCCATCCGACACGTATCACGAAATACCCACTGCGCCAGACCAGGAACGGCGCGATCTGCGACTTCCAGCAGAATGCACCACGTACGAGGCGTCAACCAGTAGCCGAACGTATAGGCCGCAACGGCATGGTCGACTCGAATCACGGTCCCGGACACACCGATCTGTTCATGCTCCTGCAGGACGAGCGTATGGGCGGCTTCCGCGTCCTCCAGCAGAAACTTCCCCATGAGATCGAGGTGTCCTTCGCGCTTCTGGCCTGCCCAGCGCCGATGTAAGGCCATACAGGCGCTGCGGTGTTCAGTACGATACGGTTCACGCTCGACTGTGTGCTCCCGCTCTATGCGATTGCAGAGCGCCCGTTGTGATTTATAGTGGTCTCCTGCCAAGGCAGCCAGAGCGGCGACGGAGTAGAGATAGTCTCCATCATTCCGCTGAAACTGGTACGCATCGGCGGGCACGAGTCCTCTCTGTGCATTCGTTATATGTTCGATTCGACTCACCGGCGAGGGCCCGTTCCACTGATGCATCAGGGCAAACGCGTGATCGACTGCCTTCTCCAGAGGACCGGGTCCAAGTGGGGGCAGCGGCATGAACCACCCATCCGGAGATGCCGCGAAAAGGAACACCGTGTCGTGGATCTCCATCCACCAATACGGAAGCAGCGAGGTCCACATGTAATGGTACGGAAAAGCAAACGCCGCGGGCATGTCAGGAGAACGCCCATGCGATCGCTCAATTGCCTTTTCGAAATAGGACGCATCCGAGATCATGAGCGGTCGGAGTCGAGCGTCGACTCGCCGCGGAACAAGGCGAGCCGTCAGATGAGGGAGTGGCTTGAGTACGATGACATCATCCTGGAAGCGGCCGATGAGGCGCGGATGAGTCACAATTTTTTCGACGAGGGGACCACTCACCAACAAACTTGCCACGTGATCGGCGTAGGCGTGAATCGCGCGAGATGGCTCTTCCCGCATGAAGGGACACTTGGTGTCCCACCCTAGAAAAACCTCTCTCTCTGACGCATCCCACATCAACGCCAGTGGGTACAGGTGACAATCCAACGGGCGTTCATCATAGATCCCACACCGACCAGACGCAGAATCAAACGCTGGGCACAGATAACCCTCCCCGATCGGATTCTCCACTAACGTGACTTGCGAACCAGACTTGTCCGGAAAGAAGGACTCCGCGACTCCATGCGTTACGGCATCGGCGATTTCGTGGTCTGTAAAGTATGGACGCAGAAAGCTCTCCGCTTCCGGGAAACGGCAGCACACGTCACATCGCACACATGCCGAGTCCGGCACCAGCTGAGGCAACGTCCTCATCATCGGTTCGGAATCCACTCTAACGAGGTCCATCGGGACCCAATCATACGACGCATGGTGGACGGGATCAAGGAAGCCGCCATTCTCGCTCATCACATTCCTTCCGCCGCTGCCATCCGGCCCCCACCATTTCAATAGACTCATAAGACTCATAGCATAGAGGGCCCTTGTCGCTCCGGGCTCTGCGTGCTAGCATCCAGCGTCTTGCATGCTCTAGAGCCGTTGTTCTGCCCGTAGCAACAATGGCAAAGGATACGTCCCGTTGGCACACACTCAGTCCCTCTGCCCGACACTTTCAACGGAAGCGGCATATGGCCGCTGTACGGCCATTCACACACAGTTGGGCCACACCGATCTATTCAGCGCATCCTGGCGCGTGAGTCCCTGCCCACTATTCTTGTCATCTGATCAACTCCAGTTCTTCGTGGCATTAGGTCCACACCTGCTATCGTTCTATCGAGGGCTGAATCGCCTTTACGGAGAGAGCCTCAAAGGCCTCCAGCCGGCTTGGGTGGCCGGCTACCTCGACCAAGGCAAACCGGAATCGTTACGCCAGTACAGTCGGATGAAACGGTTTCGAGATGAGGTCCCGGCGGTCATCAGGCCGGATATCATTCCAACGCTGAACGGTATGGTCATCACTGAGCTGGATTCAGTTCCCGGAGGCATGGGGCTGACGGCCTGCTTATCTCACCTCTATCACGACCTTGATGATGGTCATGTGCGGATCATCGGGGGACGGAATGGGATGATCCGAGGCTTTGCCCGCACACTGCGGTCCTACCAGGCCCAGCACACAGGATGTATCGCCATCCTCATTTCAGAAGAATCCAAAGACTATCGCCCGGAGATGTCGTGGCTCGCCGAACAACTCCGGAAGGAGGGGCTATCCGTTTGGTGCATCGAACCCCGAGAGATTCGATTTACGGAGGAAGGACTTCGGCTCGAGATCGACGGCAGCCTGCACGCCGTTGACGTGGTCTATCGTTTCTATGAACTGTTCGACCTCTTGAACATTCCAAAGGCCGAGCTTGTGCAATATGCCGCCAAGAAAGGGTGGGTCTCCGTCACTCCCCCCTATAAACCGGCGCTCGAAGAAAAATCGGCCTTCGCCCTGTTCCACCACCCCATGCTGCGCCCCTTTTGGGAAAAGGAACTCGGGGTCGAGTGCATGCTCGAATTGAGTCGCGTCATACCGAAAACCTGGCTACTCGACCCAGAACCGCTTCCAGCCATCGCAACGATTCCCGACCTTCATATCGAGACCCGCGCGCTCGCAAGCTGGACAGATCTCGAAAACGCCACGCAGAAGGAACGGCAGTTCGTCATCAAACCGTCTGGGTTTTCACCCTTGGCGTGGGGAAGCCGAGGCGTGTCCGTCGGACATGACATGCCGCAAGCAGAATGGGTGGACGCGCTGCGCAACGCGCTGGTGTCGTTTCCGACCACACCCTACATCTTGCAAGAGTTTCATAAGGGCCGATTGTTCGACATGGACTTCATGGACGAGAGTCACAGTGCGGTCGTTCGAATGTCCGGCCGCGCGCGGCTCTCTCCTTATTATTTCGTATCGGAAGGGACGGTGGAGCTTGCCGGCATCCTCGCGACCATCTGCCCCGCCGACAAGAAGATTCTCCATGGCATGAAGGACGCGATTCTGGTCCCCTGTGCCGTTCAACCAAGCTGAGACACGCGTGTCGCAGAAATCGTAAAATGGGCGTATCACTTTCTCCATTTTCCTGGTAGCCTTATAGCACTGTGGCACTGACTCTTTTCCACGTTGACTGGTGTCCTGACTGTCACGTGGTCCGACAAAAGCTGAGCACGTTACGGGTATCCTATCAAGACGTCATCGTACCCGACAGCAGACGAATGCGGACGCAAGTCTACGATGTATCGGGGCAATATTATGTCCCGGTGCTCAAAGACGACGATCTCGTGCTGACGGAAACCAACGACATTCTGGATTATTTGGACAAGCGATACGGAACCGATCCTGTGGACGGCGCAATAACACAATTTGAATCTCAAGCCCGTGCCACGCCGGATGTGCTGGGCGACGATGACGACCACCCCTCCTGCCGCATCACCTAACTAACGAAAGACGATTCATGGAAGACTGGAGACAAGTCCTCGCGAACAGCCTCGTAAGGCCCAAAGACTTGGCGGAACGGTTCGGACTCGACGAGAAAGAGGTGGAAGCGATCGTCGGGCCATACCCTGTACGGATCACACCGACCGTCCTCGAGACCATTAAATCTCCGGGCGATGCGATTTGGAAACAGGTCGTCCCTGATATGGCGGAGTTGGACGATATCGCAGCCGACGACGATCCGCTAGAGGAAGATCTGATGAGCCCGGTGCCTCACCTCGTTCATCGGTATCCGGACAGAGTCCTTCTCATGGTGACCAATCAATGTCCAATCTACTGCCGTTTCTGCACCAGGAAACGACTGGTCGGCAAGCCTGGGTTCCTCAAGAAAGGTGAATTGGACCGCGCCATCGAGTATCTTCGCGAACATCAGGAGGTGCGTGATGTCATTCTCTCGGGAGGTGACCCACTGCTGCTCCCCGACCACCTCCTCGAGCGGATATTCAAGGCGCTCCGAACGATCCCACACTTAGAACTGATCCGGATCGGCTCACGCGTCCCGGGATCGTTACCTGAACGCATCACCCCCAAACTATGTGAAATGGTGAAGCAGTACCACCCGATCTATATGAACCTGCATTTCAATCATCCGGATGAACTCACCCCCAAAGTCAAAGCCGCTTGCGGGATGCTGGCGGATGCCGGTATTCCATTGGGCGCCCAAACCGTGCTTCTGAAAGGTGTGAATGACGACCCGGACACCATGAAACGGCTCGTCCATCAACTGCTCCTCGCACGTGTGAAGCCCTATTACCTTTACCAAGCCGATCTGACCAAGGGGACGAATCATTTCCGGACGACTGTCGAAACCGGCTTGAACATCATCAAAGCCCTCCAAGGCCATACCAGCGGAATGGCCGTGCCCCATTTTGTAATCGACGCGCCTGGTGGCGGAGGCAAGATCCCCTTGTTACCGGATAATTACTTGGTGCATCTGGACGAAAACGGCGCACTCCTCCGCAACTACGAGAACAAATCGTTCCACTACCCGCAGCCGAAGGCTGATTCTGGGCGCGAACTACCGATGGTCGGAGCCAGATCCTCGCATGAGGCGTCAGCAGAAGAAGCCTATGCGGCCTGCAGTGACAGCTATCCCGATCGCGATGGTTTCGCCTCGTGGGGAAACAGCTGTGGCGGAGACTCGGACGGCCTGTGACAACACGATCGCGCCGGTCCGGTATTCTCCCCTATCAGGACATCAAACAGCTGATCGCAAGCCGCGCCATTACGTCTTCTCCGGCGATCGAAGAACGACAAATTCAACCAGCCAGCCTTGATCTCCGCCTCGGCCACAAGGCCTATCGGCTGATCAGCAG
>JACCDP010207454.1_pt1 | contig 25316 bp, 20 predicted proteins | sample 7445841 | NCBI WGS metagenome assembly JACCDP01 (sample SAMN15323441, study PRJNA562643) | freshwater metagenome | isolation source: river surface water | place: USA:Blue River Watershed | collected 2017-08-17 | reverse complement strand
ATTTGGTGGCTGACAAGGCTACGCAAGAAAAGATCGAAGAAGACGTGAAGAAACGTAAGAAAGAAGTTGAAAATATCATGCTCCAGATCCACATGGGTATGTTTGAGAACAACACAGGAAAGTCGAATGAGGAAGAGTTCGAAAATAAAGTCTATGGAACGTTGAACAAAGCGAACGAAGAGGCAGGTAAGATTGGTCTTGCGTCTCTTGCGGATGAGAATCGTTTGATTGCGATGGTAAAGGCGGGCTCAAAGGGTAACAGTTTGAACGTATCACAAATGGTTGCCTGTCTGGGGCAAATTGCGATTGAAGGAAAACGCGTTCAGTATGGGTTCAATGATCGTACTCTTCCTCACTACAAGAAGTACGATGACGGAGCCGAAGCCCGTGGGTTCGTTGAATCCTCCTTCATCCGCGGTCTCACGCCTCAGGAATTCTTCTTCCACGCGATGTCAGGTCGTGAAGGTTTGATTGATACTGCGGTAAAGACGGCGACTACGGGGTATATCCAGCGTCGTTTGATCAAGGCGATGGAAGACTTGACGATCCAGTTCGACGGAACAGTTCGTGACGCGCGTGGAAATATCATCCAATTCCACTATGGTGAAGATGGTATCAATGCGACAAAGATTGAATCAGTCTCTCTTGGACTTGCGAACAAGACGGAGGCGGACATTCGTCGCGATTTCAGTCTTGATGGGATTGACTTCTCGCCCGTGTTTGTCGAAGGAATGACCCTTCAAGATCCGAGTGCGCTCATGGCTGGATATGTTTCAGCTGTTCTCGCGGATCGCAAGATGTTGATCGAAGGTGTTGGCAAAGGAAAGAAGGATGTGATGTTGTTCGGTCCTGTCAACATTGAACGTCTTCTCTTGAACATTCGTGTCAAGTTCGGAATCAACAAGAAGAATCGCACGGATCTCCAACCTGTCTATGTACTCCAGGGCATCGAGCGCGTTCTTGCTCGTACCCAATCCTATCACAGCATTTGGGCTGCCTTGGTTCGCTTCTACTGTTCACCGCGCAAGCTCGTCTTTGAAGAACGCTTCACAAAGACGGCATTTGATACCTTGTGCGAGATTCTCGTGATGAAGAACTGGCAGAGCTGGGCACAACCGGGTGAATTGGTAGGTATCATTGCTGCGCAGAGTATTGGTGAGCCGTCGACACAGATGACACTCAACACGTTCCACTTGGCGGGTGTAGCTGCGAAGTCCAATATGACTCGAGGTGTACCCCGTTTGGAAGAATTGCTCAAGGTGACACAGAATCCGAAGGCGATTGCGCTCACCGTGTTCCTCAAGCCTGAGTATCGTGGTATGAAGGAAAAGGCACGAGAAGTCGCACAGGATCTTGAACTCACTCTCTTGCGTGATATCACGACAAAGGCTGCGATCTACTTTGATCCCGCCGACACGTCGACGATCCTTCCTGAAGATCGTGATCTCCTCGAATGCTATCGTTTGTTCGAACTTGAAGAACAAGGAGAAGGCGGCGCATCCACGAGCGCGGAAAGTGTAGGAGCGGCTGTCTGGAGCAAATGGCTACTCCGTCTTGAACTTGATCGTGAAAAGATGTTCAACAAGAACATCAGTATGGATGATATCGCATTTGTCCTCGATACACGATTCCAAAAGGAAATCAATATGACCTACAGTGACTTCAATAGTACCAAGCTCGTCATGCGTATGCGTCTCGCCAAGACGACGGATGCGGATCCTATGGATGAGCTTGCGAACTTGAAGAAATTCCAGAACCGTCTCCTCAACAGCATCGTCATTCACGGTCTTCCTGGTATCAAGGCTGTAACCTTCCGCAAGGAAGAAGAGTATGTGGAAGAGGTGGCGGGTGAATACAAACCTGTCAGCCAGTATGTGCTCGATACAAACGGTACGAACTTCATCGAAGTCATGAACCACCCTGCGGTCGATGGTCGTCGTGTTCTCAGCACTCACCCTCACGATATCTATGAGAACTTGGGGATTGAAGCGACACGTGCGACCTTGCTCGCAGAAATTGAGGAATTGTTCCAAGAAGCGGGTGTGAATTACCGTCACATCGGTCTCCTTGTGGACGTCATGACTCGTACCGGTCGTCTCATGTCTGTCGATCGTTATGGTATCAATAAGAATGATATCGGTCCGCTTGCGAAGGCGAGTTTCGAAGAAACAGAGAAGATCTTGCTCAAGGCTGCGTACCACGCAGAAGTAGATCCTGTTACAGGTGTCTCTGCGAATATCATGATGGGTCAACCAATCCGCGGTGGTACATCGTTCAGCCAGATCATGCTCGATGAACAAGCCTTCATGCGTCTCATGAACGGTCTTCCTCCTCTCAAGGAAGGCGAGGAGTATGAGGAAGAGGATGAAGAAGCGCCTACACGCGAAGAAGTGGATGAAGCCCTCTTTACATCAGAGACAGATCCTTGTAGTACTGCGTCTCTCAAGATGAATATCAGCTTACCTCCTGCGACGGCGGTGTTGGATGAGCCTGATATGGATGTTCAGATCCTCGAAGTTCCTTCGGCATAAGCATAGAAAGTAAACTATGATTGATTTTCACTTCTTTTTGTAGAGGAAGCGGAAATCAGGTTAAACATAAAAAACAGAGATAGGGTATGCCAGCAGCCCCCACAGGAACTCCACCATGGGATACGACCCTCTTTCAAAAATCGCCGTCATCGGTATCGGTCATTCAACCTTCGGGTTGGACAACCGAATGGAATGAGCAGGAACATACGATATTAAATGATTTGAAACAAGCGATCACTCCTTATGAAACGAATCATACATGGGAGAAAATCAAAAAAATCAGCAATCCTTATGAATTAATTTATACAACAGAAAGCCCGCAATTTCCTCCTTCTCTTGCGATTCAGAAGCCTCTTAGTCGATCTTATTTTAAGATGATTGAGATGCTTGAAGTCTCCCAGTTTTTTCCAATGCTTTCCAAACAGACACAGACATTGCGGTCTGCGCACGTCGCGGAAGGTCCAGGAGGATTTATTGAAGCCTTTTGTGAACGATGCTCCTTGTACAAGAAGGCGGTTGGGAAATGTCTCGCCATGACGCTCAAACCCAACGGAACAAATATTCCTGGATGGAGAAGAGCGTATACCTTCTTACAAAAACATCCTGAAGTGGTGATTCATTATGGGCGTGATGGAACAGGAGATATTTACAATGTGGAGAATCAAAGATCCTTCTTAGAAAACTGCTCGTTTCGAGTGAATTTATTCACAGCCGATGGAGGATTTGATTTTAGTGATGATTATTCTACACAAGAAAAGAATGTCTATCCTCTTCTCATTGCGTCGGCAAAGATTGGGCTACAGTGTCTTGCGACAGATGGAACATTTATTATGAAATTGTTCGATATCTTTGGAGTTCCTACACAATATTTGTTGCGTGTGATTACTCTCTGTTTTCGTGAATGGGTTCTCTACAAACCTGCGACAAGTCGACCTTGTAATAGTGAACGTTATCTGATCGCAAGAGGATTTCGAAGATATACTCCTGAAATTTTAGGTATCTTATCGGATATGGAAGTTCGCTATTGGAACGATCGCCAATATCCTGATTTGTCTGGACAGACTCTCCCTTTGTGGAGTGAGAAGGAAGAGGCTTATATTCGTCATCATATTGAATCATTTACAAAGAATCAATGTGAGACGATAGAAAATTCCTTTCAACTTGAACAACAAGATGTAGGAAAAGTAAATTGGGCTCCTTATATTACACGAGCACACGACTGGTGTTCCCATTTTCGGGTCGCTGATGCGCTAATGGGAAATCGAGGAGCCTACAAAGCCTATGGGTATACATCACCTTAAGGAGTATGATCAGGAGGAAGATTTTGGACGGTAGGAGTCACATATTGATCGGCTAATTTTTTACCGATGATGACGGAGGCTTGGTGCTGAGAAAGTTGTCCATCTCCCATACGATCGAGCATAGCCAACATGGTCTTGAGATTCTGTTTGCTATACCCTTCCTCTGAAGTGACAGCTTCAAAAAGATTTTTATAGTCACGAGCAAAGTCAGGAACTTTCTCGGTAATCTCTTTTACGGAAAGACCAGACTCTTTGAGCTTGGACACTTCATCTACCATTGCCCGTACGTATGCGGCACGTTCCTTAGGCAAGAAGGCAAGAGGAGCACGTTCTGCTTCCGCCATCGATTCGCGAATATTTCTGCGTTGTTCCATCTTGTTGGGAAAGAAGATTTCTTCGCAAGAAAACTTCCCGCATCCGAAAAGGAGACATGAATTCTACAGCAGAAGTTCCCGTTGTTTCAGCAAATGCAGGAAATCCTGAAGCCCTTTCGGATCCAAACAGTCCTGAGAGTCTTGCGAAACGAGCCAAAGAACAACAAAGTCAGACAGGTGCTGATACCAAATATGATGAGCGCCCTCCTGAACGTTTACCCAATTCAGCTGCGGGATTCGTAGATTATCGTACGGAGTGTCCTGATCCAGCGGTGGCGGGAGCGGGAATGTTTTTGAGTCTTGCGATTTTGCTTCTTTTGTATGCGTCAGCACCTGATAGAATATAGGTATCCTAATAGAAGAATGGAGAGTGATAGTGATGATAATTTAGGTCCTCCGCCATCTCAACAAGAACTTGAGAGTATCGAGACTAAAAAGAATGAATTTCGAACTGTTCTTTTACACTGGAAAAAGTCGTTTCTTTCAGAGTTAACAAAAGAGGCGCAAGATACCACTGTCTTAAATACATTTTTGAAGGAATGTGCAATATTGTTTTATGAACTCCGCAATGTGATCGAAGGTCAGAAGGCACGAAGAGCTCTTGTAAGTCATCCAATCTGGAAGCGCATACAAAAATTACATATCTTTCCGGTTCAAGAGCCATTGCTGCGTATGGAATTGTCGCAGATCATTTTTCGCGATTTGATCGAATTCCCTTTTACATTCAACAGTCGGTTAGCAAATTCATTTATGAATCAGAATAGTCTTGAACATACTCAAATTGTCCCTAACAAATAGAATGGGTCCTCTCTCCATGAGAAAATCAATGCCAAAATCAGTACCTTATAATGTATTTCGTGGATGCCCCTCCGGATATCATAAACGCTCATCGTATAAATCTCCTCGTGGACTCTTAGTTCCTGCGCGTTGTGTTCGTGCGACCACAATTTACAAGGAATCCAGTGCGCAGTTCAAGGCTCGTACGTTGAAGCGCGTAGAAAGTCGTCGTCGCCGAGCCCATATTCCTGTTCGAGCCACACGCAAATGCCCGCCCGGCGAAATCCGTCGTACAGGCTATGTAAGACGTTATTCGACTGGAATCCGTCGTCGCGGCTACACGGTTCGTCGTCGTGATGGTGTTGCGTATCGCGTGTACCCTGAAGCCTCACGTATGATTGTACGCTCCTCTTGTATTAAGGACCGCGGTCTTCCAGGCAAAGGTCCTCGTCTTTTCCCGAAGTTGTTTGGAGGCACTCGCCGTCGTCCTTCCGTCTATGGAATTGGTCCTCTCCGCAAAGGTGAATTAACCAAGCATGGATACTCCACGCAGAAGAGCAGCGGCTCCCGCCACGCAGCCTTACGGAAAGCGGTGAAGGAATTTGGTGCTCTCGGTGTCTATCGTAAACTCAATGCTGTGGCAAAGTTGGGAGTTCGCTCAGCAAAAACCCCGTCGAAGACATTCAAGACGGATCGCAATTGGGTGCGCAACACTTATGGTCCGCTCAAAGCTTTTTAAATCCTGATCAAGATTCATCTGTGGATCTTACATCATGATTTTTCTGTATCTAAACAGAAGAACGGTCGAAGATGATCGGCATAGTATTTATGACCATATTTTTATTCGCAGGACTTTACTCCTTTATGAATTTATCTGATACAAAAGATATCATAGAGAATTGGCCCAAGCATCGTTGTAAGGTGAATATTATGCCGTTTGCGTCCTTTTATGGACACAATACTGGAGAAAATTTTGATTATTGTATGAAGAATATTTTTACGGGAGAAGCGGGTCCTATGTTATCTCCTATTTTTATGGTGTTGGGTACTATGTTAAGTACAATCAGTATCATGATTACAACAATTAATTCGATTCGTGTTCAATTCGCAACCTTTATGGGAGGCATCAATCTCATGTTTCAGAACTTTGCGGATCGCTTTGTTCAACTCACGTATCGCATTCAAATGACAGCTGCACGAATGAAATCACTGATGAACCGAGTCTTTGGCATCTTTTTTGCCATTATTTATATGTCAATGTCTGGATTAACTTCTTTAACAAACTTTTCAGAGACATTCTTGTTCTCGTTCTTAGATACCTTCTGTTTTGATCCCACAACTCCTATTGATGTCCAAGGACGCGGTCTCATTCCCATTCGAGATGTGAAGATAGGAGATATTTTAGCGGCAACAGGTGGGCGTGTGACCTCTGTTTTTTCTTTTGGCGCAAATGGTCAACCCATGGTACAACTAGGCGATATTCTTGTCTCTACCAATCATTTTGTACAAGATGGTGAAAAATGGGTTCGCGCAGAGGAACATAGTCAGGCACGTCGCGCTGCGCCTTGGACTGGAGGTTCAGAGCGACCTTTGATTTGTTTGAATACAAGTGATCATCGAATTCCTCTTGGTCCATTTACATTCCTTGACTACGATGAAACAGAAGAGGCGGATACTGAAACGATGAATTGGGTGGAAACACGTGTCAATGGAATAGAATCAAAAGAAGCCGCCGACGATATTTCTTACTCAAATGTTCTCGATCCATCTACACTCATCAAAATGAAAAATGGGTCTTGGAAAGCCCTTCGTGATATTCAATTGTACGATGAAGTCTCGACAGGTCGTGTGATTGGACTTGTTGAAAAGGAAATCTCAGAAGTGTCTCATCTTCCGAACCATCAAACAGTGGGAAGCGGCTTGTTGATCTGGAACGAAGGAAAATGGGTTCGTGCAGGAAGCCCGTATCCCAAAGAACTATTGGAGATTCCAGTTCTACATAAAAATGTAATTTTAACACCTTCGGCTGTCGTGGAAACAAATACTGATCTTGTCTTCCGAGATTATATGGAGATCCATTCTCCAGATGCCGAGCATGCTTACGAAAAAGCAATCCGTTCATATTGAGACTCCAAGAAATCAAACGAATGAAAAGGAATGGACACAGCTCCTTTAGCAGGAATATCAATACTTCTTACAGCAGGGCTTGTCTGGATTCTTTCACAAGGATCCATTGAAGCAGTCAAAGCAGACTGGAAAAATCGTCGATGCGAGCTTCCTGTCATGTTTATGGGAAAATTATACAAACCATCTGATGATCCACGATCAGGTGACGACTTTGCGTCAGATAATTTTGATTTTTGTATGAGACAAACAGCGAAGGGCATTTTTAAACTTTTTTTAGCTCCAGTGTTTATGCTCATTGGAAAACAAATGGATATGTCTTTTGTTGTAGATGACGCAATTAATATGATGAGACTGTTACTCGCGCAAGGAATGGTATCGTTTAATAAAATTATGGACCCGTTCTATCGACGATTTCAAATGATTGGGACACGATTTGCTCTTATTTTTCGTCGATTTATGTCAGCAATGGAGCGTATTTTTGCGATCGCCGTAACCTCTGTGTATCTTGGAATTACAGCCATTGTTGGAATTCAGAACACAATTGATTTTATTATTAAAGTCATTTTGATCATTATGGGTGTGTTGGTGGGTATTTTTATTTTGCTATTCCTTATTCTTTGGCCTGTTGCACCCATTATTATTACCACTATCGCGGTGCTTGCGAGTGTAGGTGTAGGTGTTGCGGGGGCGAGTGTCTTTTGTTTCCAAGCCGATACAGAAGTGATGCTCCAATCAGGAATGACAAAGCCTATTTGCCAATTGGAAGTGGGTGAACGACTCAAAGACAATGGATATATTGAAGGAATTTTATTGACAAAACGTGAAGAAACAGACCAGTTGTACTCGTATAAGGGTGTGATTGTGAGTGGATCGCACTTGGTCTGGGAAGATATGACATGGAAACCTGTTGAAGAAGCGCATCATGCTCTTCCTATTGAATCCACAACATCACGTCTGTATTCTTTGCGCACGTCGAGTCGCACAATGACCGTAAAATCAGAAGGATCTGAAATTTTATTCCGTGACTGGGAAGAAATTTCTGAAGGAGATGAGACAACAGATGCGGAATGGGATAATCTTGTCCAAACAATGATATCACAAGAGGTGATACCACAGGAAACTTCAGATCAAGACCCTATGTTTTCACCTCATGCTCTTGTCTTTACAGAATCTGGATTGACTCCGCTCTATACAATAAAGATTGGCGATACTGTTGCGATTGATACAGACCATAAACAATTCTCACGTATTTTGGGAATTTACAGAGGAATCACACATCATCCACCTAGAAAACAAGACTCCAAATGGGCGACAGATGGCGTTTGGTGGAAAGAAGGCGAAAACTGGGTTCACAGAGATCACAGTCCTATTTCGAGCATGGTAAAGACAATTGGTCTTCATTTAATTACAGAACATGGTTGTTTCTGGGTTGAAACAGATGAGCATTCCGGTATAGTGCGAGATTTCACAGAAGTAGGTCATTTGTATTTGCCCAAAACCATGAACTTTTTACTCCAACGGTTGAATGAAAAAACCAAAGACTAAGAAGAAATCATGCGTCTAGGGTTTTTGATCACAGGATTGGTAATTCTCCTTGCGGCGAATCTTTTAATGGTAGCTATGAAGCCCGGTAAGTCATCTTCTGAGGGATTTACCAACTATTTCCTCCAGAATGCTGGTGGAGCCAAGTCAACATACCAAGCCATTGGTGCGTACGACAATGTGAAGCTTGAGACTGGAAACAATGTAAGTCAGTGGAGATATACGGCTCCTAATGAGAAGTTAATCGGTCCTGAATTCGAGGTAGGTCCCGACAATCTTTTCATGTTCAAGAGCAACCAGTGCAAGCCTGAGTGCTGCGGTGCGTCCTTCTCTTGTGGCGGCGGCTGCGTATGTACTACCCCCGATCAGCGCCAGTTGATCGCATCTCGTGGTGGCAATCGCACTGCTCCTGATGATGGTATGTAAATAGCAGAATTTCTTCAATACCAATGAAAGCATAGATTTGACTGTATGCTTTGATTAGGGAATGTCACAAATCTATAAATGTACAATTGTGGGAATGGGTGCAGCAGGACTTCTTGCTTTGCTCTTATTTTCACAGGACTCCAAAGTTCAACCTGAGGAGATTCTTTGTATTGATCCGCACCATGATGGCGGTGATCTTCAACGTGTTTGGAGTTCTGTGTATTCTAATACAACATGGAGTCAACTTCTCGCGATCTTACCTTCTACGATCCGTCTTCCTGAGCGATGGGCATCACTCGATCCTTCCGCTCCCACAAGTTTAAGTAATTATATCCAATGTTTGCGATATGTTGTAAAGGACTATCTTGCGCGATGCGAAGTTGTCTATGGAACTGTAACGGATGTAACTCCACGTGATGAATCCAAGTGTATCACTGTTCACTGTCGAACCAATACAAATGAACAGCTTCAGTTTAAAAGCAAAACAGTCCTCATTACGACAGGAAGTGAAGCGAAACGTGGCGATCTTCCAATCCCTTGTATTCCTCTTTCAGCAGCATTACACACTGGGCTTCTTTCAACCTATGTTCAACCTGGACAACACGTGACAGTTTTTGGAACAGCACACAGTGGAACAATTATTTTGAAGAATCTTCACACTCTTGGAGCACGAACAACGGCATTTTATAAGACATCGAGACCCTTCTTATTTGCGCGTGATGGCGAATATGATGGAATTAAACAAGAGTCACAAACTATCGCTGATGAAATCCTCAGTGGAGTCTACACACAAACACAGCTTGTTCCTTTAACAAATACGGCACAACTTATACGGGCAGCAAAAAAGAGTGACTGGGTTATTTACGCGACAGGATTCACACCTCGAGGGCTTCAGGGACGATTCTGCGAATATGATGGTCATACGGGGAAACTTGTGAATTTGGAGGGAGTATGGGGATTTGGAATCGCATATCCAAATATCGCCGAAGATGGAATTCATAAAGATGTAAGTATCCCGTCATTCTATACACATATTCGAAACCAGATGCCTACGATTCTTGAATCTTTTTATGCTTAAAATACAGATAGACCGATGAGCAATTACAATTTCAATATGCCACGTAGAAATATGAATAGCATTTTACCTCTTGGCATCCCTGGAGCAAATGCTATTAATCGGCTCCGAGTCAATGTAGAAAACTTTAATAACAAGGTGAACGACACTCTTACGAATACGTACAATGCCTTTGCGAAAAAGACATCGAATGCTCTTGAAAATGCGTCAGATGCTGTATCCGATGTTGCGAATTCAGCGGCACAGGCAATTCCATTTGCGAGCAATGTAGCAGGCAATGCTGTGAATGCAGGAACTCCTGCTAACTCAAGCAAGACAATCATGAGCTTGGGTGTCTTTGCGGCACTTGTATTCGCCTTCCTCCTCTTGTTTACCTATTATCGTACGGAGATCACGGAGAGTTTGAATGCGCTTTGGACAATGATACGTGAGTCCCTTGGTCTTCAGACGGCACCTCCGGATGCGCTTGAGCTTGGGAAAGTACCTGGACAAGAGGTTCTCAAGCCATCCGTCCCCCCTCAAGATGATAAGCCATCAAGCTCTTCGATTGCGGAGAAGGTTCTTCCTGCTGGCGGAGCAGGTCCTGAAGTGTTCAACATAAGCAAGAATACATTTACATATTACGATGCTGAGCCCCTCTGTAAGGCATTGGGTGCGCAACTTGCTACCTATGATCAGGTGAAGGAAGCCTGGGAAAAGGGGGCAGATTGGTGTAACTATGGATGGGTGAAGGGTCAGAATGCCGTCTACCCTACTCAAGAGGGTACTTGGGAGAAATTACAGAGTGGACCTGAGGAAGATCGCATGAGCTGCGGTCGCCCTGGAATCAACGGTGGCTATTTTGACAATCCTGAACTCCGTTTCGGTGTCAATTGTTATGGTCCTAAACCTGCTCAGTCCAAACATGACGAAGCAACCATCGCGAAACGCAATGGTCAACCTTTGACGCCTGCGGGAATTGAATTTGAGAAGAAGGTCAGCAAGTATCGTGGTGAAGCCGACAACATTGGATTGCTTCCTTTCAATGAATCCAAGTGGGCTTCTAATTAAAAAATTTATGTTATACACTATGATATATACTTTTATGAAAAGTAATTATCATACACTATTTTAATATAAACTATTTTTATCTTTGGTATACAATGGATCACTTGATTCATAGGGATGTCCACCATTTTCATCTTCAAAGTCTTCAAACTCTTTGTCCACGATCATCGTTGTACTCGAGGAGGTGAGATCGAGGCGGGCATACACAAAATACGGAATCCAAAACATATTTTTGTGATTGTCCCCATAAAAATCAGTCATTTTCCCCCATGTTCTCCAAAAAATATCCCAGTCATCTTGAGGAATTCCATTGTAAAGATAATATTCATAATCCGCATCTTGTTCTGCGCGGAACAATCTTCGTCTGAAGGGTTGAAATTTCCATTCACTGTCTCGTCCATTGTACAAAATATCGACAAGATCATTTCCAACAGAAGATATGTCTTTAAAAACATATCCATGATGATGAACAAATGGAATGAGCCCTTTGTTACAAAAATATTCAATGGCTTTGTATCGAGGGAGCACCGTGCGATAATCATCTTCATTAACAAACACACGTTTATGAAGCCATGTTTTCCATCGTGAAATAGCATCGCGACGCACAAAGCTTGAAAATTGGGGAATTTGAGGTTCTTCACTCATTCTATCGACCACACGACTTGATTGTCTATGTTCTATTGTAGTTTTGCCGATAGACTTTAGACCAAAGATGGGCGTCTTTTTTCTTTTTGGTGTTGTCGCACTATACACAGACAACAAAGCCTATACAAGTAGCCCATACAGAGCTGAAATTTGTTTTTGCGCACAAGTGTAAGGGCGATCATTGTACTTATAATTCTACATTGAGTATTTAAATTGAATCTTATTGAGGAAGTCCTGGAAGAGGAGGTGGACCAGGAATGGGTGCTGGAGCAGGACCTGTCTGTTTCTTTAATTTTTTACTCACTTCAAATCCTCTCTGTTTTCTCATAAATTTCATAATAGCTTGTGTCTCATCATAAGGACCTGTCGCACCTTTGCTAGCATAATACGCATGGAGAAGTTCTTCAATACGTGTTATGGTTAATGGTTGAGAATGACGCTCTTCATTCACAACAATTCGTCCTCCTGCGATCTGAATGACGGCATTTTCCATACTATTACTTTGAAGATGACCAATAATTTTGTCTTCAAAATCGTCTCGAAGACGACGAGCATTTGTAGCTTGGCGATTGAATCCAAGTACTAAATTATCATAATGGACCCAATTTCGAACCCAATTTGCGAGATCGTTCGTATTCATGATACTATACTGGAGTGGGAACTTGCGGTATTAAAGCAGACGCAATAAATCCGGGTTGTGGTCCTCTCATTTGTATAAAGACCATTGCGAAAGTCAACATTGCGACAATCAAAAGAAGTGTAAACAAAACACATGTAAGGACAATATACGGGAATACGCGTTCCATGACGTGATTTAGAAGGGGGTCAATTAAATAATGTTGTATGCGCTGCTTGGTCTGTGTATCACTTAATAAAACAATCGCCTTTTCCATCAATCCTTCCCACATAGAGGGTTTGGCTTTCAAAAGTCCCGGTTTCTGTGAAGGTGTTGAAGTTTGATTGGTAGCAGGTCCCATGATCTGATACACTTTCTGGAAAAGAAACGTACGGAATGAGCGTATAATCTAGGACCTTCAGAGAATTCGTCTGAAATAGAACGTAAATGGAAATCGGAAGACCTACTTGGACAGCTTCGAACACATCCTACACATTCCCTCTTCAAGGAACACTCCCTACACTTGAATCCTCGTCAGTCTATATTGAACCCTCAACAACGAGTATTCCGGTAGAATCTCGCCCATCAGCTACTGTTCTCATATCATCATCTGAATCATTATTTGAGGAGTTTATTGAAAAGAGCAAAAAGCATTTTGCTTCGGCATTAAAACTCAAGACAATCCTTTCCCGATTGACTCATACATGGTCAATGGGAGCTATTCCCATTGAGACTGCTGGATGGTATAAGCCTGTTTGGACTCCGAAAGAGATCATCGTCAAGTCGCGTGAATTTGTTCTAGCATGGACATTGTTGTCCCTTGTTCCTACTGAGCCTGTGATCCCTCTTGAATTTTTAGCCGCGCCGACACCCCGTGCTGGGTCTCCGGCTGAAGGAGTACGAACAATTCAAATCCAACCGACACAGACGATGAGTGGATTGGAGGAAACAGAACCTGAATTTGTGGACTCCGATCTCCACGATTTTACAAATGAATATGAAGCGTCCGACCTTTCCATTGAACGTCGAAAGGTTCGCGAAGCAAGACTTCGGGCGGCTTTAGCAAATTTGAAGGCTGAACGAATGGCAGAGAAATATTACCGCAAATACGGCATTCAGCCTGGTGATGAGTCCGAATTAAGTTCCGATTCAGAAGATGAAGAGGGGGTGTAAACTTTTTCAGGTGTTCTCAAAAAAAATATAGACTTGGACTAACATAGAGACAACAAATGGCATCGGTCGTAGGTGATATTCGAACCTTAGTTTTCGCTATCTTAGTTTTAGCCGTTTTTGTAGGCGGTGCTTACTTGATCAATCCTGGATATGTCGGTCGCATGCTCGGTCTTCGCGAAGGCTTCAGCAGCATGGGTGTTCCCACTATGGGTCAAGATGCGAACTACAAGATGAACGCTGCTTCTATGGACGTTTCTGGTGCTGTACAACAGGCGGCTGCTACTGCGAACCCTAATGTAGCCACTGGTGCGACGGGTGCTGCGGGCACAATGGGTGCTACCACGGAAGGTTTTGGTGATCTTTCTGACATGGAAGGTCCCGCTGGATTTGGCAATGCCGAGCAACCCGCTGGCTGCTACCCTCGTGATCAGCTCACCCCCAGTGAGCTTTTGCCCAAGGATCCTAACTCTGTGTGGGCTCAACAGAATCCCATGGGAACAGGTTCTCTCAAGGGCAAGAACTTCTTAAGTGCGGGTGCCCTCATTGGTGTCAACACTGTAGGACAATCTCTTCGTAACGCCAATTACCAGCTCCGTTCTGAACCCCCCAATCCTCAGGTCCCTGTTTCTGTTTGGTCACAGAGCACAATCGAGCCTGACGTCAATCGTCGTACTTTGGAGGTCGCTTAAATGCTTCCAATCATGTAATTTAACCTTTTTACTGTTTGAAGTTCAAACACGAAAAAGTGATGGCTATCTTCTCGATAAATAGAAGAAGAATGTTTGGAGACATTCAATCAGCACTGCAAGATTTACAAGGACGACTCGGCATAGGAAGTTCCTATCCAACTGTTTCTGTAAAAAGTACGGTTGATGGATTTACATACAATGTCCGTGATCTTCCTGACAAGCAACAGGCTGCCGATCTGATGGCAAATGTGAGACTTCTGATGAAGAAACTCTATTTACATTTGGAATCGAGCTTCCCCGATAAACAACAGGTCAAACTTCTACTTCAAAACTTTCGACCTGATCCTCAACGACTTCTAGAATCTACTCCTGATGCTGAGCACACGAGCTACAGCGTAAATAAAGGACAGTCAGTACATTTATGTTTACGGCAACGTTCGGGTGCGAATGAAAGTCTTGTTGATCAAAATATCATGATTTTTGTTGCGATTCACGAAATGGCGCACATGATTACGCAGTCTGTGGGACATGAACCTGAATTTTGGAACAATTTTGGATGGTTGCTTCGTGAAGCTGAAAAGATTGGTGTTTACAAATATCAGGACTTCAAAGCACAACCTGTCGCTTATTGTGGTGTTCAAATCACAGATCAACCTCGTTATGATCCGTCGAAAGATGGGTCTGACGTATCCATCGGCAAAATGTTTTCCCTTTAAGGATATAGAATGGGTGAGGAGCTCACGAAAAGATTTTCTGAAAATATGTCGTCATTTTTTCAGGAAATACCAGATATATTACCGACATTTCAAGGCGAATACAAAACAAAACCTCTGAAGGTGTTGTATTTTGAATCGCCAACCGCAGCACCCCGAGAAGTCAAGATCCCTTTGTATCCGTTTCAGACCATTCAAGAGTTGAAAATGAAAATTGCCTTGTCCTTTTCGAAAGAAGGAAAAGGTGATGATCCTGCGTATTTATCACTCTTGATCCCTCTTCCTGATGAAGATGAAACAGAAGAGAATCAGACACGAAGCTACATTCCTGCGGATTTTCTCTGGATGGTTCCTTCCAAAAAGGGAAAGGCGATGGAAGTTCCTCTTCAGAATCCTTTTGAGCGTATGGTTGGAAAGGGAGATGGCAACTTTGTAGGCTTAGACGGTCGCCGCAAACCAATTTCCATTTCAGACCACAGTCGTCTTCTTCTCGAAGATATACAACAAGACCGTTTGGATCGCAAAGTCACTGTTCTTCATGCGTTTTTCTATTCGGATCTTGAACCCAAAATTCAGGCGGTACGTCCCTTTTCCGAGGCGACCTGGTACAGCAAACTATACCCCTATTTTCCTCGCTTATCCATTGAAGCACAAGGCGCTCTCACAAAAGAGCAAATCGATGAAACGGAATTGTATACCCAATATGTTCTTCTCGCAGATCTTCTCTTAGAATCCTATGATGCGCTTCTTGGAACTTACCGTGAACAACATACAAAAAAGGAATATGACCCCTATCGTCTTCGATTGGGTGGAATTAAATATTTGCGCTTGTTGTGGAAGGCTGTTCAGGATGAAGACAAACAAAACGTGGACATTTTGTTCTACAAGTTGCCTGTGAAGACTGAGCGCCCGTTTTTGCGTATTCTTCCTGCGGATGGAACGCCTGTCTCCAAGATTCTTGTGAAGAAAGATCCTATGCCCAAAACGCCTGCAATCTCGGATCCCAAACTCCTCTTTCAATGGGCACAAGAGAAAAGCCCTACTCCTGAGCGTGACTTTTTGATGGTGAAGACCATTTTGAAGCCGCCGAGAGAAGGAACTCTTACATATTATGGGACAATGCGTATTTTCAGTGACAATGTGGCTGATTATATTTTAATGCCTCCCAAACACATTCGTTTCTTTGATCTCAAGGTTCACCTTCAGAATTTCCCTGAACTTTTGGAACAAGCAATTATAGACACACCGTTTCGTTCGTATCTTCCTGAGATCGATCGCGCAAGCGTTTTGTGTGGGATTCGCTTACCAAGTGATACACCTCCTCTTCGACGTGATGACTTGCGCAATCGCGTGCTTGCGATGAGTTATTTTTTCCAGGAAATTGTACCTCTTCCTGGTCCGAAACCGTTCTTAACCTTGCGGTTCAAAGCAGTCAGCAACTATGTGAACCAGGATCGTATCAATTCGTTCTTAAAACAACTCACAGACCGCTTCATTGAAGAAGGCATTCCTCTTTCTGAACAAACAGAGTATGTCATGCGTGAATTCAATCTTCCCTATCGCCAAGCCTATGCGTATGTTTCTAAATTCCACGATCGAAGCACAGAATTTACAGTGATTGATCCTGATGCGAAGGAATTTATCAGCACCTACAATTATGGCGTAGATATCGTCATTTTTGCGCAACACCCCACATACTCGTTCCATATCTATGGAATTAACTCTCAAGAGACATTGCGACGTGTAATGACAGCGCTCTATTTGCTCTTCTCTACAAAATCTGATGATTGGACAACAGCCAGACGCTATGTTCAAAGATTTAACAAGACCGCAGAAGAGGTTCACGCCAGCCCGCCGACTCCTCCTCCTGCGACAACAGTGGCAGAACTTCCCACACAAGCTGAAATGGATGAAGCTCCTGAAACATTCGATGAAAGCATGATGAATCTTATGTTTGGCGCATTTGGAGATGAAGCACAGGCGGGAAATACTCTTCGCCACAATGCGAATGTGAATCCTGCGGCGGAAAACTTAGGCAGTCGTCTCGCAGGACCGCCGCCACGTGAAGAACTCGCAGGAATTCTAGCTGCGCCTCCTCGTGCTCAACTCTTAGCCTCTGCCGCTCCTACACAAACTGTCGCCCCTGCCAAACCGGTCAACAACACAGGTCATATCCCTGAAAACTTTGAGAATTACTTTTTGGATCGTCTTCAAGAGGCGGATTCTCGGTTGTTCAACTACAAGAAGGCGGATGAGTCTGAAAAACAATATGCGTCCATGTGTCAAGCAAATGATATGCGACAGCCAATTGTCATGTCACAGGATCAATATGATGTGATGATTGAAAAATACGGAGAGAAGCGTTTTGTACGTGTAGGATATGATCCTGAGTCAGGAGAACCCTTTGAAGATGAAGTTCCTGAAGAAGGCGAATCGATCAGTGTCATTTTCTATGGATCAGAACCGTCTCGTTCCTTTTATTATTTGTGCCCCAAGTATTTCTGCTACAAGGATTACATTGTTGTCTTTGAATCCGACTTGGTTTCCACCATTGACTATTATGGAAAGGAAAAGCCTCCCAATACATGCCCCTTCTGTCACGGAAAGGTCATTCCTCCTGAACGCAGAAAGAAGCCTGGTGAAGGAGAAACAGTGTTCCAGCGAAAGGTCAAACCAAAATCCGACAACAAAGCCCACGTGGTGGTCGGTTGGTTATTGAAAAAAGGCGCACACCCTGAAGGATTCCGTCTTCCTTGTTGTTTCCTCGAAGATCAGAAGATCTCTCCTGCGGATCCCGTCTTCCAACCGTATCGTGATCAGATGCGACTCACAAAACCCGTCGAATCAACAAGCGCAGTAGTTCCCACAGCACCTCAAGGACCTGCTGCTGAGGCGGCTTCTCAGGACTCTATTGATTATGCGACAGCGATGAACAAAGCCTATCAGAAAAATATTTTAGGACCTGAGAAATTCCCTCTTGAAGTAGCGGACAAAGGACCACAAGTGGGTCAAGTCCCTTCTATCCTCGATACCTTCTTTGATCAAAATCCAGCAGATATGTTGTCGCGTGATTTCAATCGTATGTTGCTCAAGCCTGTCTCAAGAGGATTTGTACGTCTTGCTGTTGAAAATCGTACCGCTACTAAACCTGATAGTTTCTTATCAGCCATTGCGCCCTTCATCAGCCGCGATACGCAAAATTCCATTGAAGATGTCAAAGATCGTTTGTTGATTGAAATTACACCCAAAATCTTCATGTTTTTGAATTATGGCAATCTTCTTCTTGAGTTTTATGATCCCAATGTCGCAATTACAGAAGATTTAGGGCTTTGGGCATCCAAACATTTGGATTTGAGCTATGAAGATGCTGCGGAATATATTGAGCGCATATACAAAAGCTATACGAACTTTTCAAACTTCATCAAATCTCCCAATCGTCGTAAAGAGTATCGTCAATTTGCGCACTTCTTATCTTCAAAACTCCCCATGACAATGAACCGTGGAATCCTCTTTATGATTCTCGACCATGCGGAAGATGGGAAGTTGACGGTTCGTTGCCCGCCGTTTGGCTATGACCCTGAAAAACATACGACATGTGATATCGGATTGCTCTATCATCATTACTCAGGATATTATGAGCCCCTCTTCTATGTCGAAAATAGCATCAAAACACGCGAGAAGCCTGAAATCCACAAAACTGTTCTAAAATTCCAAGCCGCGGATGAAATTTATTGGACAGATATCTTGCGCAAACGTGTTCACGAGTTCCGAACCCAGTGTGTCGCATCCAACAAAGGATATTTTACAAGTTTGTCTATGATCGATAATACAGCACTCTTATCACTTACAGAGGCAATTCAGAAGTTGAAGAGCCCCCCTCCGCTTGTTCCTGGATCGAGATTGTTCAATGGAATTGTCAAAGATGCGTACAATCACACTGTTGGAATTACATTTCAGATTGTTCCTCGTGGAAAGCCGATCGTCATCCCTGTTGTGGACGATGGAACATTGAACTTTATTGATCGACACGTGTACTTGGATTGGGATCTCGTCAAAGACACCGCCGCACCTGCGGATGAAATCTATACCTTCTATGAGAAATATGTAGTTCCTACCTTCCCTCAGCGCGAAGGATACAAGATTGTCCATCGTGTCGAAAGCCGAGGCGAACGCCAATTGGTCGCACTTCAGTTAGCCAATGGAATCTACATTCCTGCGCGCCCGCCCCTCAAACCAAAAGTCATTGAGCATTTGAATGTAGTAGCGGTAAGTGAAATGGAATATTCCATCAATAAGGAAATCTATTTTGGGAACAAGACAAAGGCGGAGGCGAAACGCCCTGAAGAATTATTGAAAGCAGAACAAAATAATTTAGAGGAAGTCTATCAACACCTTCGTTTCACCTTTGGACGCTGGATTAGCCAAAACACAACCACCCAGGAAGTTAAGGAAAAAATTATTGAACTTGTCAAACGTCGTGATCTTCCATTATTTGAGAAGCGAAAGCGCCTCTTCATTATGATTGGTTCGACAGTTGGAAGTTGGTTGGATACAAGCCCAAAGCCTGCGGATGCGCCTGAAAATGACGATGGAGTCTCTTCCTTATTACGAAAGGATTGTATTTTTGAAACCAAAAAAGATAAAAATCTCTGTACAGGACGGTGTGTGTGGAGATCAAAGGCTGAACCTGGAAGCGGAGAGCCAGTGGGGGCTTGTTATTTACATGCGCCTGCGACAATACGACTTGGAAAAATGAAGGCGGAAGATGGTACATATAAAGAACGCATTCTTAACGTAATTCCTCTCTTTGTTCATCGTCTTCTTGAAGAACTCTTGCGATTCCCTGAAAAGCGTGAACAGCTTCTTGAAAATCAGGTGTCTTCCATGATCGCACTCAAGGATGCTGTACTCTTAGGAAAGAATCAATACATCATTCCTGAAGATACTACCGCATGGTACGATCTCTTGCGAATGGACTGGATGCCCAGCATCCATGAAACTCCGAAGTTTATGGAAGAAATGTCAAGAACATTAGCTCCTCTGATTCCAAAGACGGCAAGACCTAAATCGGAACGCGCAGAAGGAAAAGGGGAGGAGTAAAATTAAACGTCGCGCCACGCGATGAAGCGGTTACATACCATGCTCGCAACTAAAGATTATCAACATTTCCAGATTCTTTCAGAGGCTGGAGATGTTCTAGAAAGCTTTGAAGGATCGGCACAAGCAGAACGCGCTCTTCCTGGAGATACTGTCTATCGATCACAAGGAAAGCTTCGAATCATCCAGCGCGCCCCAGTTCCTCCACTCATTGGAACAATTATGATTGAAAGCAAATTCCTCTTTGGACATACAAGTCGAAATATTCCCATTTATCTCTTCTTTCCGTATGACACATCCTATCCTCCTATGCGTGTTGGATGCTCTTCTCGTGATGGAAAAAATAAGATTGGAATTGTGCGGTTTGAATCCTGGGCAGAAGGTGAAACATATCCACGGGGTGCTCTTCAAACACTTCTCGGTGACACAGGAAATCATGAAGCAGAAAAAGAAGCACTGCTTCAGCATTATGTACCGACACGAAAACAAATTCTAAAATCCCAACAAGTAGAGATGAACGTATCGTCTTCTCATCTCCCTTTGCTCGAAGGATATACATTTAATATTGATCCTGAAGGATGTAAGGATATTGATGACGTCTTTACTCTTGAAAAAATCAATGATACCCAGTGGAAATTTACAATTACTATTGCGAATCTCTTGGATGTTGTCAAAGATCACTCAGAACTCGATGAACTTGCTCAAAAACAAGCCACCACCTTCTATCGCGATGGAGAAGCAGTAGCTCCCATGCTTCCACGTTCTATTTCAGAGGATCTCTGCTCTTTGCTTCCAGGACAAGAGCGTCGAGGAATGTCTCTTGAAATGATTTGGGACGGGCAAACTCTTTCAGGCTTTCAGTTCAAAGAGACACGCCTTGTGAATACAAAAACCTACACCTATGAGTCCATTCAAGAACTTTCCTCTTCTGAATTTCCACGCAATCCTCTTGAAGTTATCGCAAGTGCTCTGAAAGGAGAGCCTACTTCAGATTCACATGAATGGGTGGAACAGGCGATGGTTCTGTACAATCGCAAAGTGGCTGAATTGTTTATGGAGACTCATACAGGTCTACTTCGACGCCTAGATGAGTTAGATCCTACAAAGCTCGAACAGAAAGCCGCAGAATATTGTCTTCCTGCGGAGGATGCTCGTCACGCTGCGTTTGGTCATGTCTTCTATACCCATGCGACATCTCCCCTTCGCCGATATGCGGATCTGCTCGCGCAACGCTATCTTCGCGCCGTTCTCGTCGCAAGAAATTCAGATCCACAACAACCATCTCTTGCGACACTTAAGCATCTCAATGAACGGACACGAGCTGCGGCTCGGTATGAGCGCGATTCCTTCTTCCTCGATTGTATGACCGCGGCTCCAGTGGGTGTCGTTCCTGCGGATGTGAAACAGTGGTCGAATCGCGGAGATACACTCTTCAAAGTTCATCTTCGTGTGCCTCTGTGGAATCGTTGCGTGAATGTTCGGGTAGGAGGCAAATGCCTAGAATCAGAAGAGGCTCTACAAATTCAGAGTAAAGATGGTTCAGAAGTATTCTCAATTGAAAAAGAAAAACCTGTTCTTCTTCATTACTACTGTGATATGAAGCAGCCAAACTGGAAACGTAGAATGGTGTTTTCGCTTAAACCCTATTCTGCGATGTCCCCTAGGGAGAACGAGGAATGAAAAACTCAGACAGTAAAAATTCGCTTGCGGAGTTAAATCCTCCTGAGCCGATCTGTTTTGTATGCTTAGAAGAGTCTTGTGCGGATGCCCCGTTAATTGAATCAAGTCTTTTGCGAAGTTGTGGGTGTAAATTTCATACCCACGCAGAGTGTTGGAATACATGGCGAAAAGGAAAGACGGATAATGACTGTCCTTATTGTGGTCGTCGAAGCCTTCATTTGAGCATTCCCATGACAGCACCCTTTCAACAAGAATATAAAAATCTTCCCATCACAAAATCAAAACAGAAAAAATATTGTATTGGATTTTTTATGTTTGCGGCAATTGTCATCGCCTCTACATTCATCATTCGTGCGATTATCTTAGAGAAGTAGATAGAGACTCTGGGGGCGAGCAATATCACGAACAATGTCTTCACGGAGACCTTCAAACTTGTGAAGATACTCGGTGTGTTCGCAATAGGTCATCATACAGGTCCACTCTTCAATTAGATTTCCAAGTTTGAGCATGGATCGAATGAAATTGCCTTCATAGATGCCATAGTCTGAACAGAGCACTGCGATATCTTCTCCCGTGTACCATCGACGCGCAATCTCGATCCAACTTCCATTCAGTTCCCAATATTTGGGTGGTGATCGGCAGTTCAAGCGTTTTTCGATGGTGATAAGCTCATTCGCATAATCATCTACATCATAAAGCGCGGTTTTTAGAGCCTCTGAAATGGGAAGACGACTGATGTCGACAGAAGTTTCATCCTCTTTGAGACCTTCTCCGAGGAAGGCGGCGAGGAAACAGACGAGATCTTCACGTGTAAAGTCTTTGTGGACCTGTTCATTGTACGCATGGGAGAGAAGAAGACTGTGCCCTTCATTGATCTCCGTCGCCAGAGTTCCAAGATGAGAGATGGTCGTGTCATCTTTGAGATATCCAATCTCACGAAGGAATGTGATCTTGTTGCGAATGGAACTTGTGGAATCCTGGAGACTATCGCGATCCTCTTGGAGTTGAGCAAGAGTCTCATCATAACGCTTCCATGCGCTGTAGAGTTTCCAAGCCGTTTCCCATTGAACCCCTTCATGAGAGTCTTTCCACTGATCCAGTTGCTTTTGAGCTTTCTTGCGCGCCGCATTTGTCGCTGTCTTCAACTGGGCTTCCAGATCATCGCGTACTCGAAGATCCACAATCTGTTCCTTTGTCAATCCAAGCGCAAGTTGAGTCTGAAGAACACCTTCGATCTCTTTCTGTGTAGAGAGGAGTTCTTGTTCACGTTGCTTGAACCAGTAGGAATTGTTCATGAGGTGAAGCCATTGGAGATTCTTGTTGTGTATGGTTTTGAGCAAGAATTCATAATGGAAATCCATGCGGCTCATGATAGGTGTACGACGACCGGTCATCATCTCTTTCATTTCAATGGAGGACACAGGATCACTTTTGGGAAGATAGAACACATATCCCTCGGTATCTTTTCCACGTCGACCGGCGCGTCCCGCCATCTGAATGTATTCGTCCGTTCGCAGCTTGCGAAGACCGGATTCGTTGGAGAACTTTTCTACATCGGTGAAGACAACCGTCTTGGTGGGCATGTTGATTCCCACCGCAAAGGTTTCTGTTGCGAAGAGAAGTTTGATAAGCCCTTTTCCAAAGAGAATCTCGACAATCTCACGAAGCACAGGGAGAAGACCGCTGTGGTGGAATGCGATACCCTTCTCAAGGAGACCGAGAAGTGTGTGAGCCTGCGGAAGCGTCTCGAGTTCCTTGTACTTATGAAGGTGAAAGTTCCAAATATGGCGTACAGAGGCGGCGTCACTGGAATCAATGAGATTCGCAGAGATCTTGGAGGCGTACATCTCACAGTCTTTGCGCGAGAAGACGAAGAACAGCGCAGGAAGAAGAGAGCGCTTCTGGAGCATATCGACCGTTTCATTCAACTGATGAATGTAAGAAGGAAGACCTCCAGGACCTTTGATCACAGGATCTTCATAGCCACCCGCACGACGCACACCAACCGCTGTCTGATGCGTGCGTTGATCACGACGCTTTTGCTCACGCCACTGAAGCCAACGCATATAGGTTTCTTGGTTGAAGACTTCCTTGTTGTCCATCAGCAACTGCGGCTGTGTTCCAATGAGAACGTGATGGAGAAGAGGAACAATTCGGTACTGGGTACTGATGAGGTGAATGGGAACTTGTTTGAGTTCACCGAGCCATTGCGCAAAGACTTCAGGTCGATCGATCGTTGCGGAAAGAAGAACAAGTTGAATGGAGGGATCCAGCAGAATGAAGGATTCTTCCCAGACCTTTCCACGCTCATGGTCGTTGATGTAGTGGCACTCATCAAAGACAACACCCCCTAGTCCATCGAGGCTGACGAGCCCACTTGTCCCCAGAGAGCGCGTAGAGGTATTTTCCTTGTAGAGAAGATTGCGAAGGATCTCGGTTGTCATGATCACAATCTGCGCGTCAGGGCGGTACTTGATATCTCCTGTGAGAATCCCTACAGAGGGATAGAGTTGTTTAAGATCGTGGAATTTCTGATTGGAGAGTGACTTGATAGGAGTCGTATAGAAGACGCGCTTTCCAAGGGCGAGCATACGTGCGATAAGATGTTCCCCAACCAAGGTTTTCCCAGACCCCGTTTTCGCGGTCACAAGAACATTTTCTCCTTTTTCAATCGCACAGAGCGCATATTTTTGGAAAGGATCTAGAGGAAAGGAATACTCTTTGGAGAGTTTTGTACCCTCGAACTCGGTACACGGAGCCGAGGGATCTACGATGTTGAGATACGATGACATTGATGCGAATACTTCTTAGTACTCGTATCAGTGTATCTTTACGCCTTCAAATTTCCATGTCTAAGATTCGTCATCGGAACTGAGCATCATACACTCCTTCTCGGCGATGGGGAGAATCACAGCCTGGTCGAGACCGCTTTTGACGGCGCGAAGACGGCAGTTGAGCATATCCTCGACCTCCTGATCCATACGATTGAGGCGCATACGACGGTAGTTGCCATTGTCAGGGTGGAGAATGAGAAGATACATATCCGCAATCTCGAGACCATAGAGATTCTCGAGAACCCAACGATAGACATTTAATTGAAGAGAATAATGCCAATAGTTACAATCAGGGAGGTGGGAAAGAGGACCGAGACCTGTTTGGAACTGGTTGTTTGTTTTAATGTCCTTGGAACGCTTCCAATCGTAAATTAAATATTTTCCATCACTCTTGCGACGAAAGATCATATCAATACTGCCCGCAAGTTTATGCTCCGCAGACCAGACCTCCCATTCTGTGCGATAAGGTTCAAGATCAGCCCCATGATCCTTCCAGAAATTCATGAAATAGCGCCATTCAGGAGTATCTTTCACTTGGGGAACAATCACATCTTCACGACCATTGAGGAATTGTTCAATGGCTAAGTGCATCGCAGTTCCAGCGCCAGAGGCTTCGCGACCATTCTTGTTCCATTGTTCAGCAATTTCATCAACTGTGATTCCAGGCTT
>JACCDP010997033.1_pt1 | contig 25317 bp, 16 predicted proteins | sample 7445841 | NCBI WGS metagenome assembly JACCDP01 (sample SAMN15323441, study PRJNA562643) | freshwater metagenome | isolation source: river surface water | place: USA:Blue River Watershed | collected 2017-08-17 | reverse complement strand
TCCTTTACCAGAACCTGAAACGTTCACTTATAAAATAACAACTGAATTGACCAATATGACTGGTTTTAGTTTAGTTGCTGGAGATGACTTGTCTCTTATTTCGGGTGATTCTTTGTTTGAATATTTGCCATCCACAAGAGCAGATGATAATTTTAGTGTGGACTTGACATTTAAACTTAGAAAAACTGGAACCATATCTGGAGTATCTTATACTCCCATTGAAATATTGCAATTTCCAAATGCAGTAGATAAAATAAAACTCACCAAGTTGAATCTAAACACAGTTAGAATTCAAGGTAATACTGTGGAAAAGTTCGACGAAGTGTATGAATTTGTATTCGAGAATGGTCAGCGGCAAATTCTACCTCCAACAACAGATAAAAACTTTATGGCTTTGGTCAGGTACAGTATGCCAAAACAAACCAGAATCCTGACCGAGTATTCTTTTATCTTGGATACATTTCCTTCTGATTTATCAAATACTAAAATAATTCAGCAATATAGTTACTGGACTCTAGATAGTGCTGTTGAAACTATCAAAGGTTTGGTCAAGCGAGGAGTGTAATGCCGGCAGTTCATAGAGTTTCTGATACGGTTCTTTCTCCTACCGGTACTGGTAGAGATTGTCAACATCCCATTGAATTAACACAGGATGCTGGCAATACTAGCAGTGTATTTGCTGAAAACTTACTTATTGTAAATAAAGGAGTCAAAGTAATAGAGCACAATGCCCCTGGTTGCCAAGAAAAAGATAAGGCAACCTTGAGCACTTGCTCAGCTACAGTATTCATTGGCAATCAAGGTGTTGCCAGAATAGGCGATCAATATGCAGATAATGTCGCCACCAAGGGTTCATCAACAGTTTTTTCTGGATGATGATTTTTTATAAATAACAAACTAACTAGATTAGTTTTTTTCGTTTTAACTTTAAGGAATTTTCAAATGGCTGGAAAAAGTGATACCTTCGAACTTGACGTGCTGAAACTTATTTTCAATGGCACTGCTATCTCCAATATTGCGGACAATGCTTCTTCTTCTCCCTTGACCAACTTGTACATTAGCTTGCACACTGCTGATCCTACTGATGCTGGTACTCAAGATGCTTCAGAAGCCAACTACACTGGCTATGCCCGTGTTGCTGTTGCTCGTACAACTGGTGGCTGGACTTGTGCTACTGCTGGTGGTGTAAGCTCTGCTAAACCAGTTGCTGCTATTAGCTTTGGTGCGTGTACTGGTGGTTCTTCTGCTATTACTCACTTTGCTATTGGTGTAGCTTCTACTGGCTCAAGCAAGGTCTTGTACGCTGGCAGTGTTAGCCCATCAATCACTGTAACAGCTGGTATTACACCACAGTTGACCACCAACACCAGCGTAACTGAAGACTAATCATGATAGTTTCTTGCGAAGGTCATGTAGAAAAGAAGTCTGAGAGTACTGCTCAGATTACTTGTATTGTCTCTGCAACCGGTATTGCTTTTTCTTCTAAAAAAGTAACTGGTGTAAAGGCAGTAATGCGTTACATTCGCAAGAAAGTGTTTTTTACTAAATTAGTTTTTATCAAAGCATTTGATGATATTAAATTAAAATTTGGTAAGAGTTCACAAAAACAATCAGGACAAATAGTCATTAATGGACCACCTACACCTGAGGTCAAAGCCCGTTAATATGTGCGAGTACATGTAATAGTGTACTCGCATTTTTATTTTTAAAAACAATATGTCTATATTAGCAACTACAGGATCGTCAGCAGTTACCTATAATGAATATGCCACAGAATATTTTTCTGAGGTGTACACAGAGATTGTTGCAGTTACTGCAACTGGATTGGGTATTGCCAATTACACTGGCACAAGTGCTTGTCAGTCAGAGGCAAGTGGTACAGTAGTTGCTAATGCAGATATTGTAGGTACTGCAATAGGTTCAACCGGTTTATCTGGAGAGGTCACTGCAAGCGCAGAGTTCTCAGGAACTTCAACTAATAGCGGAACTGTCTCTGCCACTGGAGCTGTACTTGCTCAAGGAGAGTTTACTGGATCCATTTATGGAGTAAGTGACCTTTCATCAGCTATTACAGCAAGTGGTGATATTCAAGGAACTTCAGCTGGAATTTGTCAAGCAAGTGCACAAGTAATTGCGGATGCCGTAACTGCAGGTAGTTCAGAGTCAGTGGCAATGGCAGTTGGTGTAGTACAAGCTACCGCAGTTATGGTAGGTTCTTGTACTACTGTAACCACTGTTCAATCAGAATTTGTTGCCACTGCACAGGTTGTAGGTGATTGCATAGCTACTAGCATTGCCTCTGCACAGCAAACTTCTAGTGCCCAGTTTTCGGGTGAATCCTCTAATGGTGGAGCTGTTATTGCCAGTGCCGCTGCTCTAGCTCAGGGTGAGTTTACTGCAACAAGTCATGGAGTTTCCTCTACTCAGTCGTACATTGAAGCTGGTGCACAATTTGAAGGTTCAGCACAATCCAATACTGCTGCAATAGGCACTTTGTTGGCTGACTCACAATTTACAGGTGAGGCATCTGCCACTGCAGTAGTCGCCAGTGACTTTGTTGCCATTGCTGAGGTGCAAGGTACTAGTACTAATGGTGGAATGGTTACTGCAGTTGCTGCAGCCTTAGCTCAAGGTGAGTTCACTGGTAATACAGCTGGAATATCTGTAGCCAGCAGTCAAGTAGTAGCCAGTGGATATTTTGATGGTTCTGGCACAAGCTCTTCAACTGTTGCGGCAACCGCACAAGCAAGCGCTCAAGTTGTAGGTCAAAGTGACAGTTCAAGTGTAGTACAATCTGACTTATCTGCATCGGCAGCTTTTGATACTAATCAGTCTAATTCAACTACAACACTGTCTGGTGATTTTATTGCCAACAGTGAATTTACTGGAGAATCAACTAATGCAGGAACTGTATCTGCCACAGGTGCAGTCCTAGCCGAAGGCCAGTTTACTGGTTCAATTTATGGTATTACCGATCTACAAGCACAATTACAAGCTGATGCACAGGTAATAGCACAATCATTTGGTTTTGCAGTTGCCATAGCTATTCCCCTTGCCAATGCAAATACAGCTGGTGATGCGCAATCTACTAGTACAGCAAATGCAGAACAAGTATCAAGTGCAGTCTTTTTTGGTACTTCTACAGCATCTACACAACTAGCTGGTGCATTTGAGGCAGATTTTATATCCACCGGCACTTGCCAGTCGGTTTCTATAGGTTCTGCTGAGATAGTTGTTACCTCTGCTGCAACTGGAGCAAGCAATGGAATATCCCAGGCAGGTAGTGAAATTGAAGCAACTGGATATTTTACTGGCGATGGTCAAGGTACTACTTTTGTACAAACACAAATACAAGCCAGCGCTGAATTTACTGGTACATCAATAAATTCTGGATTTGTCTCTGCCACTGGATCAGCCCTGGCAATAGGAGAATTTACTGGAGACTGCACAGCACTTGCAAGTGCTATTGGTCAATTTGAATCATTGGCTGAAATTACTGGCTCAGCCCTGGCAAGTTCAAGTTTTGAACCTGATGTTAATTTTACTGCACAGCATGAAGGTTCTTCAACAGGTGCTGGTGTTGCCAATGGAGAACTGTCTGCAACAAATATTTGTCAGGGATTGACCAATGGCACTTCCTTGGCAAGTTCCGACATTGATGCAATTGGAGAATTTGCCGGATCCTGCTCTGGTATTACTACTGCAGTTGCAGATATTCAATCTACTGCAGTAATGGTTGGGTCTAGTACAAATACTAGTTCAGTTGTTGCTACTGGAGCTGTATTTGCCACAGGTGAATTTACGGGTGTTATTACTAATACTACTACAGCATCTGGTAGTGTATTAGCACAGGGTGTGTTTGTAGGTGAGTCATTTGGTAATAGTACTGCCGAATCCGCTATTCAAGCACCAGCCAATTTAATAGGTTCTATTATTGGAGTGGCTACAGCCAGCTCACAAGTTGTTGCAACTGCTGAAATTAATGTTCAAATAATTTCTCAGACTTTGGCTACTGGTGATGTACAAGCAGATGCGCATTTTGACGGCAATGTGGTTGCCATTTCAGTGGCTAGTACACAAGTTGAAGCACTAGCACAGATGGTTGGAGATTCTACCAATGGTGGTACTGTTGTAGCAGTAGGTTCATCCCTGGCTACTGGACAATTCTCAGGTTCTGCTCAGGGTACTTCTTCTGCTGATCTGACCCTGAATTTAATAACTGACCTTCATGGAGATTCAACTGGTGTAGGTGTGGCAACTGCAACTGCTCAAGCAAGTGCGCAATTTGATGCGACTAGTCATGGAACTGGAACTGGCCTTGGATCCTTGCTGGCAACTGGCGAATTCCATTCTCATGTTGAAGGTTCTAGTATTGTAAGTGCAGATATACAAGCCAGTGCACAATTTGAAGGAACTGCGGTTGGAATAAGTCAAGCATCAACCGAGATTGTTGCCAATGCAGTGTTCTATGGTGAATCCTCTAATGGTGGAGCTGTTATTGCCTATGCAGAGGCGCTTGCAGATGGTCAAGTAACTGGTACTATTACTGGAAATAGTACTGTATCTGGGGTAGTTACTGCTAGTGCACAATTCGTGGGTGAATCTTTTGCAGTAGGTCAAAGTACTGCCTACTTGGTTTCAGACACTCAGCTTGTAGGATATATTAGTGGGGTTGGTACTGCAGACAGTCAACTACAAGCCACTGCTGAAGTATTAGGGCAATCTAGTTCAAGTACTGAACTCACTGGAGCAGTGTCCGCTCAAGCTCTAACAGAGGCTACTGCAAGTTCAATCGCTGAGATCAATGGTGTATTAATTGCTCAAGCTCTGACAACTGGAGCAGCTCAATCATTATCAGTTGCAGCTAGTGAATTAGCTTCAACACAGCAGATTACTGGTCAAGCTGAGTCAACCTCCGCGGCAGTTTCTGAAGCCAGTGGTACCTTGCACTTGTCAGGCTTGAGTGAGAATTCAAGTAATGTTGTGGCATTTGCCGAGATACTAGCATCTGGAGAAGTTACTGGAAATTCCACTTCAATAACTACTGCCCTTGCTCAACAAATTGCCAGTGCAGAAATTCAAGGTGCTGCTGTTAGCTCCAGTCACCTCACTGCTGATGTAGTTGCCAGTGCAGAGTTATTAGGACAAACTGCTGGTGGCAGTAGTGCACAATCTGAGGTAGTGGCTGGTGCACAGGTAGTAGGTAACAGCGAAAGCTCAACAGTTACTGTTGGTGTAATATTTGCAATGGCAGAAACTACTGGTGATAGTTCTGCCGTATCTACTGCACAGGCCAATGTAACTGCTATTGCTGAGTGTGCAGGTACAAGTACTAATACCAGCAATGTAGTGGCTGTGGCTGATCAACTCGCCACTGGTCAATTTACTGGCTCAGTTCAGGGGATTAGTTCTACTATAACAGAATTTGTTGCACATGCTGAGTTTCATTCTCATGTAGATGGAATTTCAACTGCTCAATCTGACTTGACTGCTAGTGCAGAGTTTCATTCTCATGTAGAGGGAACTTCAACTGCCCTTGCCAACTTGACTTCTTCATCCAGCAGTTTTGGTACAGCTAGTGCAGTGGCAACTGCGGAGTCAGATATACAAGCTAGCGCAGAAACTACTGGGCAGGCTGATTCTACAAGCACTGGTTCTGCAGAGTGTATTGCAGGTGCCGCAATGGTTGGTGTATCGGATAATACCAGCCAAGTAGTTGCACAAGGTCTTTCACTTGCACAGGGGTATATTACAGGTTCTGCCCATGGTACCTCAAGTGTGTCAACTCAGGTGACTGCCATGGCTGTAGTTTCTGGTCAAGCTGATGGTATTAGTGAGATTGCCGCACAAGCGACTGCAGAGGCTATTTTTAGTGGAGATTGCTCAAATATTGCTACTGCCAGTGCCACTAGTGTGGCAAGTGCTGAATTTACCGGTGAGTCTTCAGCAACTTCTACAGCTAGTTCAATTGGCTTTGCCAGTGGTCAATTCACTGGCTTGGTGAATTCTACAACCAATATTAACGGTACTGTTGTGGCCAGTGCCATATTCTCTGGCACAAGTACTAATACCAGCAATGTTATAGCCTTTGCTCAAGCTCTTGGTGATGGTGATCTTACAGGTACTATTAATGGTACCACAAGCGTTTTAGGTACCATTAATGGTACATTTGCAGCTACTGGCACTGTATTAACCGCAAGTACTGTCCTGGCAGAGGCAAATGCTCCAGGCTTGTCAGATGGACATATTTCTAGTGCCGCTAATGCCACTGGCACTATAACTGGCTTGTTCCCGATTGTGGCAAATTCTACTGGTAATTCAATTGCTATTGCTGATAATACTGCCAGAGGAGCTGTTCAAGGTGACTCAATGTCCAGTTCTGTGGCAATTGCTCCTTCAATAGCCAGTGCAATTCTTACCGGAACTAGTACAAATCAAAGTGAGGTTGTAGCGGTTGGTATATTACTTTCATCCGGACAACTGGTTGGAAATTCATCAAGTACTGCTGTAGTAGAATCCACTGTGGTGGCAGATGCCAGTATAGCTGCTGAGTGTACTGGTAATTCAACTGCCATTGCTATTGTAACTGCAGCTGGTAATCTACAGGGTATTATTCAATCTACTACAACTGTGGTGGCTACTGGTATGACCATTGCCAATTTTACTGGAGAGATTTCTGGAAATTCATTGGCAGTAGCGTACCCAGAATATTTTGGTGTATGTGCAAGTTCAACAACAGTGAGTGGTGATTTTGTTTGTATTGGTGAACTGGTTGGTTCTAGTACTACTGCAAGTAATGTTATTGCCAGTGCAGCTGCCCTAGCACAAGGTCAATTTACTGGCACTACTAACTCGACAACTACTTGTGTGGCTATGGCAATAGCTAGTGCAGAAACCACTGGATTCAGTATTGTTGACTGTGCTGCCAACTCGCAACTCTTTGGACTTGCTGAGTTTACTGGACTTGCCATGGGAACTTCAGTTTGTCAGGCCAATCAACTTGCAGAAAACCAAACCACTGGTCAAATCACGAGTACTTCATTTGCACAAGCTGGTATTACCAATCTTCAAGAGATGACTGGTGTGTGTCAAGGTACTAGCATTGCAGAATCCAGCTCTGTGGATATTAGAGAAATTACAGCTTCTTGTAGTTCACAAACAATATTAACTGGCACATTTGTGGCAGAGGCAATTATACTGGGTACTATTACCACTGCTGGTGCTGTTGTTGCAGAAGGTAGATTTAGTGAAGATTCTACTGTAACGTACACAGCAGATGTTGATCTTTACTTTGATCGTGGAGTTGACTATGACAAAACTTTTGCATATACTAGATTATCAGGTTATGCTGGATTCAGCATTAGTGCTCAATTGTCTAGATATATTAACTCTGCGGCAACCAAGTCTTTTGCATGTACTATAAATTCTGATGATACATTTACATTGGCTATTTCATCCGCGGACATAAATAGTTTAATATACGATCGTTGGTTCTATGAAGTCAAGATCACCAGTGTGGATAAAACACTGGTTATTCAATCTGGTCAAATCTTAATCAATTAAAATTATGTTATCATTCAAAGATTTTTTAAAAGTACAGATAAACGAAGGTGGCAATGTACAGATTGGTGATCAGGAAGCTGAACGCATTGACTTGTCTAAAATTAGCAGAGATATTATTACTCCTAAAATTGAACAATTACTGGATGATATTAATCAACAATATACTATTGAAAATGGTATTCCCCTGTGGTCTGGGGATTTGTTCAAGTCTAAGAAGTTTTTGAGTGGTTCGGCATTTCACTTTTTTGATAATACAATTGCAACTGCAGAATTCAAACAGTATAAAAATACCGTAGGTGATATTGATACACAAATTGACAAGAGTATGGCTCCTGAGGTTGAAAAATTCTTTGTAGAAAATACAGGAAAGAAATTTAAAAATGCCACCTTGATTGGATTTAAAAAATCTGCTGGTCAATTGATTACTTTATTTGCCTTTGATGATCCCAAGATCAATATACAAATTGACCTGGAATTTGTTGACTTTTTAAATGGAGTACCAACAGAGTGGAGTAATTTCAGTCATTCTTCTGATTGGGATGACATCAAGGCTGGTATCAAGGGAGTTTTTCAAAAATACCTGCTCAGGGCATTGACAACCAAGACATTACGTGATATAATCATACTCAAGGGCAAAAAGGAAGTTCCTACTGCAGTCAAGAGTACTGACTTGGCATTTTCTGTTACTGCTGGGTTAAGAGTCAAGATTGAGCCAGTCATGGATAATGGAGTACATAGAGTTATAGATGGGTTGCAAGTGTATAGGGAAATTCCAACAGCAAAATCAACTTATGTTACAGAATTAGGGGCAATGTTTGAGATTCTTTTTGGACATAAACCCACTTCGACTGAAATAAAACAATTTGGATCTTTTATTGGTGGATGTGAATTGGCCAAGCGGTATTTCAAACATAATGAACAGTCTACACTGATATTAGGATTTGCAAATACATTGTGGGGTGTTGGTGCACAGCTTCTTTACAGAGGTAATCCAGACTTGGACAACAAAGAAAAAATGATTGCTTTTAATAAAATGATTGAGATTCTAGGTATATCTTTTAATAAATCAGAAATTGAAAAGATGCACAGAGAGTATTATAAATGATTTCATTCAAGGAATACCTAAAAGAATCAGAAGTTGTTGCCACTAATAGAATTGGCATGGTACATCTTCAAAAAATGAAAGATGTAGAGTTCATTGAGTTTGTTAAATCTGTTAAAACTCAAATGCAAGGCAAGCTCAAGAATCTAAAAGCATCTCTCAAGGTTGATGGTGGAGGTTACAAATTTGGCAAAGATGCTGCAGGTCAGGCTTTTGTAGAAGGATCTAGAACTGGTCCTATTACATCACCAGGAGCATTTAGTAAACATGCCATTAGCAAAGGTGCTCAAGGTCAAGTTCTACTGCGTGCTTACCACTACGATGACTTGTATGACATTGTCACCAAGGCAGAATTTATGAAAGTGATTCCCAATGACTGTAAGATCATTGGTGAAGTATTGTACAACCCAATGGCAGAACTAATTGATGATGGAATTAAGTTTGTATCTGTGGTGTATGATAAGAGCAAGCTGGGTGAGTTGATGACCGTAGTGCCATTCAAGGTGGTAGTCGCGTCCACAGGTCAAGAGCATCCCGACTCTGAACAGATCATTGCAGCCTTGCACAAACAGAGTACAGCTAAAATTAAATTTGTTGATCACAGACTTGCAGTAATTGATGATGTGGATATTTCTGCCATTGTAGATCCTATTCTCAGCTTGAATGATCGGAGTGTACAAGTACTCAACTCTAGATTGAAATCTGACAAGGCAGAAAAAGATTCTATTAAGAGCTTGATTCAAACAGTAAAAGATCAAGTGGCAGAGTATATTCTTGCACATCCTTCTATTGTTGGTAAATTCAAGCTTGGTCCTAATATAGAAGGCTTGGTGCTGAATATAGACGGCAAGGACTACAAAGTCACTACCCAACAGTTCAAAGACAACAAAGCTGCAGAAAAAAGTCTATAAATTCTACTTTTATTATTTGTTTATAGTATAATCATTGTACTATGAAACAAAATGTAAATTTTACCAACAAAGCCAAACAAAATGTAAGATTTGGTTTAATCTTTTTATTGAGTTTGTTTGCAGTGGTTTGTTCTGCACAAACTAACTCTGTTAATTCCAAGTTTGCTAATTATACAAATCTAGTCAATGATTTTGTAAGTTTTACAAGTTCTCCTAATGGTTTTGATGATTACTGTGATCGTACACCTGCAATTGGATGCGAACAAGTGACTGTAAAAAATAAATCTTGGAATTTTAAAACACTTGTTGCTGTCAATGAAACTATTAATAAAACAGTTAAATTTCAAGCAGACATCAAGACGTATAACAAATTTGAATATTGGAATGTGGCCAAGGATGTAGGTGATTGCGAAGATTACGCCTTGGCAAAAATGAAAATGCTGTTGGATAGCGGAGTTCCTGTTGAAAAACTATTACTGGCAACTGCCTGGACCGAAAATAACGAATATCACTTGGTATTGTTGGTTGACCTTGATGACAAATACTATGTGTTAGACAGCAGAACAAATGCAGTCAGAGCACACGATACAATTGTTGGGTACAGATTCAACAAACGCCAGTACAAGGGTGGCGGCAGAGATTGGGTAATGTTTGAATAATTTGTGATATAATACCAGTACTATGAAACAAAAAGTAGATTACACTCCCAAGGCCAAACGAGATCCTATCTTGGATCGTAAATACTCAACCAAGCGGGTCAAGCTTGATCCTACGTTCAAATCTCCTCTAAATACTCCAGAGCAAACTATACGCCAATCTAGGCAATATAATAGTTTGACAACACCTGGCCATTGTACTGCGCCCAAGGTAATTCCAGAGTGTACTCTGCCCAATCTAATTGGTGTGAGTATAGTTCACAAGTCATGTTTGCAGCCTGTTTTTAGTCAACAACAAGCTGTAGAACTTGCCACAATGAGGAGATAATATTGCTCAAGAGTTTGCACATTGCAGTTTTTAGTACAGTTTTGTTCACTGCTACCTTGGCTGATAAACCAGCCCCTGAAGTTTCAGAAAAACTACATGATGAAGTCAGATGTATGGCTCTTAATCTTCACTTTGAAGCCAGAGGAGAAGGTCATGAAGGAATGATTGCAGTTGGTCAGGTTACTATGAACAGGGTCAAATCTGGAAAATTTCCCAACTCTGTGTGTAAAGTTGTAAAGCAAAAAGGGCAGTTTAGTTGGTACAGCCCCTCAAAAACATTTGATAATGTCAGAGTAAATAAACAAATTGAAAATATCGCCTATAATATTGTTGTACATAAAAAGTACATAGACCATACTAGGGGTGCTTTATATTTTCACAATGAATCTGTTCGTCCATTCAAGGCAAAGTACAGAACTAAAATAGGTAGACATATTTTTTATAGTTAGGAGACAATGATGAAAGCAACTGCATCTAGCGCATCGTACAAACGTCAGACTAAAATTGAACCAACTGAAGTATCTGCTGGAATATATCTACTCTTTGGTGAGATTAATACTGATTCTATTCGTGATGCTTGCTCTTGGATTTTATCTGAGAATATTGCTGATAATCCACCAGATGTTCTTAACTTGATTATTAATTCTCCTGGTGGGTCTTTGTGTGATGCTTTTGCTCTTATCTCTATTATGAACAGTAGTGCAATTCCAATTCGCACTGTTGGTCTTGGAGAAGTTGCCAGTGCAGGATTGATTATAGCAATGGCTGGTACCAAAGGACTCAGATGTATTGCACCTAATACATCTATTATGAGTCATAACTTTTCTACTACTGAATCCGGTACATATGATGAGTTAAAAAGAAGTATGACTGTGCTGGATAAAACATCTGAAATGGTTATAGCTCACTACGTTAAATACACTGGATTAAACAAGGAAGATGTCAAGTCTAAATTAGTAACACACAAGGACATTTATCTATCTCCTAAACAAGCAGTATCACTTGGCTTGTTTGATAAGGTAAGTAATCTTTAATAAGAGTACTATTATCCTTCATAAGTAAATTATACTCTAAAAAACTAATTATAAAAATAAAGTTTTACAATTCAGGAGACAAAATGTTACAAAACCTCATACAGTTAATTATTAAATCAATCATGTCCAAAGTTAATTTGGTCATTGATGAAATTAAACAAGTCAAGGGTAATTTTAATAAATTAGTTCCGCTTGACTTGCAGAGTAAATCTGAAACTGAATGGGATTCTCTGGTTAATAGTATTGTACAACAAGAAGTTGACCGACTGAATCCACCACCAGCCCTACAGCAACCTGCAGCATCAACCTTTGTAACTCCCACTGGCTTGACTCTTGTTGTGCCTGGAGCTGTTGGTAAATTAACCGTTTATCAGGAACTTAGTGGTGGGTATATTTTACAGGATGAAACTGGTAGAACATTTCCAGTTGCTGTTCACATACCAACTATGAATTCTGACGATTAAAAATTTAATAAATATACTATGATTAATTGATTGCCAAAATGAAAACATACCGACAATTCTTAAACGAGATCAAACAAACCGAGTCCGTTGTCTTAGCTTTTGGTAGAATGAATCCTCCTACGGGAGGTCATTCTATTTTGGTTGACAAGGTACGCCTGGTTGCTAAAAAAGAATCTTGCAAGTACGAGATATGGTTAAGCGGTACTCAAGATGCCAAGAAAAACCCATTGACCTTGGATAGAAAAGTGTACTGGGCTAAGAAAATGTTTGATGAAAAAAATATTCATCCAGCAACTCCGGCTATTCGTACACCAATTGAATTGTTAAAGGCAAAGTCTGGAAAATATCAAAACGTTATTTTCATTGCTGGCTCTGACCGAGTGGATGATTTTCAAAAATTGTTTGACCAGTACAATGGAAAGGATTATAATTTTGCCTCAATCACAGTGGTTAGTGCTGGTGAGCGTGATCCAGATTCGGATACTGCCACAGGAATGTCTGCTACAAAGTTACGAGCTGCTGCTCTTAAAAATGACTTTGACACATTTAAATCTGGATTAGTGAACCTGTCTGATGCAGAAGCCAAAGAATTAATGCAAGAGGTTCGAGTTGGCCTGAAGGTTAAAAATGTCAGTGAGTCCTTGAATGGTGTATCACAATTGAGGAATTCTTTTTATCTGAACGAGGCATTCCGAGTTGGACAGTTTGTATCTGATGGCGCAATGCAATACGAGATACTGGACAGAGGAACAAATCATGTTATGCTAGTAAACCATCAAGGTGATATTTCCAAGGCATTTATAGAAAATCTCAGTATTGTAGAAGATGCTGATATTCCACAGCATATTCAGGATGCACAATTATCATTCAAAGGGTTCAAGCCAGGTAAAGTTTTTCAAGCCAATGAGCAGGCAGTTGCAGCCTTTCAAAGTACTATCCAGCGATATGAAGATGGCCATATCAAAGACTCTATTGCCATATTAAAGGCAATGAAGGCAGTTGATGCTTTCTTGACTCTTACTCACAATATTATAGTCGATCAAGAACATGCTGATGATGCCAAAGTCAATGAGCAAATGCTACAATATTTTGAAACAGCAAAAATGAGTTTGAGCAGAATTGGAGAATTTATGCATCATATGGATTATATGGATGTCCTCAAGGATATGGTGGGTGTGGCAGAAGTTGGTGCGCCAGATGAGGTATCTGAATCAACTATTACCGCTGCAGACAAGCTCAAGGTGGCTAGTATTATTGCTGACACTCTTGGCTGTGAATGTACCGGATCCAATCCAGAGAACATTGTCAATACTGCCTTACGCATGGCTCGTAAAAATCCTCTTATGACCAAGGGAGAATCTGTAAAAATTATTCATCGTATGCTTGACTTGGCCAGACAAGTTGGTATCAAGTATGACGAGTCTATTATTGCTGAATCAGTCAAACATACAAATACTGTTGACTTTAATTCAAAGATCAAAGGAATGATCTCTAAGCCAGCTCCAATGGCAGAGGCTGTTGTACATGAATCTGGCGAGTTACTAGAAGGTGCTAAAGTTAGTGTTACTCATGAATCTGGCAAAGTAACCTATGGAAAAATCAAAGGCAAGCATGGTTCTGTGATTGAAGTTTCTCATCGTAATGGCAAGGTTGGTTTCTATCATTCTCATAAAGTACAGGAAGTACAAGAGTTGCCAGAAAGTGACTTGAAGACATTTCAAGATATAAAACAGAAATCCATGGACTTGGGTAAAGAAGTACACACTGATCCCACTCCCTTTGAAAAACATACCCAGGTAGGACATACTATGACTGCTAATAGCAATGCCCATAGAAAAATGAAAATAAAATATCATTTGGGTGAGTAATTTGAATGCACTAGATTCATTGACTTTTGATTCTATTTTATTATTATTTTGTGCAGTTGTTGGTGTAATAACTGCCATTAAATGGCACTTGGACCCCAATTTTAATTTCAATCTTCAGGATCTTTTGCTTGATCACGGCACTAAAAAACTGTCCTTGCATAAAATAGGACAGTTTTTTGCGCTTATGGTGTCAACTTGGATCCTGATTCACGAGACTAGACTTGGCCGTTTGACTGAATTTCTATTCACTGGGTATATGGCAATCTGGTCTGGCTCTAACTTAATGAGTAAATACTTGGATAATAAAAAACAAAAAGAGTCTGACCATGAACAATGAAGTACTATCCTTTAAATCTTGGGTTGTTGAACTGCATGAAGCCGAATATCAAGGTAAAAAAGTAACCTTGGACAAGCCATTTAGAACTCCAGATGGCCCTAAAAAATTTGCAGTGTATGTTAAAAATGCTCAAGGAAATGTAGTCATAGTCAGGTTTGGAGATCCTGAGCTAGAAATCAAACGTGATGATCCTGAACGCCGTAAGAACTTTCGTGCCAGACACAATTGTGATACTAAAAATGACAAGACTACTCCTGGATACTGGGCTTGTAAAACTTGGGAAGCTGGAAAAACTGTTACTGATATAGTTTCGTGATATTTTTTAAAAAATAAATATAAAAATAAAAAGAGGAAAATACAATGGCAAATACAACGGTTACAATGAGCGGAGATGCAACAGGAACTGGAACAGAAAATGCATCAACAGGTGCCTTGGCTCTTCCGGTAACTCTTAAGAGTACTGGTGTTTTAATAGGTACATATGGTTCTGGAACCACAGTTCCTAGAATCACAGTTGATGCAAAAGGTCGAGTTACTGGAGTTAGTAATGTAACTATTACAGCTACTGTTGGTCCTCAAGGTCCTGCTGGTCCCAAGGGAGATACTGGAGCTGCAGGAGCAACTGGTGCTCAGGGCCCTCAAGGTCTTACTGGCACACAGGGTCCTCAAGGTCTTCGTGGATTGGTTGGCCCTGCTGGCGCAACTGGTCCTGCAGGTCCTGCTGGTCCACAAGGTGATGCTGGTCCAGTTGGTCCTCAAGGTCCTCAAGGATTGCAAGGTGACCAAGGTCCTCGTGGTATTACTGGTTTAACAGGTCCTACAGGTCCCAAGGGTGACCGAGGTGATGCTGGTGCACAAGGTCCACAGGGTGTGGCTGGACCTGCAGGTACCAGTGTTGTCTTAAAAGGTTCTTTTCCTGCTGTAGAAAATTTACCACTGACTGGTAATACTACTGGTGACTTGTACATGATTTTGAATACAGGTAATGCACATACCTGGAACGGATCTGCTTGGGTTAATGTTGGTCCAATTCGTGGTCCTCAAGGTGTAGCTGGTGCACAAGGTCCTGCAGGTGGTACTGGCGCACAAGGTATTCCAGGAGCAACTGGTCCCAAGGGTGACAAGGGAGATACTGGAGAGCAAGGTCCACAGGGACTTCAAGGTGAAACTGGCCCTCAAGGTGCTACTGGCCCACAGGGCTTGCAGGGTGAAACTGGTGCGCAGGGCCCACAGGGCTTGCAGGGTGAAACTGGCCCTCAAGGGGAGCAAGGTCTCAAGGGTGATAAAGGAGATACTGGCCCTCAAGGTCCACAAGGACTTCAAGGTGAAACTGGTGCACAGGGTCTACAAGGAGTTACTGGAGCAGCTGGTGCTCAAGGTCCTCAAGGTGTACAAGGTGTCGTGGGTCCACAGGGCGTAGCTGGTCCTAAGGGTGACAAAGGTGATACTGGAACTGGGGTAGTATTAAAAGGTTCCGTTGCTGCAGTTGTAGATTTACCAGCATCTGCCACACAGGGTGACTTGTATGTTGTTACTGCTGATAGTAATGCTTATGTTTGGAGTGGTACAGCTTGGGATAATGCTGGTCCTATTCAAGGTCCCAAGGGAGATACTGGACCTGTTGGTCCACAGGGACCTGCTGGCGCAACTGGTGCACAAGGCGCTGTTGGTGCACAAGGACCACAAGGTGTGGCTGGACCTACTGGTCCTCAAGGTGTGGCTGGACCACAAGGTGAAGCAGGTCCTCAGGGTGTGGCTGGTCCACAGGGTCCTGTAGGTCCACAAGGTGTGGCTGGTCCACAAGGCCCTGCTGGCCCTAAGGGAGATACTGGTGCTCAAGGTCCACAGGGTGAGGTTGGTCCTGCTGGTGCAACTGGTCCACAGGGTGTGGCTGGACCACAAGGAACTGGCTTGACTGTAAAAGGCACTGTGACTTCTACTAGCCAATTGCCTGCATCTGCTACATTGGGTGATTTGTACGTAGATACTAGCTCTGGTGATGGGTATGTATGGAATGGTTCAATGTTTGAATCTATAGGCAAACTTCAGGGACCTCAAGGTGTAGCTGGTGCACAAGGTGTGGCTGGTCCTGCAGGTGCTACTGGAGCCACTGGTCCACAAGGTATCCAAGGTATTCAAGGTCCCAAGGGGGATACTGGTGCTACTGGAGCAACAGGTCCTCAAGGTCCCAAGGGAGATACTGGTGCTCAAGGTCCACAAGGTCCTGCTGGTTCTGGTGGTGGCGGTGGTACAAGTACACTTTTCAATACAACTCTGCGGTACAGAGCCAATGATCCTTCAGCATTTGCTCCTGTTTGGATCACTGCTTCTAGTAAAGTATACACTGGTCTGGCTTGGACTCGTACTGGCACTAGTTTGGTAATTACTCGTGCATCACACAATCTTAATGTTGGTGATCTGGTTAATATCCGCAATACAAATGATACTATTCAGACAAAGATTATAACAGAAAAAACCACAGATACATTTACTGTTGTGTGTGCTGATGCTGGAGCAACTTCTGGTGCTGAAGGTGCTTATTCACCTGGTTTTAGATTTGAACACACTACAGCTTCTGCCGTTACAGCTGGTACATTGACTTATCCAGGTGATAATTCTGCAGAGCTGTCCTTGTTGTCCTTGAGATTCCATTTTGCTGCTTCATCTCGTGGTGGCCAAACTTACCTTATCACATTACCCAAGGTAGTTGGCTGGAATAACAGCTTTGATGATTTTAATCTTCCTGTGCTAATGGCTCGTAATGCAAATGCAAGTTTGAATGTAATTTCAACTATTATGGGTGTGGTATTCAATACAAATACCTGTGATTTAAATCTGAGTGGTTTACCAGTTACTGGCGCAACTGCTTATGTAGTACTGTCTTTTGCTTAAAATAAAAGGAATATAATGTCAAATTTACGTGGATCACTATTAGTAGAGCAGTATATTCCAACTGGTGTTGATGGAGAATATACATTTCAAAACGCTAGATTTACAACACAAGAGGACCCAACTGGATCTGGCGCACTGATTACTGAAGTTGGTGCTAGACTGTACATTCAAGCTACCGACTTGTTGACAGGTCAATTGTTGAATGGTGTTGTCAATAGGTACCAGCTGTCAGAACTCTCAATTATTGATGACAGTTATATTTCTGGCAAGATTATCTGGGATGAGGTTGGTATTCCACAAAATATTCCAACAGATAATACTACAGCAATCTACACACAGGTAACCGCTAATCAAAAATTAGGATTGCCTATTAGTGATGCAGTTTATAGTACACTGTTACCAGGTACTTCAATTGGTGCAATTGCAAATGATTTTAAAAATATCATTGAGAATTTAAGTTCAACTGCTGGCACTGTTGGACCCAAGGGAGATACTGGAGCAACTGGTCCTGCAGGCCCTCAGGGTGTACAAGGTGTGGCAGGTCCGCAGGGCTTACAAGGTCCAGCTGGTCCTCAAGGCGCCAAGGGTGACAATGGTACTAGTATTGTCTTGAAGGGTGCTGTTGCAACCTTGGCAAATTTACCAGCCTCTAATAATAATCAAGGTGATCTTTACATTGTATCCTCTAATGGCAACGGTTATGTATGGGATGGTTCTGGCTGGGTTGATGTTGGTGCTATTCAAGGCCCTAAGGGAGATACTGGAGCTGCTGGAGCAACTGGACCACAAGGTCCTCAAGGGGCCACTGGCCCTCAAGGTGAAATTGGCCCTCAAGGCCTCAAAGGTGATACTGGTGCTCAGGGTGCGCAAGGTCCTGCTGGAGCCAAAGGTGATGCAGGTCTAACTGGCGCACAGGGTCCAATTGGTATCCAAGGTCCACAAGGTATTCAAGGAGCCAAGGGTGACAAGGGAGATACTGGAGCAACTGGTCCTGCAGGTGCTGATGGTACAGCTGGTGCTCAAGGTCCTAAGGGAGACACTGGAGCTGCTGGTCCTGCAGGTGCTGATGGTGCTCAAGGTCCTAAGGGAGACACTGGAGCTGCTGGTGCTCAGGGACCTCAAGGTATCCAAGGTGTAAAAGGAGATACTGGAGATGTAGGTCCAGCTGGTGCCCAAGGATTAAAAGGTGATACTGGTGCTCAGGGTCCACAGGGTGATGTTGGCCCTGCAGGTGCTCAAGGTGCAGTTGGTCCAAAGGGTGATCAAGGTATTCAAGGCATTCAGGGTATCCAAGGCGAAACAGGTCCTGCAGGTGCTCAAGGTGCTACAGGCGCACAGGGACCACAAGGTATCCAAGGTCTTAAGGGTGACAAGGGAGATACTGGAGATGTAGGTCCTGCAGGTGCAACAGGCCCTCAAGGTCCTCAAGGTTTGAAAGGTGATACTGGAGCCACTGGAGCACAAGGTCCACAGGGTGAAACTGGACCTGTAGGTCCACAAGGTCCTAAGGGAGATACTGGAGCACAGGGTCCAGCTGGCACACAGGGTATCCAAGGTCCACAAGGTGAAACTGGAGCTGCTGGTGCTCAGGGACCACAAGGTACCCAAGGTGTAAAAGGCGATACTGGAGCACAAGGTCCACAGGGAGAAGCTGGACCCAAGGGTGATAATGGTACTAGTGTAGTTCTCAAGGGAGCAGTAGCCACAGTTGCTGACTTGCCAGCTGCCAATAATACACAAGGTGATCTGTACACTGTTTTGGCAACTGGAAATGGATATGTCTGGAATGGTACTACCTGGATTGATGCTGGTCCTATTCAAGGTCCTGCAGGCCCTGTTGGTCCCAAGGGAGAAACAGGTGCAACTGGCGCTCAAGGTATCAAAGGAGATACCGGTGATCAAGGTATTCAGGGAGCAACTGGTCCACAGGGAACTCCTGGTGCACAGGGTCCACAGGGCGTAGCTGGTCCACAAGGTATCCAGGGTCCTAAGGGTGATCAAGGTGACATTGGAGCCACAGGCCCTCAAGGTCAGCAAGGTATTCAAGGCCCTCAAGGTGTCAAGGGAGATGCTGGTACTAGTGTAGTTCTCAAGGGAGCAGTAGCCACAGTTGCTGACTTACCAGCCACTAATAATACTCAAGGTGATCTTTACGTTGTATCAGCTGATAGCAATGGGTATGTATGGACAGGTACTACCTGGATTTCAGTTGGTCCTCTACAAGGTCCAAAGGGAGATGCTGGCACGCAGGGTCCACAGGGTGTGGCTGGCGCAACAGGTCCTCAAGGTGTAGCTGGCCCTCAAGGTGCTCCTGGTGCACAGGGTCCACAAGGAGAAACTGGTCCAGTTGGTCCTCAAGGTCCTCAAGGTGTGGCTGGCGCACAGGGTGTCAAAGGCAATGACGGTTCTAGTATTACACTAAAAGGTGCTGTTGCCACAGTTGCTGACTTGCCACCTGAAATGAATACTAATGGCGACTTGTATATTGTTACTGCAAATGGAAATGCATATGTTTGGGCAATAGATCAATGGCGCAATGCTGGTCCACTACAAGGAGCTCGTGGTGATACTGGTGCTACTGGAGCTGCTGGAGCAACTGGTCCTCAAGGTATCCAAGGTCCTCAGGGTGAAACTGGTGCACAGGGTCCACAAGGTATTCAAGGTCCTCAAGGTATCAAGGGTGATAAGGGTGACCAGGGAGATACTGGTGTGGCTGGCCCTCAAGGTCCTGCAGGTGCGGATGGTGCTCAAGGTGCACAGGGTGTAAAAGGTGATACTGGTGCTCAGGGTCCACAAGGTATTCAAGGCCCCAAGGGTGACACAGGTGCCACTGGAGCAACTGGTGCTACTGGTTTGGATGGAGTGGCTGGACCTCAGGGTATTCAAGGTATTCAAGGAGCAGCTGGTGTCAAGGGAGATACTGGACCTCAAGGTACACAAGGTCCTCAAGGTATTCAAGGTCCACAGGGTGTAAAAGGTGACTCTGGTACTAGTGTAGTACTCAAAGGATCAGTTTCTACAGTTGGTAATTTACCAGCAGTTGGAAATTCTATTGGTGACTTGTATGTTGTTACTGCTGATAGTAATGCTTATATCTGGAATGGATCCACTTGGGATAATGCTGGTCCACTGCAGGGAGCCAAAGGAGACACTGGTGCACAGGGCCCACAAGGTATCCAAGGCTTGAAGGGAGATACTGGTGCTCAAGGTGCACAAGGAGAAACTGGTGCTCAAGGTCCAGTTGGCCCTCAAGGTCTGACTGGTCCCAAGGGAGATACTGGCCCTCAAGGTGCTCAGGGTCTTCAGGGTATCCAAGGGCCTCAGGGTGAAACTGGACCCGTAGGTCCTAAGGGAGATACTGGCGCGGCTGGTGCTACGGGTGCCACTGGAGCTGCTGGTCCTCAAGGTATTCAAGGTGAAAAAGGTGATACTGGTGCACAAGGTCCACAAGGCCCTGCTGGAATTCAAGGTGTAAAAGGTGACACTGGCTCACAAGGTCCTGCAGGCCCACAAGGTCCAGTTGGTCCTCAAGGTGCCAAGGGTGAATCAGGTACTAGTGTAGTACTCAAAGGTGCTGTTGCTGCTATAGTTGACTTACCTGTTATGGGTAATGTTATTGGTGACTTGTATGTTGTCACAGACAATGGTAATGGGTATGTATGGAACGGTACTGCCTGGGCTGATGCTGGTCCACTACAGGGAGCCAAGGGAGACACCGGTGCACAAGGTCCAGCTGGTCCACAGGGCGTAAAAGGTGATACTGGTGCCACTGGAGCTACTGGTGCTCAGGGTCCACAGGGACTTCAAGGTATAGCTGGCGCGCAGGGTGAGGTTGGTCCACAAGGTCCTGTTGGAGCAACTGGAGCTGCTGGTCCTCAAGGTATCCAAGGCCCTAAGGGTGACAAGGGAGATACAGGAGAAACTGGTGTTGCTGGAGCTAGTGGCGCACAGGGACCAGTTGGTCCACAAGGATTGAAAGGTGATACTGGAGCTACTGGTGCACAGGGACCTGCTGGTGCTCAAGGCCCTGTTGGAGCTGCTGGCCCTCAAGGTCCACAGGGATTACAAGGTATCAAGGGAGATACTGGAGAGCAAGGTCCACAAGGTGTGCAGGGATTGAAAGGTGATACTGGAGCTACTGGTGCACAGGGACCACAAGGTATCCAGGGTGTAAAAGGTGATACTGGAGCTACTGGTCCTCAAGGTCCACAGGGAGAGATTGGTGCACAGGGTCCAGTTGGAGCTACTGGTGCAACTGGTTCCCAAGGTCCTGCAGGTGATACTGGACCTGTAGGTCCTAAAGGAGACACTGGGCTGCAAGGTCCACAGGGACTTCAAGGTATCCAGGGTATACAAGGGCCTAAGGGTGATAAGGGAGATACAGGAGAAACTGGTGTTGCTGGTCCACAGGGTCCTGCAGGTGCAGATGGTGCAACTGGTCCTCAAGGCCCTAAGGGTGATACCGGCGTAATTTCTAGTGTTGTTGAAACTGATATCACCGTAAATGGAGTGACTGTTGGTAAAGGTGCTAATAGTGTAGCAACAAATACTGCTGTTGGTGCTCAGTCATTAATGTCTGTTACAACGGCTGCAAACAATACTGCACTTGGAAGCCAAGCGTTAAAACAAGCTACAACTGGTTCTTTGAACGTTGCTGTTGGAAGTAATGCTTTGATGTCAAGTACAGTTGCAGAAGGTAACGTAGCAGTTGGTAATGACACTTTGAAGTTAAATGATGGCAACTATAATACCGCAATAGGCTATAATTCAACGAAAAATAACACATCCGGGGCGAGAAATGCAGCAGTGGGTTCATTTACACTGCAAGCTCTGACAACTGGGTCGCACAATACAGCAGTTGGAAATGCAGCGTTGTCTTCAGTTACAACTGGTAGTAACAATACAGCAGTTGGTTCTGGATCTTTGATGCAAGCTACAACATCAACTGCTAGTACATCAGTTGGGTATAATTCTCTATATGCAAATACAACTGGTTATAATAATACAGCAGTTGGTAACAATACCTTGCGTGCGGTGACAACTGGGTATAATAACACAGCGGTAGGTTCAAACTCTATTGAGAGTGGCTCAGCTGGTTATAATAATACAGCCTTGGGATTTTCTACACTAGCTTCTATTACTACTGGATTTGGAAACACAGCAGCGGGTGTTTTTGCCTTGAAATCTAATGCTGCAGGGACATTGAATGTGGCAGTTGGATTTAATTCATTATTTTCCAATACAAGTGGTGCAAATAACACAGCAGCTGGTGGATATGCTCTGACAAGCAATACAACAGGAAATCACAATTCTGCGTTTGGATTAAGCTCTTTACAGTCTAATATCAATGGGAACCAAAATTCTTCCCTTGGTATGGAATCTTTGATGTCAAATCAAACAGGTGGTAACAATACCGCGGTTGGTTATCAAGCACTCAAAGCTAATGTGAATGCATCCAATAATACTGCGCTAGGAGCAAGCTCTCTTAGTAGTAATGCTGGAGCTGGAAATACAGCATTGGGTGTTGACTCGTTAAAGTTAAATGCGGCTGGAAATAACAACACCGCTATTGGTTTTAATGCTGGGTCTGTATTAACCAACTTGTCTAATACTGTTAGCTTGGGTGCTAATTCACAGGCAACAAAGAGCAATCAAGTTGTTATCGGTGACTCTAATATAGTAGAGACCGTACTGAACGGAGCGCTGTCTGTTGGTGGACTTGATAAGACTGGCTTGGCTGGGCAGGTTTTGACATCTGCTGGTGCTAATGCAGCTCCTCAGTGGAGTGTGATACCAAGTGTGTCTGCTGTTACTACAACAACTGATGGCTTAATGACAGCAGCTGACAAGAGTAAGCTGGATGGAATTGCTGCAGGTGCAACCAATTACTCTCACCCAGCAAATCATCCAGCTTCAATTATTACTCAGGATGCCAACAACCGTTTTGTATCTGATGCAGAGAAGGCAACCTGGAATGCCAAGCAGGATGCCTTGACACTCAAGACAATTAATAGCACTTCGATTGTTGGTAGTGGTGATATTGTCATACCAGCTGGAGCCACTGGTCCACAAGGACCACAGGGTATCCAAGGTCTCAAGGGTGATACTGGTGCTACAGGCGCCACTGGAGCAACAGGTCCACAAGGCCCTCAAGGATTAACTGGAGCTACTGGACCTCAGGGTGCTACAGGTCCACAGGGTCCTGCTGGTGTTAATGCTACAACTACAGCTGTAGCCACCGCGTCCGCTAATGGATTAATGTCTAATACCGATAAGAGCAAGTTAGATGGCATTGCAGCTGGAGCAACTGCGTATACTCATCCAGAGAATCATCCAGCTTCAATTATTACCCAAGATGCAAATAATCGCTTTGTGACTGACATCGAAAAAAATAGATGGAACTCTAAACAAGATGCACTAACCTTTAAAACGATCAACAATACTGCTATTACTGGAACAGGTAATATCTCTATTCTTAATACTATTACTGTTAGTAACACTAATACTACTATACAAACTGGAGATAAACGATTTACATACGATCCAAGTCAAGCGCCGCCTGGTGGTGTTGCTTGGATGACTGGAGGTAGGGTTAGAATTATTAATACTGGAAATGTTAACGCTTGGATGGAAGGGACTGTTGTTGGAACCACTACAACATTCTGTGACGTCAATGTGGACACAGTTTCTGGGAGCGGCACTAATTCAAGCTGGTACATTACACTATCTACTAGTGGAAAGACAAGCATCAATAATGATAGCACTACAAATGCTTCATTCTATCCAATAATGACCACTGCCACTAGCGGGGGCATCGCAACGGCAAGCATTTCAAGTTCTAAATTGGCGTTTAATCCATCTACTGGTGAGTTATCTGCTACAAACTTTAACTCCACATCAGATGCAAAGAGAAAAACCAATATTCGTACAATCGAATCTGCCCTGGATATGGTAATGCATATGCGTGGTGTCAAGTTTGACTGGAGAGATAGCGGATTACCTGGTGTTGGTGTTATTGCTCAGGAAATGGAGCAAGTTTTGCCAGAGGTAGTAAATACTGACTCGGATGGTAATAAATCTGTTGCGTACGGAACAGTGATCGGTGTCTTGATCGAAGCTATCAAACAACAGCAGATAATGATAGACGAATTAATGAAACGATAATTTGTTAATTGCCGAGTTCAAAAAATAAAGGAGAGCGAAGATGGCAATCAAAGTAGGTGGTGTAGAAGTAATTAGCGACTCTAGGTCGTTAGCTAATATAGCTAATCTGAAAACAGTTAATGGTAACTCGATTTTAGGTTCTGGTGATATTACTATACCAGCTGGAGCAACTGGCCCTCAAGGTCCACAGGGTATCCAAGGATTAACCGGTGCTACTGGACCTCAGGGCCCTGCTGGCGTTAATGCTACTACTACGTCAGTAGCTACTGTATCTGTTAGTGGTTTAATGTCCGCTGCTGATAAATCAAAATTAGACGGAGTAGCAGCTGGAGCAACCAATTATACTCATCCAGCAAATCATCCTGCATCGATCATTACCCAAGATTCCAATAACCGTTTTGTATCCGATGCAGAAAAAGCAACTTGGAATGCTAAGCAACCAGCAGGAAATTACGCAACTGGTGGTGGAACAGCTACTGGAACAAATACTGGTGACCAAACTGATATTAGTGGAAATTCAGGTAGTACATCTAAAGTTCTTTCGCCTGATGGAGATAGAAGTGCTGATACAAAACTACCAACTACATCTCCTCGTAGTGTTAGGTATGATTTTGTAGGAGCTGGTTCTGTAGGTGCTGGTGGTAACTATGCAGGTTTAATGACTTATGCACCTTGGGATGGTACATCAGCTAGTACAGGGGATGCATCTTATCAATTAGCATTTTGTGGTTCTGCAGTTAATGGCAATGGAATTCCTATGCTCAGACTTCGTAAAGGCATAGATTCAGCTTGGAACTCTTGGATTGATATTATAACATCTGGGAACTATAACTCGTATACTCCAACGTTAACTGGAGCTGGAGCATCAGGGACTTGGACAATTAATATTACCGGAACTGCTGCTGGTATAACAGGACAGGCAAACTCTGCTACTATATCTGCATCTTCTGGGATAAATGCTAACCAGATCGTACAGAGAGATGCCAATGGATATATCT
>JACCDP010867720.1_pt1 | contig 25323 bp, 25 predicted proteins | sample 7445841 | NCBI WGS metagenome assembly JACCDP01 (sample SAMN15323441, study PRJNA562643) | freshwater metagenome | isolation source: river surface water | place: USA:Blue River Watershed | collected 2017-08-17 | reverse complement strand
CAAAGTTGCCGACTGTTTATAAAGGCAACAAAGTTGCCGACTGTTTATAAAGGCAACAAAGTTGCCGACTGTTTATAAAGGCAACAAAGTTGCCGACTGTTTAAAAAATTATCGTAACAAAAAATATACACCTTTTTTATATTAACACCATATATGGTTTGCTTAAAAAAAAGCATACATTCACATGTTTAAAATTTGGATGGCGTAGAAATATCACAGATGGTTTTAACTTGTATTCCAAAACCATAGTCATATTTATGTAAATTGATAATATGACCTAATTGATCAAGCATTTTAATGGAAATTTTTTGTATATCAACAGGACCATTATATTGCCTAGATTTATAAATAAAGTCAGCACCAGAACCAAATGTAGATTGAAATTGTGGACTTGTAATAGGAACAATAGCTAACACATTGTTATCAACAATAGCATCAGCAAAAATACCATAATTAGTAGAATATTGAGAACTATTAATATGGTCGTCAACTGAAAAATATATATAATCAGTAAAGGTGCCATTAAACATAGATTCAGTTGTATAAGAATTAGAACCAATATAAATAGGTTGTCTATATCCAATTAAATAACCCATTGTAGAACAAAATTTTGATGGTGAAATACTAAAATTATTTTTTATATCAATAAAACTAACTTTGTCAGGATTGCCATTTAAATTATATTTATTAAATAAACAATAATTATTAATATCAGTTTCATATGACAAAATATTCATTCTAAAATTGTTAGTTGTATTAGAAATGGTTAAAAAATTATTATATGGATCAATAACAACTTTAAAACGATTAGGCCAAGAACCAAGTAATTGTATATTTATTGCTTTTTCTAAAACTAAAGGAAATGTTGAAGTATTATAATTACCTTCAGGTATAGTAACAATACCATTTAATGCTGTAACTTCTTCGTAAATATATATTTGATCAGTTTGTCTTGAAGGTGAAAATGTTAACATAACATTTGGAACTTGAATAGCAGTTAATGTAATTTGTATAACATTTTTAAGTTTAACAGGTAATGTAAATGAACAAGCTTCTGGATTAGTTGTATAAAAGTTATCTCTAAATTGTGTATTAAAAACATAATTAGCTAAATAAGTTGTATTATTATATGGTAAAACACTGTTAGATGGAATTGATTGATTTTGTAAAGATGGATGATTTGACATAGGATTAATAATTTTTGCTAAATTATTAATAACTTCTGTTAATTTGTTAGTTGTTTCAATTTGATAACTAGTAGTAGATGGATTAGAATTGTTAGAAGAAGGTCCTAATAAATTATCTTGTCTTTCAGTAGGTAACAATTTATTATTATTGCTACTGTTATTACTGTTACTATTTGGTTTTACCATAGTTTGATATAAACGTGATTTTGCTTCACTAATAAAGTTAAGTAATCCTACTTTATATACAGGACTAATATCCATCATAGAACTAATGTCAATACTCATTTTATTAGCACAACTAGCTACATCAGTGTAACTACATTTATCTTCATCTAACTTAAAAAAACCAAATAAATCGGTAATAGAATAGTTATTAATATCTAAATCAATTGACATATATTTATTATTAATAAGTATAATTAATATTTATTAATTAAATTAATAAATATTTATTAATTTAATATTTATTTTTATTTATTATTATTTATTTATTTATTATTTATTGTTTATTATTTATTTATTTATTATTTATTGTTTATTATTTATTTATTATTTATTATTTATTATTTATTATTTATTATTAATTAATTTATTAATTAATTTATTTATTAATTTATTATTAATTTATTTATTTATTTATTTATTATTTATTATTTATTATTTATTTAATATTTATTATTTATTTTTATTTTTTATTTTATTTTTATCAATAACAATATTTTTCATAATATTTTTCATAATTTTATTATAATTTTCTTGTTGTTCTTTTTCTGTTTCACCGGACATTGAATTATTAACTATTTTGTTAAACATATCATTTTGTTTTGAATGATAGTTAGCCCATTGTGGGTTTTGTTTTTGCCATGCACTTAAATTATTAAAGCTTTTTCTGGCAACTTCTTTTATAAAACGTAATAATAATGGTTTTTCATCTTTTTCTTCAACCCATTCATCATCAGGATTTTTAACATAAATATGTTCCCTTTTTAAGTCAGTACAATGAAATGGTAATTCTTCTTCTTCTAAGTTTTTAAAGCCTTGTAAAATAATTCTACTAATGCCTTCTACATAGCCTAAAATGGCGGTGTCTTCAAGTTGTTGAATTGTAGGTTGAATATAATCTAAAAATTGGTTTAATGTCATGGCATTTTTACAAGTTTCATTTAAGTAAACTTGTAAGTTAAAGTGTCCGTTATTAATAATGCCATTATTGATATTATTACTGGCCTTCATAAATTCCATTATTTGTCCAATTATTTCTTTTTGAAAATCTTGATTTTGTTTAACTATCATAGAAATAGTGTCTGCTGTTATAGCTGCTTCACTAACTAACATATTGTTAGTGTTAGTATTATTAGTATTATTAGTATTATTTTGATTTATAATACCACATTGTGTTAAACTATTGGCTACCATTTTTCTAACAGCTTCTTCTAATTCTGCTTTATTTAATATAGAATTGTTAATTTGTTCATTATTAAGTAGTTCACAAAAATTTTTATGTCTAGATAATCCTGACGAATGACTGTATTGTTTTCCACAGCTACAAATGTGCGTGATTTTTGGTAAATTATCATTTTTATGTTTTCTAGTGGCAATGTGTCGCTCCCATTCACTTTTTTTACAGCATTTATAATCACATTTTTCGCAAATGTAATTTTCGGCGATTTTTGGCGATAATTTGTTATCAAAATTTATCATTTATATGATAAAAGAAAATCGCCTAAATAATTTGCCGAATAAAAATACGAAAAAATACAAAAAATTATCGTCACAAAAAAAACAACAAAAAATTAGAATTTAGAGCATTATGGTCACAAACCCTAAAAAAAACATGTTTTTTAGAAACTTTTTTGCAAAATTCAATTTTGGACATTTTTAAAATGTCCAATTTTCAAAACGAAACACTTTTATAACTGAGTTTTTTTGTCAAAATAAATATTTATTAAAAGAACTTGGAAACTAAAGTTTAAAAGAACTTGGAACAAGGAGTTTAATAAAAAATTGAAATACTTTTTAAAATCAGTAACTTAACTAACTAATATAGTTAAAATATCATCAATTTTCATAATTAATTAAAAATGTTTGTAAACAGATGCAGTCCGCCAATTAGAATAATAGTTAATAAACAAACATCAATATTACATACAAATATGAGAACAATATTTAAAGGCACAAATGTTCTTTCATATGGCTATAATGTAGTTAAGGATGAATATTGTATAAATACTAAAACAATATCATTTAGCTTAAAATTAATTGATAATTTTAATGGAGAAACAGAGCTAATAGTAGATTCATATATTGGAAAAAATAGTAGAGAAATATATAATATATTAAAATTATTAATTTAAAAATTTGTTTAAGTTACTTTACACAATAAATATATTAATAGAAAAACAACTTAAAGACAAAGTATTATAATAATATGGGGTAGACCGACCTTAGCTCAGTTGGCAGAGTATTCGACTGTAGAAGTATTACCATTTGTAATGTGGTAACAAATATCGAATTGTCGTCGGTTCGATTCCGACAGGTCGGAATAATATATTAATTATTTTTTATAAAATAATTAATAATTTAAACAGGTGAAAAAGAATTAGTAGTACTAGTACAATTTAAATTTTCAATAGCTTTATAATTGGTTGAGTATTTAAAAGGATCCATTAAATTAGCAATAAAAGGATTAAGATCTTGAGGATTTTGTAATGGATAAAAGTAATTATAAAGACCCAAACAAAACCAACGATTACGAATTATTTCACCATTTTCTATTTCTTTATGAAACATTTGGTCAATTATAGAAAAAGCTGATTTAAGTAATAATATTTCTTTAACATATTCGCGTTTTTTTATAAATAAACATGCTAACTTATTATTATTTTGTTCTACTAATTCTTTTGTAATACCGCTAATTTGATTATAAGCTTTATAATATCTTATTTCATTTTTTACATTTTTTAAATTAGTAATAGTTTTTTTCTTATGATCATCAATACGCTTAATAACAGAAAATATGTTAGTGTTATAAATAACAGGATAACGTAAACGAATTGAGCGTGGAATAATAAACTGATTAGTTTCTTTTATTTCGGCAATTTTTTTTTCAACATCAGCTAACTTACCAGCTAATTCTTGTTCCATATCTTTGCTACGTTCATCTTTATCAATAATATCATTATAATCCATATTTCTAAAAAGTAAAATAGTTCCAGATGTAAATTCAACACTTGATTGAAGTTTATCATATTGATGTGAAGATATTTTATGGGCTTCAGATGCGGCATCCAATTTAAAATAATTAACAAGTGCTAATAAGAAGGCAACAAATCCATTAACACATGATATAGAAAGACCACCCCATTCAAATTGTTTAATAATGGTGCCCATAATGGTGGCAATAGTAGATAACATAATGGCAGGCATCATAAGGGCATTTAAAAGACGTTCAGTATGATATTTGGCTTCCATATAGATAATTTTTTGGCCTTTTAAATAGCTGGCCAAAATATCAAGAGATGAACTATATTTGTGATTAATATCAAAATAATATTTATCAATTTGTTTTTCAACTTGCTTATAATTAAGTTTATTATAGTTAACTTTAACATTAGTATTATTAATAACACTATTACTATTATTTATATTATTACTATTAAATCCAATTTCACCACAATTAGAATCACAGTTTTCTGAACTAATATCATCATTTTCGGAATCAGAACCACTTGAGTTATCTAAAAAGTAATGGTTTAAATCTATTATATTTAAATTAGTTGTATCTTGATTAATCATTATACTTTCTCTATTATTAATATTATCTTCATTTATTTTTATATTCATATTATAATTATATATTATTTATAAAATGTATTTTTTTATAAATAATATATTTTATAAAAAACAATTTAAATATATTTTAATAATATAATAATGGCAACTAGTAAAGTTCAATGGAAAGGCTGGAAAAAAGAGCAACCAAATTCTAGACAACGCACACAAATGTTAAAACGTTGTGGCAAAAAGTGTTTTTTAGGCACAAAAAAGAGTTTTCCAATTTGTAAAAAAAATACTTGTACCAGAAGCAAAAAAGGCATTTATGCGGCATATGTAAGAGCACGTGAATACCAATCACGTACTGGTAGCAAAAAATATAGCCGTATTGTTAACAAGGCTAAAAAACTTTTACATATTCATCCATAAAGGATAATAAAAGAAATAAAAATAAAAATAAAAATGATTTATTTTTATCTATTATCTATATTATTTAATAATTATTTAATAATTATTTAAATATTATTTAATATATATATATTATAATGTCATCATATTCTTTATATCGCAATAAACATTTATCAGAGCCTTGGTTTTCTTTAATAAAGTTTAAAATTAAACAAGTAGAGGGTAGATTAAATAAACCAGGTGATTTTCAAAATATGATAGAGGGTGATAAAATTGAATTTATTAATAATGATTTTGGTTTTCAGCGTAGTTATATTGTTAAAATTAAGTCCATAAAAACTTATCCTAGCTTTTTTGAATATTTAAATAATGAAGGTATTGAAAGGTGTTTACCTACTGTTGATGATATACCACTTGGAGAAGATGTTTATTATAAATATTATACAAGAGATGATGAAGCTAAATATGGTATAAAAGCATTTACATTTGAATAAAAAATTGAAAACTTTTAAAAAAATATGTTAACTAACAAGTTAAATAAAATATTGTATATAATTAATAGTATTGGATAAAATTAATTATATAAAATGACATCAATTTACAGTAACAACTATTATAATGATAATAATGATTGGGGATTTTATGTAGAAATGGATGACATTCCGGCTCCAATTTATATAATAAGTCATCCATTACCTAAAAGATATACACCTATTACAAAGCCACCTTCTTTTATAGAAGAAGAAGAACCAGTAATAATAAGACCAAAAAATAATATTAATAATCTAACAAGAACATTTTATTCATTAGACATAATACGTAATCCGGTAACAAAAATAGCAACAGTATTAAGTATGCTAATTATTTCAATTTCAAGTTTATTATTTAATATAGAAATTATTAATGACAATGAATATAATTAATTTAAAACCATATAATTACGATAATTATTTACACCACATTCAGTATTACCAAATAGGAGACCCTTAGGATCTATTTTATAAAATGCGTAAAATGGAACATTTGTTGTAACAATAGTAGTACTAGGTATAGCACATGCTTCATAAGATAAACCATCACAACAAGAATTACTAACAGCACAAACAGTTGTAACACCAGCTAAATCTTCTTTTGTATATAATCCAGCAACTAAATTTGTTTTATTAATACCAGGACAAACTAACAAATTATTAAATAAGTTTTTTTCTTCATAACTATTTGCCCTAGCAATTTGATTACATTTTTTTAGTGTACTACAATATATTATTTGACCAGTTAATTTGTTAGTATAATCACTAGCATAATTGTTTTTTCTAATAGATCCAAAAGAAGCTTTGGCAGACATTTATTATAATATACAAATATTATTAACAATTATTTATTTCTTTTTTTTAGTTTTGTTAGTTGTATTATTAGATACAATTTTATTGATATTCAAATGTTCTATAAAGCCAATTTTAAGAAATTGTCTTGTTGTTTTACAAGCAAGTGCTAACTCTTTATACTTATCGCTAGATAAAAATGTAGCTAACTTGCGACCTTCAATTGCAGATTTAATAGGTATATAAAATGTATTTGGACCTACACCATATTCACCTTTAAAATCACTAACAAATTCTAATGAAGGTGAAATAGCAAATATTACAATTTTTTTTATACCATAACCAACTGCTAATTCAAGTGAATTAGTACCAAGCATTTCACCATTTGGTTTATAAATAAGTTTGTATTTATTACCTACATACTCACCTACAGACTTACCGCGATTATATTTGGTACCATTTTTTTGACCACTAGGTAATAAATATTGTTTAACAAGTGCTTCAGACTTAGCAGTCCAATTCATAACAGGATTAATTGGTCTATCTAACAACATAGTTTTAAATTCATTATTTATTAATGTTTCTTTTTTTAATTTGTTAGTATATTTGTTAGTTAAATTGATATGAAAATAACAAAAAAGTTGTTGAACTTTTGGAAAGGGTTTTTTTTCAAATACAACAGAGTTTACATTAATATTACTTTCCGTAACTAGCCTTTTATAAACAGCAGAACTATTACCGGCAAATAAATTGTTAGGAGTTATAAAAGCTAAATGTCCACCAACTAACAAAATATCTAAACATTTGTCTAAAATACGTTCATATAACTTAGATTTATGACCAATTATGCGGACATTATTATTATCACTAAAAAAAGGATCATCTTGAAAAGGTGGGTTACCTACAATAATATTAAATTTATTTTCAAAAAACTTATTAGCTTCATTAGATGTAGATAAGAAGTCAGCAGTTAATAAATTAGGAGCCTTTACTTTGTAACTAATTATGGTAGAAATAAGTTTTTTAATTAAAGCGGAATTAGCCTTATCAATTTCACAAAAATATAACATATTACTTATAATATGATTACGACGCTTAGTTTCATTTGGTTGCCAGCCCTGTAAACCATCCATTAATCGCAGATAAACAATGGCTAAAAAGTTGCCAGATCCGGCACAAGGATCTAACCAACGCAAAGTATGGTCAGTCCATACAGAAGCCGGTAATAAATCTAATACTTTATTAACTAAATCAATTGGAGTAAAAACTTCGCCTAACTTATTCTTTTTTTCTGTATTTATTGATAAATTTTCATTAATAAAACTAACAATCTTTTCATTCATTTTAATTATATACAATCGTATTAATATATATGTATATTAAAAATATAATAAAGACAACACACTTTATTATATAATAAAAAGAATGATTAAAGAATGGTTTAAAAAATGGTGTTGTTTTATAACAAATAAAAATAAAAATACTAACAAAATAGTATCAGGTATAAAAGAAGTAGATATAGTGGAAATAGCATTATTAGAAAAAGCAACACTATTTGTACCACCAATTAGTAGCGGAATAGTAACTAATGTATATGATGGAGATACATTTACATTAGTTTCAAAGTTGCCATATGAAGGTTCACCATTATATAAATTTAAGGTGCGAATTGCTGGAATAGATTGCCCAGAAATTAGAGGCAAAACAACAGAAGAAAAAGATGCTGCGCAGGCTGCTAAAAAAGAAGTAATGGAATTAATATTATATAAAGAAGTACAATTAGATAATGTTGGATTAGAAAAATATGGCAGATTATTAGCAAATGTTTATATTATAAATGATAACAATAATAAAATAAATATAGGACAACATTTATTAAATAAGGGGCTGGCAAAAGTTTATAATGGTGGGACTAAGGAATATTGGTTCCCTATAGATCATAAATAGTTTGAAAAGTCAAGCATAAACTATAATCCATATTATTTAAATTAAGAACACGTCCATATTCATCAAGAAGTTGAATATTTAACTTTTGTATGTCAATTGGACCAAAGTACTGACGAGGTGTTGTAATTAATGTTAAATTATTTTGGCTTAAAAAGTTAAAGGGAGTGCCCTGTAATGAAATACGTGCTAATATATTTTTATTTAAAATTGATGAATTAAAAGCACCATAAAAGCCATCATTAGTATTGTTAGTATATTCATCAACAACAAGATAAATATAACGAGGACCTAATAGGTCAAAAATACCTTCTGACACATAAGAAGAATTGTTAATATATTGTCCTTCACGGAAACCCATTAGCCAACCAAGTTTAAGAGGCAAAGGAGTACCTTGATCAGGTTGTCCATTAATATCAGCTTGAAAATCTAATGTAAAGTCAAAAAGAGCACCACTATTAATACCAACAATAGTTCTACCAGAACCGCTATCACCAGAAATATCAACTTGAAACTGAATACGCTGTAAATTAACATCAGTAAGTGAAGCTAAATAATTATTAATATAAGTAATAAAGTTGGTGTAAGTATAATTGCCATCAGGAACAACAATTGTAACAGAACCACTAGCATAACTAATAGTAAAAAAGTTATTACCAAAGACTTTTGATACACAATAAAAAGTACCGGGTAATTCAAGAGCGGAAAGCTGTAAAGAAACAACTTGTGTAAATCGAATAGGTAAATCAATATGAATATTAGAAGACTGTGTGGAATAATAATTGTCTCTAAATCTGGTATCAATATTTAAATTTTTTCTGATAGTTCGTTTATCTAAAGGATTAATAGTACCTTGATAATACTCACTAGGCATAGATTTACCATAAGGAGTTTCTTTTTTATTAATTAAAAATGTGCCCCCAGCAGCAGTAGTTTCAGTAGGATGTAAAGTTTTATCTAAATTATAAACATCCTTATAAGTTTTAACTAATTCAGCACCATGATTAATTAGCTTTGAGTTACGTAAGTAGTCAATTAATTTTGCTTTAGCTAAAGCTAAAAAATTGTTAGTATTTTTTTTAATATCAATAGGAACACTAATATCTGATAAAATATTTTGTTTTAGCTTAGTAGCTTTAATTTCAATAATATTTTCATCATAATTAGGTGGTAATTCAAAAATTAACTCTAATTCATTGCGACTATAATTATTAATATTTAAATCAAAGTTAGAATTCATTATTTATTAATATGTTTAATAATATATATAAATAAAGTATATTTATATTAAAATAGTATTATTTAATATAAATATACAATAAATATATAATATGTATTCAACACCAATATTTAGAACAGCAAATAGGTTAGTTACAAATGTAAATGGTATAGGATCTACAGGACCAACGGGTCCTGGATTGTATTATATTTCTAATTATGAGAATTTAAATGGTATAAAATTGGAAGATTTACAATTAAATACAATATATTATTATCAAATAGAAAAAGGTTTAAGTTATACAACTGGCCAACAAATAATTTTTGGCGCTTATACAAGTAATAATTCATATTATTTTATTGGTGCAGTAGTTTCATATAATTCTTTAAATGGTGATTTAAATATAAATATAAATGAAGTTAATGGTACTGGAACATATACAAATTGGATATTAAATTTAAATGTTAATACAGGACCACAAGGGCCACAAGGACCACAAGGACCACAAGGACCACAAGGACCACAAGGTGATACATTATGGTCACAAATAGATAATAATATTTTATATACAAATGGCAATGTAGGAATTGGAACAACTGATACATCATTAGGTGCATTAACTGTAGCGGGTGGTGTTATAAATGCACAAGGAGGATTAATTGGAACTAATGCTAATTTTACATCTTTAGTAGTTAATGAATCAAATGTTATAACAGAAAATACATTACCAAATAATTTATCTGGATATGCTCAACTATCGGGTGCCAATTTTATTGGCACTGTAACAGCTCCAACACCAGATTATACTACAAATACAACACAAATTGCTACAACTGAATTTGTTAAAACCGCTATAAATAATTTAGTAAATGGAGCTCCAGGAGTTCTTGATACACTTGAAGAAATAGCAACAGCATTAAATGATGATCCAAATTTTAATACTACAATGATTAATAATTTGGCTTTAAAAGCTCCTATAAATAGTCCTAATTTTACAGGTGTAGTTACAGGTCAAACAGGTTCATTTAATTATTTAACATGTAATAATGGAAATATAGTATTAGGATATGGTGGGACTGGAGGTATTAATATTGGTGGATTTGGAACATTTACAACACAAGGTATAAACCCATATTTATCAAATGGAACACTTAATTTAAGTAAAATGCCTATTAATCAAACAAATACATCATCAACAAATACATTACAATATACATTATTTCCAAATGGTATAACAGGTGCAACAGGTAGTTTTACATCTTTACTAAGTAATGGTAACCAAGTAGCTACAACAAATCAATTATCTAGTTATGCAGAGTTAACAGGGGCTACATTTTCTGGTCCTATTTATGGAACAACAGGAAGTTTTACATCTTTATTAGTAGGTGGTAACAAAGTTGCTACAACAAGTGATTTACCAAATTTATCTGGTTATGCTCAATTATCAGGAGCAATATTTACTGGACCTATTTTAGCAACAGGTGGTATAACAGGTGCAACAGGTAGTTTTACAAATTTAATTAGTTCAAAAGATGCTTTAATAAATGGTATTACAGTTGGTTTAGGTGGTGGAAGTAATAATACTAATGTAGCTGTTGGAAAAGAAGCATTTTTACTAAATACTACTGGGCAAATAAATGTAGCAATTGGAAATCAAACTTTACAAAATAATAAAGCAAATAGTAATGTAGCAATTGGTTCTACTGCTTTACAAAATAATACTACAGGAACTCAAAATACAGCAATTGGTACAAGTTCATTAAGATTTGGATATACTGGAAGTAATAATGTAGCAATTGGTTTTAATTCAGGATCTCAATATGCAATTACAGGAAAAAATAATACATTTATAGGTACAAATACAGACTTAGTTAGTGCTACAAGTGATTATAGTAATTCAACAGCAATAGGTTATAATGCAAAAATAACTAGTTCAGACCAAATAATGTTAGGTGGTACAAATATAAATAGTAATAATATGTATCCACTAGTATATGCACCAGGTGGTATTACTGGTGCAGCAGGTAGTTTTTCATCTTTATTAGTAGGTGGTAACCAAGTAGCTATAACAAATCAATTAACTAGTTATGCTCAATTATCAGGAGCAACATTTACTGGTTCTATTGCTGCACCAGGTGGAATAACAGGTGCAACAGGTAGTTTTTCATCTTTATTAGTAGGTGGTAACCAAGTAGCAACAACAAATCAATTAACTAGTTATGCTCAATTGTCAGGAGCAACATTTACTGGTTCTATTGCTGCACCAGGAGGTATTACAGGTGCATCAGGTAGTTTTTCATCGTTAATATCAGGGGGTAACCAAGTAGCAACAACAAATCAATTAACTAGTTATGCTCAGTTGTCAGGAGCAACATTTACTGGAGATGTTAATACAGTTGGTATAATAGTAAATAATGGTAATAGTTTAAGAATGATAACACCTCCATCTAATATAAATAATCCAGCAAATGCTCATTCTACAAATTTTATAATAGGAAATGGAATTTATGAAACACTTTGGTCAAATTATTTTGGTATACAGCAATATTCGTCATCATTATCAGGACCAGTTAGTGGGTCAACTGTACCATTTGTAATAGACTATAATGGTAAAGTAGGAATTAATTCTAGTAGTAATTCAGCACCAAATTATACATCAGAATTAACTGTAAATGGAACAATATCTACAACAAATTTAATATCTTCAAGTCAAATACAAGCTCCAGGCGGTATAACAGGTGCAACAGGTAGTTTTTCATCTTTATTAGTAAATGGTCAACCAATAAATAACCAACAAGTTGATTTGTCTGGATATGCTCAATTATCAGGAGCAACATTTACTGGACCAGTAATTGTAAATGGTAATGTAACAGCAACTAGTTTTAATTCAACATCAGATTATCGTATTAAAGAAGATGTAATAAATCTATCAAGTTTAGATACAGTTGATGAGTTAAGACCAGTTAGATATTATAATAAGGAATCTAAAAAAGAAGATATAGGTTTAATTGCTCATGAAGTTCAACAAGTTTATCCAGAACTTGTTACAGGTAAATATAATGAAGAAAATATGTATCAAACAATTAATTATATAGGATTAATACCAGTTCTTATAAATGAAATTAAAATGTTAAAGCAAGAAGTAAAAGAATTAAAAGACCAGTTAACTAACAAATAAAATTGATTAAAAATTTAATATAAAATACGTTTTAATAATAAGTATTTTATATTATTATAATTAATATAAATATAATGGAATTATCACAAGAACAACAGTTAGCATTTGATAAATATGTTGAAGGACATAATATATTTATTACAGGTCCAGGTGGTGCTGGTAAGTCCGTATTAATTAAAAAAATACAACAACATGCCCAAGAAGAACAAGGAAAATCAGTAGCAGTTTGCGCGCTTACTGGTTGTGCTGCTATTTTACTTGATTGTGGAGCAAGAACAGTTCATTCTTGGGCAGGAATTGGTATTGCTAATGGTCCTAATACAGAAATAATAAATAGAGTAATGAAGAGCGTATTTAAAAAACGTAACTGGTATGAAACAGATATATTAATAGTAGATGAAGTAAGTATGATGTCACAAAAGATGTTTGAACTATTAGACGCACTTGGTAGAAATATTAGAAAAAACAAATCATATTTGCCATTTGGTGGTATACAAGTAATATTTTCAGGGGATTTTTATCAATTACCACCAGTAGGTGACCCAGAAGAACCAAATACAACAAATTTCTGCTTTGAAAGCCCAAATTGGTTTACAACATTTCCAAGACAAAGTCATATACAATTAGTTAAAATTTTTAGACAAAGCGACCCAGTATATTCAACAATTCTTAATCAACTAAGAGAAGGCAAAGTAAAACGTAGTTCTGTTAATATTTTAAATGAACAAGTAAATAAACAAGTTCCTGAAGAAGTAATTATAAAACCAACAAAACTATTTCCAACAAAAAATAAAGTTCAACAAATTAATATTAATGAAATGGCAAATCTAACAACAGAAATTCATGAATATAAAATGAAATATGTAAATGATATTTCAAATAATCCAAAAGACCGTGATTATTTAAATAATATTTCAGTAAAAAAGTTAAAAACAGAAGATAAGCTAAAAGTAGCTGGATTTACACAAGAACAAATATTTGCTGAACTTGAACAAATAAAAAAGAATTTAATTTGTGAAGAAGAATTACAATTAAGAGAAGGAGCACAAGTAATGTGTGTTGTAAATTTAGATGTAGAATTTGCAAAAATATGTAATGGAAGTCAAGGTATTATAGTAGGATTCACAGAAAATAAAGATATTAAGGTTCCAATAGTTAAGTTTACAAATGGAGTTAAAATGGCAATTAATTATCATGTATGGCCAAGTGATAATATACCAGGAATAGGTGTAGCACAAATACCATTAATTTTGTCTTGGGCACTAACAATACATAAGTCACAAGGGGCAACATTAGATATAGCTGAAATAGATGCTGGATCAGGTATATTTGAATGTGGTCAAACATATGTAGCATTATCAAGAGTAAAGTCATTAGAGGGATTATATTTAACAGCATTAAATGTAGGTAAAATAAAGGTAAATAAAAAAGTACAAGATTTTTATAATCAATTAAATAATATTAATAGTAACCAATCTACTAGTAATGAGTTAGAAGAAGTAAAAACAACAACAACAATGTATCCAAATTCAAGAACAATTAGTAATACTAAAGAATTAACAAAAATAGTTACATTGGGTTAAAATATAAAATATAAAATATAAAATATAAATAATATAAAATATTCTTATATATAATGTTAATAAAAATAGTAGTTTCAAGATATAATGAAGATATTGAATGGACAAATAAATTAGAAAATGTAATAATTTATAATAAAGGAAATGAATTATTAGATAAAAAAACAAAACATAAAATAATAAATTTACCAAATGTAGGTAAAGAAGGACATACATATTATCAATATATTTATGATAACTATGATAATTTAGATGATTACACAATTTTTTTACAAGGTAATCCATTTGACCATTCACCAAAGTTATTTGAAAATATAAAATATTTAGAAGAAAATATAATACAAAATAATATACAATTTAAACTACTATCAGAATGGATTATTACAATCTCTTTAGAAGGGTGTTCTTGTCATAAAGATTTACCTTTAAAAAAAGTTTACAAAAAGTTATTTCCAAATAAAGAAGAAATAACAGAACAGTTTCAATTTGGAGCTGGAGCACAATTTATTGTTAGTAAAGAACTTATATTAAAAAGACCAAAAGACTTTTATTTAAATATTATAAATTTATTAAATTATGATGTTAATCCAATTGAAGGATTTGTTATTGAACGGTTTCACCCATTGATTTTTTCTTTATTTATATAAATGGCAATAAGTGCGTTATTTAAACAAAAAGGTGGTTCCATTTCATTGTTTAATAGTAATAATAAATTTTTTTTACTTAAAGTATTAGCAAACTTAATAGTTCAATTAGGTATTACATATTATGTAATGACAAATACTAGTCAATTAGATCCTACATATAAGTGGCCACTAATTATTGCTACATTTATATTATTATTTTTTGTTTCTTTTAGTGAGCTTCCTATATGGATTAAAGGTATTGCTTTTGCTTTATTTTCTTTTTGTTTTGGTAAATTATTTACAATTTACAAAAAAAAGTATGGAGAAGAAGCAATTAATATAGCTGTAATGGGAGCATTAAGTGTATTTGGAATAATGTTTACTATTGGTGCTACATTACTAACATTTGGTATTAAATTAAGTCCACTATTTGGATTTATATTATTTATAGCACTTTTAGGTTTAATTATTGTTAGATTAATGTCAATATTTGGATCAAGTTTATCACCAGCTAAAAAAACGATATATGGAGCAGGTATAGTTATATTTGCTTTATATATTATATACGATACTAACAATATATTACGTAGAACAAACTATTATAATGGCGATTTTATTACAGCATCAATGGATTATTATTTAGATATAATTAATTTGTTTACAAATATTTTAGGATATGAAAATAATTAATTTTGTTAGTTTATTATTTAAATACAAGATATTTTATTAATTTATAAACTAACAAAAATGTCAAAATTACTTGTTATAGAAGATGGTAAATTAGTTCAAGATATGAATGAATTAGTTTTATGGGATGGTCAATTTTCAAAAGCTAAAAAAAATGGTGAAATTGTAAAATATATTCAACAATTGTTAGATGGAACAAATAGTATTATGGTTATACCTCATAGTGATGGTAATATATTAAAAAATCATTCTTTATGGAAAGAAATACAACAATATATTGATAGAGCAAAAGCATTAAATAAGGTTTTTATATTAGGAACTTTGGCTCAAACCTATGGACAAGAAGAAAAAGATATTAATTATTTATACTTACCATTAGATGATTTATTTTTTGAACATGGTGTAACACCATTTTTTACAAATATTGATTGGCCTTATAAGTCAAATGAATTAATTTGGCGTGGTGGTTGCTCTGGACCTGATGGAAATCAATCTTTACGTGTAAGATTTACAGAAAAATTGTATAAAAATAATTCACAAATTCGTTTATCTAATTGGTGGGCAGAAGGTAAAAATATACCAGAAGATTTATTTGGACCTAGAATTAACTATACAGAATTAATGAAATCAAAAATTTTTTTTATTATTGATGGAGCAGTAATTGCTTCAAATCATATGTGGGGATTTGCGACAAATTCAGTACCTTTTTTAATATCTAACGCAAAATGTTGGTTTAGCGATTTTTTAATTGAAAATGTTCATTATATTTCAGTAAAACATGACTTAAGTGACTTAGATAAAAAGATTAAATGGGTACAGGATAATGATACTAAGGCAGAAGAAATTGCTAAAAACGCATATAATTTTTCAAAAGCAATTTTTTCATCACAATTTCAAAAACAATATTTAAAAACAAAGATAGACACAATTATTTCAAATTATAAATATACAAAAACAATTATTGATATTAGTAATAATATAATATCTAATAAAAAACAGGTAATTGATTGTTTTACATTTTATAATGAATTAGAACTTTTATATTATAGATTAAAAATACTATATAATTATGTAGATAAATTTATTTTAGTAGAAGCAAATCAAACTCATATGGGAAACCCAAAAATATTATATTATAAAGAAAATAAACATTTATATAAGGAATTTGAAAATAAAATAATTCATATTGTAGTTGATTTACCGATTAAAAAAGAAGATATTAATATTAGTAAAAATAATCAATGGATAAATGAAAATTATCAACGAATTTGTATTAAACATGAACTAGATAAAATGAATTTAAATAAAGATGATTTAATTATAATATCTGACTTAGATGAAATAATTAATCCAAATATACTAGTAAATAAAGATAATTTTTTAGAAAAAGGATATACATTAGAACAAGACTTTTATTATTATAATTTAAATTCTAAACATAAAGAAAAATGGAATAGAGCTAAATTAATAACATATGATGAACTAACAAATGTAGGTTGTAGTGAAAAAGTTAGACATATTAATAATTATTCTATTTTACAAAATGGTGGTTGGCATTTATCATACTTTGGAGATACAAAGTTTATTCAAAATAAATTAAAAGAGTTTGGACATCAAGAATACAATAGTAATTATTATACTAATGAACAAAATATAACAGAAGCAATTACTAATGGTAAAGACTTATTTGGACGTAATTGGGTTCCAATTGAATATATAAATATTGAAACTAATAATAATTTACCACCACATTATGATATTTATTTAAGAAATTATTTTAATACAAATAATATTTTAAATAAAGCTAATATACCAATATATATATATTTTCATATTTGTTTAATTGGTAATTGGAAAGAAGTTGTATCTAATTTGTTATTTAAAATAGAAAATAGTGGATTATATAATTATGTAAATGAAATTAGATGTGTTATATTAGGTGATTTAAATAATACAGAAATAAATAGCGTTTTAAAGCAGTTTAATAAAAATAACAAAATAAATATTGTTTTGCGTGATAATAATATAAATTTATATGAAAAACTAACAATAAATAAATTATTAGAAGATAGTCAAAGCAATATAGAAAAAGATGCTTATATATTATATATTCATAGTAAAGGTGTTACTAAACCAAATAATAAATATGTAGAAGAATGGGTTAATTATATGTCATATTTTAATATATACAAATTTAATGATTGTTTAACAAACTTAGCTGATTTTAATGTATCAGCTGTAGGTGTAAATTTACAAGAAAAAGAAAATGAATATCCATTACATTATAGCGGTAATTTTTGGTGGTCAAAAATGTCACATATACGCAATCTAAAACCTATTATAGATAATTACTATATTTCACCTGAATTTTGGGTTACATCTATTATTGATAAAAATACTAAATATATTTCACTTTGGAATTCAAATGTAAATCATTATTTTGATGTATATCCATATTTTTTATACACATAATATATTAAAACTACTTAAAGACATATAAACAATATATATTAACAATTATATAATTATAAAAAATGTTAAAAGATATTGAGAATGTTTTAAAAATAGAAGGATATGGACAATATATGGTTTTAAAAGTTTATATTGATAATCCCGATAATGTAGAATTAACTTCTATGTATAAAGAGCATATTGATAAACATATTAGAAAATTGTTAGATACACCAAAATATATTGATGCTGGATTTGATGTGTTAGTACCAAATTCTTTTTCATCTATTAATACAAATATTACTCAAGTTAAGGTTAATTTTGGTATTAAATGTGAAGCATATTTAGTTCATTTAGACAGTAGTGTTTATGGTGCTCATCATACAGGATTTTATATGTATCCTAGATCAAGTTTATCAAAGACATATTTACGTTTAGCAAATTCTGTTGGTATTATTGATTCTGGATATAGAGGAAATTTAATTGGAATCTTTGATAAGTCTTGTACAGCACTAATGGACAGTTATGAGTTTTTTATTGATGTTGAAAAAGGTGAAAGATTAGTTCAAATTTGTGCACCAGGTTTAGTACCAGTTGTGCCAATTTTAGTTGACGAAATGGATACAAATACTAGTAGAGGTGAAGGTGGATTTGGATCTACAGGTAAGTAAAACGACTGTCTGCGTTAAATTATTATTAAAATTTATAATATATTATCTTTTAATATATTATAGAATGATGATGAATATTTTTTCTAAAAAGAATATGAATATGTTTGTAGGACTATTATCTTTACTTATTGCCTTGTGGTTAGTAATGTATTTTATTCCTAGCATTTTTGTAAATCTTTTTGATACAACTTTAGGAAACTTTCTTTTGTTAGTTTTTGTTGTATTAGCTGGTATGCGTGATATGACTATGGGCGTTGGTTTAGCTGTTATTTTATTAGTTCTTTATCGTTTTTCTCGTATGTCAACAATGTATATGTTTGAAGGAATGGTTACAGCTGCTAAAAAGGAGGAACCAAAATAACACCTCATATTGCTTAAATAAATAAATATAGTAATTGGTTAATGTCTTGGCGGGCAAAGAACTTATTATTTTTATTTAATATATTAAATCTATTTATATATTAAATACTAAAATGAATACAACTAACAAAAAAATAATTTTATATACAATATTGTTAGTTTTAGCTTGTTTATATTATTATTTAATTTATATTAAAGTTATCGATGGTTTTTCAAACGAAGGTTGGACAACAGAGTTAAAAGATAAATTTATAAAATATCAAAGTACTGTTTTTGAAAATAACTATCAATTTGATGTTAATGAATTAGAAAAACAAGCAAGTCCAGAAGAAGTAGAACATTTATTTAAAACTGGTTACTGGCCTTGGCCAGATGATTTAAAATACTTATTTTTAGATGCTGTTGCTAAAAGACCAATAATTAAAGCTGTACCTGGCGAAGCCTTAGATGACGCAATGAAATTATATAATCAAAATGCTGCTAGAAAGTTATTGGCTTGGAATACACAAGAAGGCGAGTTTTTATTACAAGGTATTGTTATTCCAGAAGATAAACAGTCACAAGTAAATAAGTCATTTTTATCACGTAATAAAGATAGTATTAAATGTGGTAAAAATGGCTTAGTAAAAACTACATATAATGGATATAGTATATTAAGCAGAGTTGAAATACCAATAGCTAATGAAGAGGTACCAAAAGAAGTGCCTGGTTTTACATTTGTTAAAAATCCATGTAATCCATGTATAGCATTAGAAGATGATTTTAGTTGCCCTTTTAATATTAATATGAAAACAAATAATAAAATAAATACTTTAGAAGTAGATAAAAAAAGTGGTATGAGCACAGTTTGGAAACAATTATGGGGACTTTAAAACCTTTGGTTAACTGTCGCTTTTACTTTGTAAAAGCTTTAACAAAGTAATAGTTGCCTTTAAAACATTTTGTTTATATATCATCTTCCGCATTTGTGCCAGAACTAACATCACGCATTATTTTTGCTCTCTTTGGTGTTTTATATGGACTATCCTTTGCTGACATTGTTCTATAATTATTATTATCATTATTATCAACATTTAAATTAGCAGAATAAACTTGTTGTGCTCCTTGGGAAGTAAGTCTAGCATTAATATACATACGACCATAACTATAATCATATGATTTATATGCCACATATAAATCATCACATAATAACTGTAAAAACTTATCATCAGTTATATTATTAGTAGCCATATAGTCTTTTATTTGATTTAATAACTGTTTAATTTGCTCTTTAGCAGTTTTATTATTGTTAGTATTGTTAGTATTATTATTAAATCTAAATACACGATAATTATTTGGAATTTTATGTATTTCATTTTTGCTAATAAATAACAATTCTTGAACTCGTTGTCTAAAAATATATGAATTAATATCAGCATAATTAGGTGAGTTACAGTTATATGTAACATGATTATTATTCATATCTAATCCACTTAGTTCCGCTTTAATTAAATCTGGTGCCATTGTTCTTAAATGAAATGTTCTCAATTCTTCGCCTACAAGACCACCTACATACAATGTAGGCGACCAACTATTTGTTTTATAGTCATAAATTTCGCCACCTTGTATACTAATTGTTACATTATTGAATGCCAAATTAAATATCTTATTTAAAACTTCACCATAAACCAAACTGCTTTTTTCAATTGCGTCAATAAAACGATAATCGCCATTTTTACAATTTGCCAATTGTGTTAACATTTCATCATCATGATTATCACCAAATCCTACAAATGTATAATTAAAATTATCATCTATTAATAGTAACAATTTTTTTGACGAATCTTCACCTTGTGTTGCTTCACCATCTGTTAAAAAGATTTCATTAATTGTTAGACTAGTATTCATAATACTTTCAGCATTAATTTTTTCTTTGGCATTTTTTAAAGCAAGTTCAATGTTAGTTAATGCGTCAGCTCTAATACTATAAATAGCATCAATTATACTTTCAATATTGTCTTTTGTTAGTTTATTAAATGGTACAATATGGTGAATACTTGAATCAAATGCGTCTATTGAAACAAACACATTTACTGAATTAGTTACTAACCAATGCAGCATATTTTTTAGTGTAAATTTAAGATGATCTAACTTTGTTCGCTTATCATTACAAGTGTCATCCATTGAACCGGAACAATCAATTGTAAAATGAATATATTGTTCTGTCATAATTAAAGGAATATTGTCGGCAATTTTAATGTCTAATTTGGCAAAGTGGTAGTCATCACTACAATTAGTTAAAGGCAAAACCTGTTTAACAGAAGGGTCGTGAATAGTAATAGTAAAACTTTCCATAATGAAGTATAATAATGTTTTTCTAATAGTTATTATTAGTAATTTTATTTACTAACTAACAAATAATTTCAATTTTTTATTTATTAATTATTTAATAAATAAAAATAACAATATAGAACTAACAAATTATAATTAATTATTAATTACTATGGAAACTCCTGCTGACACTTCTTCTTCGGAGAAAAAGCCTCCTGCTCGCATTGTTGATATGCCTGTTACTAATGCTAATGAAGCACTTAACTTACTTGTAACTTTTTTAAATTTGGCACAAAAAAGAGGTGCTTTTACTATTGATGAAAGTGCCAAGATTTGGTCTTGTATTCAATTTTTTAATCCTAGCACTGAATCTAGTAAGTAAGTAAATATATTAATATTTATACTTTCTTTTTAACTTTCTAGTTTTTCTTTTTTTAATTCGTTTACCACCTTTTTTAGTACCTGTAACCTTTTTAACAGTTTTACTACTTGTCTTATCAGCGTAAGATTTAGCAGTAGTAAAAAATTTACTAATAAAAGCTTCATTTATTATACTTTCACATATATTATTTAATAATTTTGTAATTTCTGTATTTGTATAACAAGCAGATTTTGCTTTTTTATTACCATAATCAATTGAACTATATAACAAATTTTCTACTGTTTTTTCATCATAATCTGTTAACATCATTAAAAGATTAATATAAATTTCTCTTGTATTTGTTTTTATTTCTCTTGTATATGTTTTTATAGAAGCATATGGATTATGTGTTAAAATAAAAAAATTAGTACCACTACTTTTAATATTTTTAAACATATCTTTAATCATTTGTAGTCTATCTTTACCACCCATTAAAAAAACAAGTAAATCTTCATATGTTACACTACCACTTTTTAGTCTCTCTAATAAAGCATTCATTTCCATTCCTTTATTTATAACCATTCCTTCAACACAAGTAATAGTTCTATCCCAATCAAAAAAGATCGCTACTTTATCAGAATAATTATATAACCAATTATTTATTATATCAATTTGTTCTTGTGTTATACCATTATTAACATAATCTTTATCTAAATATGGATCTAGATTTTTAATTGGTTGTGTTTTGTTAAATTCTATAACATCATTAATAAAAGTAGCATATGTGTTACCAAGAGCTAAAAAATGTTGTAAATATGCCATATTATAGGCATTATTTTTTTGTTTGTTAGTTTTTAATTCACTTATATCAGTTGAACTTACTAAATTATTTGGTGTTGTATCATTAACTGGAATAAAACTAACTTGTTCACTATGTAATGCCATATCTTTTTCTATTTCTCCTGTTTTTTTTGTTTTTTCCCAGTTGTCGTGTTCATTGTCAAAAAATAAAATTGGTTTATCCATTATATTATAACTAGAAGATATAATATAAAGTATTTTAATAATTTATATTATAAAACGGCCTGACGGTGAATCGAACACCGGTTGGTCGGTAACTTTTACAAATGTTTACACCATTTATAGTAACAGCCGACTTTTCTACCACTAAAATATCAGGCCACAAAAAATGTTACCATTTTGGTAACGAACCTAAACCACCTTTTTTACTTCCTTTTCTACCTTAGGCAAATCCTGAGTATAAAATTTTACATATAAAATGTAACAGAGACCAATTATGAAGAGAATTGTTGGACCATATAAACCAGGGGCTTTATTGGCCAACCCATACGATAATACTAACACTTGACTTACAATATTAATAATAATCCAAGTCCAAGTTAATGTTGTTGTATTATGTGTATCATAAATATTTTTTAAAAGCGAACTAAAAGACACTAAACCTAAAATACCTGCTGTTGCTGGTAAAAATTCATACTTTCCCATTTTAATATATGCGCATATATTAAATTCTTGTTTGCTAGATTCTTATTTTTTAAAGGCAAATCAAATATATCTGCTGTTAGAATCTAAGATGGTATATAAATGCTTTGCTATATAAATGCTTTGCTATATATATACATATTATAATAGCTGGTTATCTTTAAGTTGTTTTAAAAACAAATAATAAATTGAGTAAAAGGGCTTAAAAAATAAACCATACTTAATTATTATTAAATGAAAAATAAAAAAATTAGTTCAATAATTTTAAACACTTGCTATAAATGTAAAGCACCTGGTTTATTTTGTGAAACACCTTGTGGAGCTGATTGGATAACTTGTCCTATTTGTGGTTGTGATGATTTTTATAATAAATTAAGTTTAAGTAATCGTGATGATGATATTAAGTTATATAACAAAATAGAAAAATATTTTGAAGTAAATGAGAAAAGATATGTTAGAACTTTTTGTGAAAATTGTTTAATATTATTTCAAACAGGTTTTATACATCACGAGTATGGATGCACAGATAGTATTTATACTGGTTTTATTATATCAAAGTGGAAAAACAAATTTACTGGTAAAGTATATAATGGAATGCCAAAATTTAAATCAGTTGATGATTGGTATAGAAATTGTTTTAGTCATGTTGAAATATTAGAATGGCATTGTCCTACTACTGGGAAATTTTTTAAAGCATAAATAAAACAATTTAAATAAAACAATTTAAAGAAAATATATATATTAAATTATTATGGATTGGAATACAAATACACTTTTATTTACACAATTAATTAAACCATATTATAAATATACTTGTAATTATTGTGATTGTAAATGTTACTTTAAAATTAAGGCTTGGGATTGTCCTGAATTAAAAACTAATTCATTTGATACATTTTTTAAATATATTGATGATGAAAAAAGTGGTAGAGGTTCTAATTGTACATTTTATTTTAAAGAGTATTCTAATATTACAATTGGTAATATTTATAATAATTGTAAATGTAGTAATTGTAAAATTGGTAGACTTTGTGAGCCTGTTATTAAAGAAATATTTAATAATGAGTTAAATAAAAAAAAACTTAATTGTGTAGCATGTAATACTCCTAACAAGTATATGTGTAAATGCAGTAAAAATATTTTACATTATGTTATCATTTGGATACCAGAAGTGCCTGTAAAAGTAAAACCTGATGATAGTTTATATACTATTACAATAATTGAAATAGAAGAAAGTGTTTACATTAAAAATGATTTAGATAATATGGATGAATTTGAAAAAATAGATTGGTTTTTAAATAATTTACCAATTAAAACACAATTTACAATATGTTCAAGTTTAAATATATATGATGAACTAATTAGAGACCAATTAGTAGTATTAATTAATGTAATAAATGAATCAAAAGATATAAATTACTTTAAAAAAGAAAATTTTGTTATATTTGATGAAAAAGAGATAAAAAAAAATAGTTATTTTGCTGGTTTAAAGTCAATAGATAACTACTTTTCTGCATTTAATAAGTTAATTAAAATTTATTCTGATAGTTCAACTCTTAACAAATTAGAAACCAAAACTAATCCACATGTTAGCAAAAAAAAATAAAAATTTAGTTTTAATAAATTAATATATAATTTATTAAAATATTGCTCGATGACGGGATTGAACCGCCGACCCTTTGCTCATAAGACAAAAATTCTAACCGCTGAACTAATCGAGCACAAAATACACACCATTTAGT
>JACCDP011550493.1_pt1 | contig 25326 bp, 31 predicted proteins | sample 7445841 | NCBI WGS metagenome assembly JACCDP01 (sample SAMN15323441, study PRJNA562643) | freshwater metagenome | isolation source: river surface water | place: USA:Blue River Watershed | collected 2017-08-17 | reverse complement strand
GGATGCAGACCAAACCTCGTCTTTGAGACGCTGCGCAACACGCGCCACTTCGTCAAACGAGCCGTGTGTTTTTTCGCGTTCGTTGAGAAGGTTCATGCAACGTGCTTCCATGATACGCCGCGAACTATGCCGTTAACCGTGCGGCGGGTCACGCCAACGGCATCTGCGATTTGCTTTTGGTCAAGAATGCCGTGGTTCCACATATCTCTGATAGACCGCACAACATCCTCATTGAGTTTTGAGTTGTGGTGGCGAACTCCAAGAATGCGCGTCCCGTGCCGAACCTGATCGTTGTTATTGTCTACAGGAGTTCCCCACCGCAGGTTGCCAAAGGCGTTGTTAGTCTTGTCTCCGTCCCAATGCAGAACGTCATGCCCTGGGGTTGGCTGCGGGCCAATAAAGGCATACGCAACCAGACGGTGGACAAGGCGAGAATAGTGCTTGCCACTGACGCACAGCGTTACCTGATGATAGCCATATTGGGTTGTGACGGGCGACAGAACGTGGCCCCACCTTATGCCGCGAATGCGCCCGTGACTGGATGCTTGATACGGCTCATAGCCTGGAATTGGACGCCACTGTTCTTCGCTCATGCCGCCTTTCGTTTAGCGGTAGTTTGCGGCATAACTTTGTTAATAACACTCTGTCCACGGAAATATGCCGTGCCGTTCAAAACGCGGCAGAACTCTGGCTCAAGCAGCATCCCGTTATGGTCAAAGTTTGCAACTGCAAACCCCTCGGACCAGTTCGGCGGATTATCCTCGGAATAGCTGTACTTATCATTTTCAGGACCGAAGCCTGAAAGGGTGCCACACTCAACGCCCCACCGCAGACCATTCCAATCCGCATACATCGTGGAGTGCAGGCGGTGCGTGTGATTGGTAAAGACGTTCTTGCCGCCCTTCAGGACGTTGTTGTAAGCGCCATGAACGCCTTGGTGCCAGCGGTGCTTAACAACCGTGTGTTCGTTGAGCCAGATTGACCAACAGAACTGCCAAGCCGGAAGGTGGTCAGCGAGGTCAAACCCCTCCACGCCCATGTACTCAGGCGCATTCATCGCCAACCGTGCCGAGAAGCGGGAGTCGTGGTTTCCAGCCGGAAGGATAAGCGGGCAACCAGACGGGGCCGCTGCTTCCACTTCCGCCAAACGTTCCTTCACCGCGTCCAGTTCATCAGAAACCGTGGGGAGTGACGCCCAAGAGCCGGGGGGGTGCCTGCTGATCCGGCTTCCGTCGAAGACATCGCCGTTCATAATCACCATTGACGGCTTCATCTCTTTGACAAGTTCAACGAAGGCCGCGAATGCCGTTGACCGTTCCCCCGGCCATGCGTGGAGGTCGCCGCCAATGAGGACGGTCCCACGGACATTATCAGCAAGAGCGCGGGAGCCATTCTTGGGAACATGGTTCCGGGGCCGTTTGCTTTTCGACTCATCCGCCGCGTCGAGAATAAACCCGTGCTTTTCCTCAATTGCGGCCCGCCTGCGATAGACTTGGCGAACGTCAATGCCGAGTGCTTTGGCAATGTGGCTGGGCGAACCAAGCCGCTTCCAACAGGAAATGAACTCTTCGTCAGTTACCTTCGTGGGCATCTATTGGCCTTTGATTTGTTGACGGGCTATTCTTCTCTGCGGAATTTCAGCCGCCAGAGAACATCGGCGCAGGCGCGGCCTATACGGTCCACGCACTCTTCGCTCAGGTCAGGAGCCACCACATGCGTTGTCTCATGGATGGCAATGTCAATGAGGGTTTTGTCATCAAGATAGGGGTCAAGTTCAATCCGGTGCTGCTCGACGAATGCGAGGCCCCAGACGCCAGGATTGCGCTTGAACTTGAAGCGCACCTTCCTCATGGCTACATCTTGAAACCAAGGGCCGCGATGACCGACCCAATTTTTCCAGACATGAAACCAGCAACGGAAGCAACGCCAAGGATAGCCCACTTGGCACCCTTGGCCGTCAGCATCAGGTCACGGAGTTCCTGAAGCGTTTCGTTCATGTTTTCCAATTGGTGCTTCATGTAAACCTGATTGGCTTCCAAGACAGCAATTCGTTCTTCAAGTTCGGGCATCGTCATCACCATACAAACAGGGAAACAAGATAGACGGCGGTGCAAGTAATCGCGGGCGCGGCAAGCCCCTTGAAGTCAAAGGGCAAGCCGCTTTCCCATTGTGTGAACTCCCGGCCAGCGTAGAACGCCACGCCCGCTGACAGGCCCGCGTTCAGTCCGAGGACAGGGGACAGGACGGCAGCGATAATGAGAGATACTATCGCGTGACACATCCAGTAGCGCGGGAGCGGGCAGTTCATTACGGGACGCCGTAAACAGTCACGGAGCCAGCGTCGAAGGTGCCAGTGCTGATGGTCAGCGCAACGGATGTGGTAGCCGTAGAATAGCCCGTGGAGCCAACGCGAGGGGTTGATGCGCCCGCCGTTGCAGCCAGATTTGCAGCGCCAATCCCGGTGCCAAGGTCAACGTCAACAATTCCAATATACGCATCACCAGCAGAAACACTGGCATTGATTTGGAACGTGCCGAAACTTGTGTTGCCCGCACCCGTTCCAGACACGCCGTTAAACACAAGCCGCAGGAACTTGTAGCCCGTCAGCGTCAGGCTGGTGAGGGACTGCGAAGCGCCGGAAGTCGTGGTGAGCGTACCGAGCAGGACGGAGCCAGGGGTTGCCCAAGTCGGGGCCGCAGCACCGTTGGACTGGAGAAACTGGCCAGCCGTGCCTGCCGAGGTGAACGCATACGCCGTGCCGTTGCCGTAGGCCACGCCGCCGTTGGTGGGGGTTGCACTGCCGTTGGTGCCACCGTTCGCCACGGGAAGCGTGGTGATCCACGAAGGGGCCGCGTCACCGTTGGACTTGAGGATTTGCCCGCTGGTGCCGTAGGCGGTGCCGCTGGAACCGAAAGAGAAGCCGCCGTTCTGGGTAACGCGCCCGCGCTCCGAGCCAGCGGTGCCGAACACAAGCGGCGCGGAACCGTTTGTGAGGATGAGTCCCGCCGATGTGTTTTGAAACAGCAGGACACTGAGATTTGCGTTTGACAAGCCAGCAGTGGTGCTTGCCGCCGCCGAACTATAGCGCAGCAGCGCAGCCGCTCCAAAGCCTGTCGTATAATCACTGGCCTGCGCTTCCAATGATACAATGCCAGCGGTGGTTGACGCCCTAGTCAGGAGTTTGGTGCTGTCACCCGTAATTGACTGCGATGCCGTGAAGGTGTTGGCCCGGTTCTCCAGAGGGACGTTGCCACCTTCCACCGCAATCACGCCAGCAGCGGAGCGGGTGATCGTCGTATCGGAAGCGTTGCCCACGTTGATGCCAGCAAACTGCGGGCTGTCACCCGTGCCAAGCGGCTGCGGGGCGCTCTGGTTCACCCACACAAAGCAGTCGTTCGCAAGGTTGTAGGCAACCTCAACAAACTTACCCGAAACCATGTCGGATGCCGACAGGTTGGTAAGCGTGCCGGAAACGTCCTTCTTGATGGCCTTCGCGCCGAGGCTGTTCACGTTCAGCGTGGCAGAACCCGTGTTCGTCGTGTTGGCGATGAAGGCGAACCGCTGGCCGTTGTAGTAGGCTGCGGGGGCTACGGAAAAAGTCAGGGTCTTCGCGTCAGCCGTTCCGGCAGCGGTTAAAGTGTAACTGCGCCAGTTCCATTCACGTGTGACGGCCCCCTGGAATGCGCGGCCCGCATCGTCCAGCGTGGACGGGGCAGCGGCACCGGACCAACTCGGCATCGTCCCTGAGTTGTTGGAAGCGTCAGTTTGAGAGAAAACGCCAGTATTGCCGAGATCGGGCATAGTCTGTCTCCAGAAAGGGCCGCTTCACAGCGGGCGGGGAATTTGGTATGGAAATTGGATGCGAATGCTTCAGACGGCCATTTTTATTGCTGTGGCCTGGATCAACATCTATTTCAGTTGGGCTTCAAATCCGTACATCGTCGCGGGGTGGGCTGTTATTGCCGCCTACGTTCTGACCGTTGCACCGTTTCAGGTGGTGGATTGGTGGCGATTGCGGGACGTTCGCCGCGAGGAATACTTACGCAAGAAGGCCGCAGGCATTCCCTACGGCTGGCGCAGGCATTTACCGTGGAACGCCAAGAAGCCCTGTTGACGGCGCGGGATAGGTTTTCCCGTTTGCGTCCTGAATGAACCACTGAGGCCCCGCACTATGAACGGACGCATCCGCTCCGAGTAGAGCGCGGGCGCGGGCTTGGGTCTTGTCAACCAAGTCAAGAACTGCTGCCTTCTCTTGCTCAGTCCTTCCTGCAAGAACGGTCTTCATAGCGTTCTCGACGCCCTTTTCCGTGTAAACTTCCATGAACTTGCGGAACAGGTTTTGCGTTCCCATGCTGACGCCCGCGCCGATTGCGGCACCAGCGGCAGTCCCCACAGGTCCAAACATCGAACCGAGCAAGCCACCGACAACGCCGCCCGTGCTTCCGCCCGCGATCTGCCCCCAACGACTGCCCATGTTGTGAGCCACGTTCATCGGGCCTTCGCGGCGAACAACCTTGCTGAATGCCGCACGTTCACCCGGAGACAACGATGCGCTTTCTGGAGACTTGAGATAGGAGCCAAACTGGTTGCGCCATCCGCTTTCGTCACCGGACACATAGCCGGGGAGTCGGCGGCGCATGGTGTCAATTTCGCGGGAAAGGATGTCGCGGCGGGCATAGTCTCGCGCCTCTGCAACTGTCTCGTTCACGGCGGGTTGTGCCATACCCGTCTTAGACTTGAACTTGTCGCTTTTCACAAGGTCTTCAAGTTGGCGAACGAATATGTTGGCCTGCATCTTGGTTGTTTCGTCGGCACCGCTGCGTGCGATAGCTTTGGCATCCTTGAGAATGCCGTCAACCTTCGTCCAGTTAGCAACGGCGCGAGGCTTCAGAAGCGCGTTGACGCGGTTTACAAGCGGGCCAATCTCGCCACCCTGCAACTTGTCCCAGCCCTTGTCAGCAAGGTCATACTTGATCTTCATGGCCGCGCTTTTGTAGGCGTTCTGGTCATAGACAATTTTGGCGTCATCAAGCGCCTTATATGCGGCGTTCTTGGTGTCCCTCACGCTTTCCCGCGTGGGGGCATCTTTAAGCAATTCCTTGGTGCCAGCCTTGCCCCCACGGCCAGCCGTCAGAACGCCCGTCAGGATACCAGCGCCCGCTTTCGCATAGGCGTTCTGGTCCGTCATGTCGCCAACCGCCGCCATTGAGACGCCAGGGACAACAGCCATTGCAGTCTTGCGCGCAACGCTGCCGGGACCAGCAATAGCCGCAGGCACCATCTCGCCAACGCTTTCCGTCCAACGGCCAGCGGTTGTCTGCGGGGAGTATTGGCCCGTCACAGGGTTCACCAGCGCCCCAACCTGTTCGGTTGTCGGGAACTTCATGCCCAAGGACGGGATGCGCCCCGCCACTTCCTTGACCATTCCCTGCGTCTCAGGAGAGAACCCCAGCTTCCCAGCGCCCCACGCGGCAACGTCACCCGTCACTCGCTGGGCATCGCCAATCGTACCCGCAAGGCTCTGAACGCCGCTGTTGATGCCCTGAAGGCCACTCAGGGCCACATCCTGCGCCGTCTCGCCCCAAGTGCGCTCACGGTCAACCTTGCCATCAGCAACCGTCTGCGGCGTTCCTGACGCGGCTTCCACAATGGAACCCACCTGTTCAGGGGTGAGGCCATCGGGGAAGGTGATTTTCTTGCCGTTGGGAAGTGTCAGACTAGCCATTATTGCTTCCTTCTGGGCCTGCCATCAGGGCCAAGTTCCCACTCTTCGACGGATGAATTAGGGGGCGGGGGAGCAATAGGAGCGCCGCCGCCTGCCTGCATCCGAAGCGCGTCAAGGTCACGCATCTTCTGTTCAATGAACGCTTCAAGAACAGCCTGCTTTTCGGGCGGTGTCTTGTTCGGGTCGCCAAGGGTCTTGCGAAGGTTTTCGCCTTCCTGAAGCGTGAACTGAGCGCCAAACGTATCGCGGAGAAGCGGAAGTACCTGGTTGCTCACCATCGCCTCGTACTTCGTCCGTGCAAGAGCGCCAGCAGTCGGGCCGTTCCCGGTTTCCTTCACAAGCCAATCGCGTGCCTGTCCAACTCCGGTGTAGGTCGCCTCATTTGCAAGGCCCGACAATTCGTTAACAACAATTTCAAGACCCGGAAGTTTGCTGTTCAGGCTTTCAAAATCAAGTTCAACATTGCCCTTGCCCTTGCCGACAGTCGTTCCCTTGCTTTTGTCAGCACTCAACCCATACGGATCATACTTCCACTCAGGGCCAGCAGGGCGGCCATTAATCATCACCCCGCCATTGGGCGACAACTGCCCAACAGCCCAGCCTCCCTGACCGTTGGAAAGCGGAATTGGGGTCATGCCAAGACCGCCGCCAGAACCGCCCTGCGCATCAGGGAAATAGGTGTTCTTCACGTAGCTGGGAATGACGGCGTTGGGGAACGCTTTAGCCATAGTCTGCATTTCAGGCGGAAGACCCGCGATGGCCGCAGCCTGCGCCTCTTCCTCTGCCTGCCGAGCCGCTGCCTCTTCCTGGCGCTGCTGCTGCTGGTAGTCGTATTCCTGCTTTTGCATGGCGATGCCATTGGCAACCACTGCCCGCTGGCGGTAGTTGTCCAGACCCTCGCCGCCGCCCAAGGCTGCGCCCTGCGCCCATGCTCCAGCCTTGCCGGAAGCCAAGCCTGCGCCAACGCCCTGAAGGGTGCCGCCAAGCCACGCCATGCGGGCCTGCTGCGGCGTATAGTACCCGCCAAGAAGCGTCTGATACGGATCAGGCTCTTGGTTGTTCATGCCGAGAAGGCTGGGGAACGGGTTGGTGAATTGCATGGTGTTACCCCTTAATAGATGCCGCCGCCGTAGCCATTGAACATGCCGCCCGACAGACCGGAGCCAAGCAGGCCAAGGCCCGCGCCCGCGATCTGCTGGAACATCGAAGGTTGCGGCGTCTTTGTCGTGCCGACAGTCGTGCCGCCGTAGTTGCCGCCAATGTTGTTCTGGTACTGGCCGAGTTTGTTATAGGGAAGCTGCTGGTAGTAATCCCAGCGGGCAGCGGCGTCATTGAGTTCTTGCTGGCCCAACTGCTGCTGCTGGCCGCCGATGTTCGACAGCGCGTTAATGTCCGTCCAGTCGTTTGCCGCATAGGTCGGGGCCATGCCTGCCGCGTTGAAGCGGTTGGAAACGTCCGTGTTGTAAATGTCCTGCGCCATGCCTGCGCCCTGCGCCATGCGGCCATAAGCGTTGTTGTACATCGCATCAGACATGCCCGCCGCCTGACCCATGCGGTCAAGCCCGCTCTGGTACTGCTGCGAAGCGTAAGGCGCATAAGCCTCAGTCAATGCCCGCGTCTGCGTGTCGGCATGGAGGTTGGACCCGTAGCGGCCAGAACCCATGAACTGCGAGTTGACCGCAGGCGTCACCTGCTGCTGGATGTTCTGGAACACCTGGTCGCTGTAGGGGTCGCTGTTGAGGTACTTGCCGCCCATCACATCGTTGACATAGCCGCGCGCCCCGGCGTCACCACCGAAGGCACCGTACATTGAAGCATTGGCAAAGCCCTTGGCTCCGGCATCACCGCCGAAGCCGCCGCCCAGCACGTTGTTGCTGAAGCCTTCCGCGTTCTGCATGGTCTGCGAACCGTTCAAGGCCCGCTGGGTGCCAAGCTGCTGCGCCTGCTGCTGTGTGGGGCTAAAGCCTGCTACAGTAGAGCCAGGATAATACTGCGGCCCAGCCATTTGATAAAGCCGCGTGGCCTCATCCATGCCGTATTTCAGATAGGGAGCCTGCGGAGCCCAAGGCTCTGCAACCTGTTTGGTCGTGGTCTTGTCGGACCCGGAACTACCGCCCATGATCTATTTCCTTCACAAGCTCGATTGTCTTTGTTTTGTATTCAGGAAGCAGGCGCTTCCAACCCGTGCGGGCCTTGGCAATCAGCATGGCGTCACAGCCCTGCTCCTTGGCCCATTCCTCAATGGTTTCGAGGAAGTAAATCCAGTTGTTCACGCCACGGCCACCCGTCAGCCAGACGTTGCAGTAGTAGGTGCCACCCTTGCGGATGAGTTCGGTGACACAGGCAACGTGCAACGTCTTTTCGTCGGCACCGATCCACAACTGCGCCTTCTTGCTGAACAGCGCGGCCAGAACGTGGTCAAGCGTTTCGCCCTCGCCAAGGGCAGGTTCCAGAAGCGGCGCACAGTCGCGCCACACGATGCCAATTTCGTCTTCAAGAATGCCCGTGCAGGGAATGCGCTGGGCCTTGGAATTTGCAGGCATCAATTACCCCACCACAGCATATTTGAAAATGCGATCCACTTGGGCGTTGTTTGCGTGGGTGACGGTGAAAGACCCGCTGCCCATGTTGGCGTCTGTCACGTACATGGTCCCGGCTGCGAGTTCTGCGGCGGCATTGGCCGTGCGCGGATGCCACACGATGACGGACTGAGGCGACACGCGAATGTCAGTCACGGCAGTTGATGCAGCGCCCGCCGTCAGGGTCAGTTCGCCGACCACCTCAAGTTTTCCGCTGCGAAGTTGCTGCATCACTTCGTAGACGCGGCGCGAATACGGGTCATTCGGCGGGGGAGGAAGGTGAAGGAAAGGGCGAATAGTCATTGCCTCACCCCTTCGCGCTGGACAACATTTCCTCGACCGTCCAGTTCGGCGCTTCGACGGCCAAAGCCTCTAGGCTCTTGCCACTCAAAGCCGCCCGCCTCTGTTCCGCCTCAAGCATCGCAGTCGCCTTGGCCTTAGCGCCCGCAATGTCCGTGGCCGTGTAGGGAAATGCCGGGTAGCCCTGCGCCGCCAAAGCCTGCCGCCAGCGGTCAAACGCGCTGCCGTTCGGCATCTCCAGCGGAGTGTCCAGACCCGTCACCTTGTCCAAGAAAAAGTGCCAGTCATCGCTGGTGGCATCCACAAGGGTGGGGAACCACTTCAGCGCAAACGGGGCGAAGTCGCGCCGATCCGTGTTCATTACTTCTTGCCCTTGGCGAAGGGGTTGCCGTACTTCTTGGGGTCAAACGGCTGCGGGTACGGATACGGGGTCGGCGCGGGCGGGGTGAAGGCCCATGTCTGCGAATACTGTGGGAACTGCCACGAAAACCGCTCCGGCTCAGGGGGCGGGCCATTGGGGTCAAGGGGCGGGTCTTCGCCACCCGTGCCAGGAGGGTTGCCACCGCCGTTGAAGCCAACCGGGTAGGTGGACTGGTTGCGCGGGTCCACGGTCATCCACGGGCCGCCAGAGCCGTTGCCAACGCCATTGCCGCGCGACATGAAGGGAAGGCCCATGAAGCCCATCATGGCACCCATGCCGCCGCCCGCCATTGGGGTGTTGCGCATGCCGTAGCCGATCTGGCCCATAAGCTGCTTGGTGGATTGCTTGCGAGTGATGTCAGACATTGTGATTACTCCATGCCCGTCAATTGAAGCCGGGCTGGTTCCAGCCGCCATACCCGCGCCCGCTGCCAACGGGGCCGCGCGTGGTCATATTGGTGTCGGCGCGGTATCCGGGGTCGTATCCGGTGACGTTGTTGATTTGGTTGGTGTTGCGCGTCCACTGTCCAATGCCATGCTGGCGCTGCCCAGCAAGCGCCGAGTATTCAGGGCCATACGCCGAATTGTACGCCTTCAGGTCGCCGTAGAAATTACGGGCGGGTGCCTGCGGGGTCACAGCCTGACCAGGCCACAAGCTGCCGTTGCCGTACATCAGACCGGACGGCGGGATTGGCGTCTCAGGAGGGGGCGTCAATGTCGTGTAGATTGACATGGGATCCTGAAACGGCGGAGCCGGAACATTCTCAGGGACCGGATTGACGCCTGCGACTGCTGCCGGGGTCGGATTGCCCAGCAAGCCCGGACGCGCGGGACGATTGAGAGGCCCCTGACCAACGCGCGGAGTCGGAGCGACACCCCAAGCGCCGGGGTTATAGGCGAGGCCGCCGGGGCGGCCCTGTGCCACGCCACCATACATGCGGTTGCCCGTGGTCAGGCCAGTGCGGTTGCCAATGCCACCGTTGCGGCCAGCACCGCCACCCATGCCGCCGCCGTAGTTGCCGCCGCCGCCCATGCCGCCGCCAATGCCGCCGTTGCCGAGGCCACCAGCGCGGCCAGAACCGCCCTTGTATGTGCTTGAACCGCTTTCAGCGTCACGTGCCGACATGCGAATTACTCCTGAAATGATTAGCGTTTTCCAACAGAGGAAAAGTTGAGGTCATCAACGCCGCGTGCGAAGTTCCACAGGCTGCCTGCCGGAATGGTGATCCGCGCCCGGTGATAGCGTCCGTTTACCCGCGCATTGCAGATGCCATAGGCGTTCACCGCGATGGGCGAACCGTAGGACACAGGCTCATTGAGGTAGTTGCGCTTGCCAACCGTCAGGGACGGCGTGACCGTGGAACCCTCCACGATGGGACGCAGGCCCTTGAGCAGCGAACGGCCACCCGGCGTCAATTGCGTGTCGCCCGTTTCGACAGTCGCAGCGAGGTTCGATGCCGAGAAGAACCCGGAACGGTGCGAGGTATCAAAGCCCGCCAGAAGCAAGCGACCAGCGCCCGCCCAGAAGCGGCTGTCAACCGGGAACGGAAGCCCGTCAACCGTGGCAGACGCCGCGTCCATGCCGTCAATGGTGTAGGTGGTCTGCGTTGCCGCCGCGTAGATCATCTCATGGTCAACGGAAGCGTGCGACCACTGCCCCGTGGGCCAGTGATAAATGATAATTTCCGTGGGGCTACCCGTACCCGTCGAAATGCTCGGGAAGCCCATCAGGTACAGCTTGTTGATGGGGTCGATTGCCGAGGTGATGCGATAGAGGTAACTCGCATCAAGGTTGGCTTCAATCCAGCGGTCTACCTTCTCCACCCCAATCGGGATAATCTCAGCGCCGCCCCGGATCATGTACATGCCATCATCGCCAAGGAAGAACGCGAAGTTCTCGAACGCGGCAATTGACCCGTCAGCACGGCAACCGAGATAACTGGCAATCTTGTCAAAGCGGAATGCCGTGGGCGGGCCTTCAAACGACATGCGGGTGATTGCACGCTCTTGGAAGACGATGCCAAATTCGCCACCGACAAAGCCCATGATGGACCCGCCGTCCGGCAAATCCTGGTAATCCGAAAGCGTGGTGGCAGAGGCTACCCAATCGGAAATATCACCGATGGCAGACCAGCGAACGCGGTTGTTTTCCGTCGAGGTCTTGGCAAGAACGCCAAACTCACGGATAGCGCCCGCGAAATATGCCGCCGGGGGCGTGCCGCCAAGGGCCGAGAAGTTGGACGAAACACCCAACTGGAACACCTGAACAGCGTCATTCCCGTTCGATGCCATGAGATAGTCGCCGTATTGGGCGAATGACCACTTGCTGTCAGTGGCTACGGCATAGGCACCGCCAACCGTGCGGGAAACGTCAGACCATGACAGGCCGTTGGAGGCCAGTTTGTAGAGTTTCGTTGCATCGCCGCAGAAGTTGAAGATGGTTCCGCTGATGGAACGCACCGAGACAGCACCCTGAACGCGGGCCGTGACAGCAGACGCGGTGTTGGTGAACCCCGGAAAGGGCCGGAAGCCATAGGCAGACGGAATGACGTTCAACGCTTCGGAAGAAACGTCTGCGAAGTCTGCACTGTCAGGAAGCCACGGCTGAAACGGGATCATCTACCACCCCGTATTGATATTGAACGACTCAGGCCCCAGCATCGCTGGAGTGCGCAGGGTCGTGTTGGGCCAGCGGCGGCGGTTCTCGGCCATCATCTCGGTGTACGCTTCACGCTCAAGCGCCGCGCAACGGGCCGCGACTTCCTCAGAGGCCAGATAGTTCAGCGCAATACGCCGCTTGGCACTCTGGCGAATGAGTTCTTCCGCCTCGTCCGTCCATGCATTCTCGTCTGCGTCATCCACAAGCGGGTCCAGCTTGTAAACGAAGGTCAAGTAAATGGTGTAAGCCGCGTCAGGGATCGGGAAAAACCGCATCTTGTTTGCCGTGCGCGAATAGTTGCACGGGACACCCGTCACGGTTCCATCCTGGCTGTAGTCAATCTCAAGATTGTCCACGGCCACCATCGGGCTTTTCACGCCGCTGTTTTCAATCACAATGGATTGAACTGCAATCATGTCTTCAAAGGTCGCTGGAGGCGTGGAAACGTAATACTCCCCGTTGGCCGAGGTCGTGAACGTCACCATGCGAACATTGAACCACCACGGGCGGCGCTGATACAATTTGATTGCATCATTGATGGCATAGTTGATCTGGCTGGCAGAAATATCGCCGTCATTCGCCATTTCATCGGCAATTCTGGCGCGCATGTCAGCAAAAGTGGGCATATATGCCTCGCAATCTTAGAACGATGTTCAAACTGGGTTTTGCGGCTGTTTCTAGAACAGATCGTTCCACGTAGTTCCGTTGTAGCAACGCAACTTGTTGGTGCCCGAGTCGTAGTAGACATTGCCCGCCAACGGGGAACTCGGCGTTGTCTGCGGAATGAACCGCATTGCACCTTGCAGTGACAGACGCCCGTAAACCGTCTCTTCGTTGTTTCCAATGTCAAGGTCCACGATCCGCGTGGAAGCCGAAACTTGCGTGCTGCTGGTGAACGAGAATGTGTAGGTTGAAGTTGCGGCAGTCGTGTAGTAGCCATACCGCGATGTGAGGGGGTTACGCACCACGTTATCCTGCAACACGACATTCGTTGCAGCGTTTCCAACAACGATGCCGTATGCCATCAGCGGCGTTCCGGCAGTGTCAACGATCAAGTTGCCCTCAACCGTAACATTGATGGCACCGCTTCCGATTGTTATTCCAGAGACGAAAGCAGAGCCGCCGCCGCGCATTGGGTTGACAACCGTGTTGCCGCTGACAACAACATTTTCCGAAGCGTCAAACACGCCAATTCCACAAGCGTCAATCTCGTAAAGGGAATTGCCGACAATGGTCAACCCGATCACGTTTGGAATGTCAATGGCAGCAGGGCGAACGCTGGTCCCGGCACCAAACTCCGAACAGGTCCGAACTACGTTTCCCTGAATGGTAACATTGTAGGACGCTGCCGTGGCTGGGGTATTATAAGCGAGTGAATACCCGTCAACGGCAATGTTGTTCGAGATGATTACGTTGTCACAGGCGCTCAACGAAATGCAATCCAGCCCCTGCTGGTAGAAGTAGCATTCAGTCACAAGAATGTTGCGGGACCGCTCACCACTAGCACCAGCGGAAAACGCAATAGCCTGCTTGCGGTAGCCGTCAGAGTTGTTGGGATTGCCCCCGCAGGAAATGAACCGACACCCCTCAATGCGGAAGTCATCTGCATCTGTCGAGATATTCAGGCAAATGCCTTCGCAGCTTCGGAAGGTGCAACTGCTGAACAAAACGCGCTGGGCTGCAAACGTCACAATGATGGGGCTGCGACTTGTGCCTACGTTGCCCTTGTTGCCATCAAATACCAGGCTGTCCAGTTGAACGTCTGTGATTGAGACAACTGCAAACATCAAGCCATTGCTTGAGGCCCACGACTGGCTTGCCAGCTTGATGACGGACATGCCGTTTTCGCCAAGCAACCGAACGTTTGAGATCAGCGTGATAATGGAACTAACGACATACGTTCCAGCCGGGAAGAACAACACCTTGCCGCTGCTGGCGTTTACAGCCGCTTGAATGGCTGTCGTATCATCAGCCACCCCATTGCCAACTGCACCGAAGTCCTTGACGCTTACAATATCCTTCAACTTTGCATCAACGCTGCGTGCTACTGCACTCACACCGGATGCCGTAACCGTCTGATTTACGGTTGTGTCAAGGCCAAGCGCGGCACGCTGCGCGGCGGCGTCTGCTGCGGTGAGAACAGAACGCCCTGCGGCGCTGCTGTCGTTAATGTCAGTTGCCGGGTGCGTGTGGGCGATAACAGATGGATTGCCTGCGTTGGCAACGTCAAATGTATCATCCACGACAACGCTTATTTCTTCAAACATTCGCGCCCCCCAACCGATTAAAGAGGGACAGGAGCCGAAGCCCCTGCCCCATCGTCGTTAGTTGTTGTGGAAGCGGGCCGCCAACTGCGGGCGCAGCGTCTTGTAGCCGTATAACACATCGAGACGGCAAGGGAACTTGTCGTTGGTGATGTCGTACTGGCGCACGATACGCATGGAGATGCCGTCCATGACTTCGCGGGCGGCGAAGTCCACGCCCTTCGGCATGAGAAGGTCGGCAGTTGCAAACGCAAAGGCTTCCTTCTGGTACAGCAGCGCGGTCTGGGTGGCGGTGGACGCCGTGCCGGACCAAGTGACAGCCTTGCCAGCACCAGCACCAACGATGGTGATGTTCTGGGTAGCGCCCGAGGTGATCGGGGTCGGAGACACAACCTGAGTGGTCGTGCCAGCCGTGACAACCACGAACTGCTGAAGGATGCCCGTGGACACCTTGGTTTCCGGGTGGACCGAGAACACGCCAGCGATGGTGAACACGTCACCAACCGCAGACGAACCCGTACCAGTGGACAGCGTGATGCTGGACGAACCGGAGGTGATGCCAGTCGAGGTGTTACACACGTAAGCCGCGTCAGCAGCGCCACGGGTGTGGGCGGGCATCATGGTGTTTTCCATCCAGTCGAAACCAGCGGCGCGGCCCATGTAGCCTTCCTTGAACTGCTTGGAGATCGAGGTGCTATCGTTGAACAGCGTCTTGGTGTCCTTCACAACGTCAGCCATCGCCTTCACGTCCATCAGGGCGATACGGTCATTGGCCGGGGCCAGCGAACGCTGAAGGATGGTGCGGGTATCAAGGGCGAGGTTGTAGGTGGCCGCAGAACCCACGTTCCAAGTCGAATTGTAGATGTCCTTGTAGACATTCGACAGAACGTCAGCCTCGATGTTGGCCGCAAGGACCGACATGGCCGGGTCAAGGATGCGCTTCGAGAAGTCATCCAGAGACAGGGTGAGGTCAACCGAGGTAAAGTTCAGGTCAACGCCCTTCTGGGTCGCAACCTGGAGCGTCACGCTCGACTCGGTGGTGTCCTGCGTCGAGAGGGTGGCACCCGAGCGAACCGTGTACTGGTTCGGAAGACGAATCTTCAGGGAGTCACCGATCTTGGCACCGGACTTGGCGAACGAGTCATCGTACTCGCGCACTACGTTGCCGACGAAGTTGCACTTCTGATGGAGGATGCGCAGGGCCTCGCGGGTCACTGCGGTAGGCGTAAGGATCGTATTGGGCATTGGTCAATTCCTTCTTGCGAAGGAAGCGCCTAACCCCTATATACGTTACTCATGGAGTTTCACATGACACAGGTAATTCGCTACAACGGCACTGAATTTCGGTCTTTTAACAAAAGTTATGCGGTATCCAAGAGCGGAGAGATTTTGAGGCTTAGAGGGCTTCAAATCATTCAGCCGCATGGACACAGCAATGGCTATTTGCAAGTCAGCCACGCTGGGCTTGTGCATAGGATGGTCGCAACGTGCTGGCTGGAGAAGCCGGAAGGTGCAAACCACGTTCATCACAAGAACAGAGACAAGACCGACAATCGCGCAACCAATCTTGAGTGGGTCACACCCAAGTCCCACATGGCAGAACGCCACGAAGGGGAAATTGGCATTCATCAGGTTTCTGATGAGGCGCGCGAAAAGCTCCGTCAATATCGGCTAGGCCGCAAGCATGACCCGGAAACCATTGAGAAGATAAGATCGGCTTCCATTGCGCTTGGGTCCAAGCCACCGCCCCGTCCTGTTGGCTTCAAGTGTTCGGATGAGTCCCGCGCGTTGATGCGCCAGAACAGTCCGAATGGTACTCGCTGCGAAGTGGATGGGGTTCAGTACCGTTCGTTTTCGGATGCGGGAGAAAAGCTGGGCTTGAAGCCCCACACAGTCCGTAAACGCTGTCTCTCGAAAACTTTCGAGACGTACAAGGTGTTATAGCGTTCCTTCTATGGGACGGGCCTCCATCACGGAGGTCCAGGGTTTGATTTAGCGGTTGCCCTGCCGTTTCTTGGCAAGCTGCGTTTCCCGCCACTTCAGCCATTCATCGGCTGAAAGTTTGTCGGGATTGCTTGGACCCGTTCGCGTCTTGCCCGTTGCCACGGTGGGCACAGGCTTGGCTTGAGAGGGTGCTTGCTTCAGGCTGGCATTCTGCTTCCGCAGGGTTTCGTAGCCGATCCGCGCGAGGTTCAGCGTCTGGATCATGAGAGGGTGGGACGTATTCGAGAGTTCCTCGTTCGTAAATCCCAACTCCATGCCAAACTTGGTCAGACTTGCTCGTTTGTCGGCATCAAATTTTCCGTCCCAGCCTACTTCAGGCTTGGGCGTGTTGAGATGCTGAACGGCACGTTCCAACGCGATTGCAGTGGACTGTTCGCGGTGCGATGCCAATTCGTTGCGGCGGCCCTCAACGTGGCCGGAGAGACGGTCATGGAAGTCTCTCAACTGCGTGTATTCAGCCTGCATGACAGCGTGCTGCTGCATGTCCTGCTGTGCCAGAGCGGCCCAGTTGATGCCCTGGAACTGTTCAAGACGCTGGCGAACGGTAAGAAGCTGGGCTTCCTCGTTGAAAAGCTGCTCTTTCGTTTCGGCTTCCCACTGCGTTGCTTGGCGTTCCACCTCAAGGGCTTTGCGCTGCTCGGCAAGGGCCTGCGTCTTCTGGGTGTAGTCGGCCTGCATCATCATGCGGGCCTTGAGCTTCTCGGCAAGGGTCTTGGGAACCCTTATGGGTTCGCCGTCAATGTCAAGTTCCTCGTCATCTTCGAGGCCCTCGCCATCCGCGTCTGCTTCGTCTGCATAGTCGGAGGCAAGAGCCTCGTTTTCATCGACTTCCGGGGCCTCTGCTTCGGGGGCTTCGGCGTTCGGATTGGTCGTGTCGTCATTTTCCATCGGGAGTGCTTTCGCTTGCTCACAGGGACAGCGCCGCTTCACAGCGGGGCATCCGGGCGTTATTGCCCGAATTAGGGTGCGGTCTTAGTAACCGCGAAAATGCTGGCGAATTTTCTGCCACTGAGGGATGTTCTGGCCCTGCCCGATGCCGCCCTGACCGTTCGGGACGCCGGGATTGCCAAGGAAGCCGGGGGGCCTGTTGCCGGGGAGCGGAACGGGACCGCGACCATAGGGAGACGGAGCGCCTTCGTTGCCCCTGTCACCTACGTTCATTGGCCCCTGCGGCGCGAAATAGCCGGGGTTCTGATTGGTCAGGCTGCTAGAACCATTGCCAAAGGGCGGTAGTTCGCCACCTGTCTGCGGAGCGCCGCCAACAGTGACGCCCATGCCGGGACCATTGCCCATGCCGCCACCAAAGCCTGCCGGGGGCTTCCAGTTTGTCATGGAAGGCGCACCGTTACCCATGCCCATGCCACCGCTAAAGCCATTTCCCGGCTTCCAGTTCGTCGGACCGCGACCACCAAAGTTCACCATGATGCGTCTCCTATGCCACCATCAGCCAATCATCGTCGGCCAATGCGATTGCCCTGAGTTTCGCGCGGCGGATGCGTTCTGCCTCATCCGTGCGCTGCTGAATTTCGGCCATAACGTCCCAAGCGGGGCGCACTGGCACGATGCCTGTCTGCACGGTGAGATCGGGAGCGAGGACAATCGTCTCAGGCTCAGTGACTTTCCGGCGCTTTTTCTTCGGTTTGTCTTCGTAGTCGGGATGAACCCGATATTGAGGCTCTGCGGGGCCTTTCCAGGCGTGACCGCCGCCCGTGATGGCATTGGAACCCGCCGTCAGCGATACGAGCGAACCCGAGAGGATAATTGACCCGGTATCAACTGTGAGCGTGAACGCACTGGCGACTGGCGTGTAGGTGAGCGTTACGCTGGAACCCGTCAGCGTGACGGCAGAAGATGTTGCAGCGAGTTTGCGTGCTGCCCGAAGTGCTACGCTTGTCCCTGAAAGAGTGACCGCTGCCGAGGTGGCGGCAATACGGCGGGCAGACCTGATAACGACACTCGTCCCGGTCAGCGTTACCGCCGAAGATGTGGCCGTAATCCTATAGCCGCGTTTGAGGTTTACGCTGGTTCCGGTTAGCGTGATTGCCGCCGTGGACACGGACAGCCGAAGCGCACGCTTGAGGTTTGTACTGCTTCCTGTGAGTGTTATCGCACCCGAGGTAACGGTAATCGTGGGAGGACCACCACCGCCCCCGGACTGGGGGCCGCCAATCTGGAAGGCATCGCCCTGAAACGCGCCTCCCTGATAGGCGTCTGACACGGGTTAGTTCCTCGTCAGAGTGGCGACAATATCCTGCGCGCCCTCTTTGTAGAAATTCATGGCGAACTGCTGGAACTCAGCGTTCCGCGTGTTCAGGGACGGGTGCATGGTGTACCCCCATGTAGCCTCAAAGTCGCAATCATAGCCTTCCGGCCAGTTGCTCTTGTCGGTGTGCGGCGCTTGAGCCATACGCCACTCGCGCTTGAGATAGTAAAACCACATTTCGCCAATCGGCGGCCACTGGTGGGTCGGGTCGCCATATGCGCGGTTGCTGCCCCAATGGGGAACAATCATCGACATTTTCGCGCCGGGCTTCATTACCCGGAAAAGCTCGTTCATCAGGTGGCAGCGTTCAGTGGCCGTGAGGTGTTCCACGAAATGCGAGGCGTGGACTTCCTCAACTACGCCATCATCAAACGGCAGGCGGTCCTTGGCGACATTCACCACATGGTCAACGCCGGGAAACTCGTATTGGTCAACACCTACGAAGCCTTCTTTCTTGTTCGGGCCGCAACCAATATCTAGCTTCACCAAGTCACTCCTGTGGCTGAATCGAAGTGCCCAACTAGGACACGGTTATCAATGGCACAGCGGTAGCCGTGCTTGCGAAAGTCGTTCCAGGCGTACAAGTCCTGAGTGCCTACACCTTCCGAGGCGCTGGCGAGGGTCTTGAACCAAGGCTTGCGCAGCTTCTCGTCCTTGAACATGGACAGACGCCACAGGTTGAAGCCCATTCCAGTGCCGCAGCACTCCTGCACTTCACCAGCACGCGGAGGCTGGGGGCGGAAGTTCAGCACCGGGTCTGACGGATCACCCCAAATCTGGGGAACGCCGCCCTCGCCCTTGGTCCAGTACAGCCCACCGATGCAGGCATATTCCGGATGCTTGTCCATGCTTTCGATGAGCTTCAGGACGCCATCCACCGGGGGGATGTTGTCATGCTCAACCGTCAGGATGTATTCCCAATCCTTCAGTTCCGGGTTCGCCAAAATGGCTTCGATGGCTTCCGAGTAGGCTTGCCCGACTTCCATGCCCAGACAAAGCATCCGATAGACTGCATTGTTGGGCGGGAAGATCAGGCTGCAATGCGACAGGTAGACCTTGGCGTCAATCTTGTGGGCCGCAGGCACCAGAACGATGATGCGGTTCCGCTTCCATGATGCGCCCTCAAGGATGCGGGATGTTGCTTCTTGAATTGTCTCGTTATGGCGTCCACCGCCAGCAACGACAATTTCAGGCTTCAATTGTAGTACCTCACAAAGGGAAGACGAACTTGCGACGAACCGCCCGTCTTGGTGATGGCGGTGTGGTGGATGGACGAGGGCAGCGAAAAGTTATGGCTGTTGGAGGCATTCAGCGTGGTTGAGAATACGCCGTGGAACAGTTCTTCGCCCAGCGGTGCCGAGTAGGAAGCGCGGCCAAAGTAGGACGCCGCAGTGGACTGCGACCAGGATTGACACATGGCAGACGAATAGCCACCAAGGTTGCTGCTTGAGGTACGGGCCGTATGGACAACCACCTGATAGAACGTGCCTTCCGGCATCGTGATCTGTGCGCCATCGTACAGGTTCACGTTGCGGAGGTCCGTAAATGTGGCCGACACGTTGCCCGAGAGAGAGGAACTGTTTGCCGCGCTGTCCGTACCCCAGAACCAACTATGCGTCTGCGCCGTGACGCTGTTCTGGCTCATCACATGCGCGAACTGGAAGGACGTTATCAGCGACAGCGTAGAGTTGGACGAACTATAAAGGCCAACCATCCAACCGTTTGAGGCTGACCCCGTACCAGCCACAGTGGCCTGCCCCGAAATGAGCATTTCGACTTCGCCAAAGAACAGCGGATTGTCGAAGTAAACCGGGGATGCGTAGCCTGAAACCGTGTGCTGCGTGGAACCGCCCGTGCCGCCTGACGTACCCGAGACAAACGAGGACTTAGCCAGCGGAACAGGGCCGATGGGGTAGACATACTGCGTCTGCGGAATTGGGCTGCTGATAACAATCGTACCAGTTGACCCGCCGAGCGTCACACCACCCGCACCCTGCAACACCACATTGGTGCCGGAAGCCGTGGAAGCGTTCGTGGTGTTCCCTGACAGCGTATAGAACTGGTTATGGGCCGAGTTCCAATCGCTCGGGCGCACCAAATCCGTGGCATTGACCGTCTGCGTGCCGCCCGTCGAGTTACCGACAGTGACAGTTCCCGCCCAATCCGCAATCGTGTTGGATTTGACGTGCGAAATAGCCAATTAAGTCACCGTGAAAATCGAAGTCGTGAAGTCGAGCGTCAGGCTTTCGGTATCCGCCAGCGTCAGCGCCGAACCATAGTTCAGATACCCAATCAGGGGATCAACCGGGCTGGTCGGGGTGTTGTTGTAGAAAACCGCATACTGGAACGGGCCGATAGACCCACCAGAAGCCGTGATAACAAGGTCCGTTGCTATGAACGTGCCAGTGCCGCCCGTCTCGGTCCAACTCTTGCCCGCAAGCGCAACACCACCGCCCGCACCACCCGTATAGCCACCACCCGTACTCAACTGCGTAATGTCAGCAAGAACGGTATGCGTTGCCACGTTCGGCGCAGTATTGGTGAGGGCAACCTTAATGTCACCCGTGGACAGGTCATGGACGCCCTTGCCAAGCTGTTCCTTGAAGTCCTGGTAGAATGTGAAGGTTGAAGCGGGCATATCAATTCACCATCGGGGCTTGAGGGGGTGCCTGCTCTTCGACAGGCTCATCAATCGTGTGCATAATCAGGCCCGTCTGCGGGTCACGAACGGGGGTCCGCTTCATGCGCGGTTGATTGACCTGAAGCGGGGGCAATGTCGCCATTGTCTGCTGCATGGCCTGCGCCACGGTCTGGGCGATAATCGGGGCAATCGTCTGCGCCATGTTCTGCGCCAAGGCCCCGCCAACCTGTTCCGGCATGTTGATGGCAATGGGAGAAGCCTGCGGAGGCAACGGACCAGCCATCTGGGCGTCTGCCGCCATGCGCTCAGTCTCAGCCTTGTAAGCCTCGATTTGGAGCTTCTGACGGTCAAGTTCCATCTTCATCTGGTCAAGCTGCGACTTGCCCTTGAGTTGCTGGTTTTCCTGCTGCAACTGCTGGATTTGCTGCTGGCCCTGCTCGATCATCTGCTGCAATTCAGGCGGGGGTCCACCGTTGATCTGCTGCGGAAGCATGGCCTTGAGGCGTTCTGCAATCTCTTCAGCCTGCGGCCAGTCCAGCGCCTTCACCATGAGGTCGCCAATGATGGGCGCGGCGTCCGGGTAGGCCCGGATCATCTCGACCATCTGCTGTGCGCTTTCCTCGCGGCGGGTCGTGAACGAAGGCCCGGTATCGACAGCCACATCGTAGCGGCCCACGCCCAAGTCATAGATGCGCTCGGCACCCTCAATCATGCCCGTCTGCTGGGCCATCATGTCCTGCTGGTCAGGCGCTTCGCCGTTCTCGTCCTTCTTGCCCAGCTTGGCGTTCCGCTCGGTGTCATCCTGGCCGATGATGCGAACAATGCGCTGGCCGTCATAGACCTTCGGGATCAGATCAACCAGAACGCAGCCCACATGGCGAATGGAGCGGGCAAGGTTGTCAATGAAATGGAAGGTGTTTACGTCACCCTCGCGCTGACGGGCCATGATAGCCCTGCCGGAAGTCTCGTTGCTGCGCTGCCCAAGGCTGGCGTCATACATGCCGATAATCGACTTCATGTCATCGGACGCCGCGAGGGCCTCAGACATGGCACCAGCAGCGCCACCGCCGTCAATCGGCTGGCGCATCGGGGGCTGGTTGCCACGCGAGTACTGGAGGAAGGCGTGGCTCTGGGTATTGGCCGTCAGCCAGTTCGGATCAGCGTCAAAAGCGCCCTCTTCACCGATGAACGGGACGCGAGGGGCTAGAGCGACGAGTTCCGTGGCGGTCGTGCGCCAATAGTTAAACATCCGCTGCGCGTCTTTCGCATTATGGATAAGACTGCGAAAATGGCGGCGACCCTCAACATTGAGTTCTTCTCCGTACACCGGGATGATGGGCAGATATTGCCCCTTCCACTCGTTTTCTTCCAAAATCTCAGCACCAGTCATAATGCGCTGGGTGATTTTGTAAGCCTTCGTCATGCGGCTATTCACAGGCACAATGCCAGCCATCTGGAAAATGTCAGACCCGGCTTCGTACTCCTGCTTTCCGACAACCTGGCCGTTGTTCAGCATGAGAATTTCGCGCTGGCTTTCCTCGCGGTGCCAGCTTTCGCAGATCAGAACATCGTCATCGTCACGCCAAGGGGCCTTGAGCGTCTCATAGCCGAGGCTTTCCCAGTCAATCGGGTCAGCGCCCTTCCACTTGGCCTTGAACTCTTCCTTGGACTTTAGCTCCGTGATCCAGCATCGGTTCCAGTCGGACCCGTCCATGCTTGTCGAATACGGATCACCGTAGACGCTGAAGGGGTTAGCGATACGTTCAATCTTGAGACACTTGTCGAAAGTGTCATCGTACTCGTAATCAATGTTGACGCGGATGTAGCCCCAGCCCATCGATACCGCGAAGTCAACCGCCGTATCATACGCAACATCCGCCTTGGAAGTGCGTTCGATATTGCGGATAAGACCTTCCAGCACGTTCGCCGTGTCAATATCAGCCTTGTCATCGACGGGCTTCACCTTGATCTGGGGGCGGTTCTGGCGGCTGTCGTTGACCACCTGGCGAATGAACGCAGGCATCTTGTTGATGGTCAGGATTGGACGGGAATCCCGCTCACGTTCCTTCCTGATCTGCTCGGGCCACTGCTCGGACAGACGGGCGAACTTGAGGTCTTCAAGGGCCACGTTGCGGTTTTCAGACTCCGCATCGAATGCCTCCTCGAATTCCTCAATTTCCTCTTTCAGCTTATCGTCTTCCGAAGCCATCGGGCCTCCTTCGTGCCGCATCGCTGCGGGAAATGTTAGGCGTGGCCTATCTGGTCGCGCTCGGCGTCTTCCCGCTTGCAGCGGTCCAGATAGGCAAATGCGCGCATGAAAACGTCTTCTGGAGACGGGAGGCTATCCGAGACTTCAAGAACAATTTTCTCAAATTCAGATTTGCGAACTGTGTATTGGCTCGGCGGTGCTATTTTCAACTCATCCATGAGCCACCTCAGAGCGGGAAATGTTCAGCGCGCAATAATACGCGAGGCCGTGAAGCCGATTATAAATCCGGTTGCGAAGCGTTCTGGCGCTAGTGACGCAGCCGCAAGCGCGGCAATCAGAAGAACGGCGATACAGGCATTGCGCCCGTAGCGCAGCGCCGCTTCAGCAATCGTTTCTGGTTCTGGTGGGATGATAACAGCATGGCATTCCGGCCTAACAACCTTGTAACCGTATTGTGTTCTCAACTCATCCATGATCCACCACCGACAACAGCGCGTTCTCTTGCCTTGGGTTTCTCTCTCGGGGCTTCGTAGGCCACGGCCATCAGGCCAAATGCGTCAGCGGCGTGCGAGGACCAATCGTGGTCAGGCCCCAAGCCAATGTTGCGGGCCTCGTCGCGCTTTTCGTGATACCAGCCAATCGCATCCAGACCGGGACGGGTTGTCTCTTCGTTGAACCAGATGCTCGGGAACAGGCGTCTTGCAGCCTCAATGCGCTTCATCGCAGCGCCCTTGCCCTGATTGTCTATTGTTTCAGCTTTGAAGCCAGCTTGGCGGATATGATCTGCGAAGCGCACTCCAGTAATGTTGCTATGCTGGGCACCGTCGTGGGGGAGTACACATAGACACTTATCCCACCGATCTCGCAGCCATACCAAGTGGGCCGAGAGCGGTTGCCCTTGCGCTTCGTAGTAATCGAGGACACGGACTTCGCGTCCAACGAACTGAGCGATCCAGATGGCCGTCGAATCATTGAAGCCTATGTCCCAGAAGGCCCGCACTTGCATCAAGGGGTCAGGCTGTACCTTGCCGATGCGCCCCTGCTGCCGTGCCTCAAGAAGGTGCTTTGAATAGTATGCGCCAGCAAGGCTGGTGATATGGTCGCCTTCCCAGATATGCCTGTACTGCTCTGGGCGTTCTCTGAGGTCGCGCTGCCTGTCGCGCTCAAGTTTGGCCGGGAACCAAGGGTTATCCGACCAGTTCATTTCAACGACCTTGAAGCGCGGATCAACCGGGTCGCGGAAACGGGCCTCGACTGCGGCTGTCTTGCGCTTAGGGTTCCACGTTATCCACAGTTCCGAGTCTTCTTCGCGGAGTGTCGGCACAAGTATCTGCCAACTTTCTTCCGTAACAGGCTCGGCCTCATCCACCCAACCCAATAGAATGCGGGCTTTAGACTTGATGCTTTCAATTGAACGGTCCAGGCCACTGAAAACGTAACGGATGCGCCCGCTTTTGGTTCTGACGTACTTCTCGCCAATGTCAAAGAACGGTTCAAGCCAAGGCTCGGAGCGGATTGCAGCCTTGACTTCCTCTAGCGAACTATCGTCCAGCGAGTTCATGAACTGGCGGCCACAGAGGATTACACCCTCACGGCCTGCCGCGTCCCAGATGTGCGCCCTGACCGCCGTCATCTTGGCGAAGGTGCGCGTCTTGGCACTGCCTCGACCACCGTAAGCGCCACGAACGTCAGCCTCGCCCTCAAATACCGGGATCAGCTTGGGGGGCAGTTCAATCCGCGCTGTTGTCACGCGGGGCCACAAGCTCAATGCGGGTTACAAGTTCCAGCGGGTTGTTTGCGTCACCCGCTACAGTCATCGGAAGCACCTTGCCAAGCAGCGACATGAACGGGCCGGGGTTGGTCTGCGCCTGAATGGTCAGGTACTCGACAATGCCTTCTTCGCCGCCGCCGCCTGCTTTCTGTGCCGCCTGAAGAATAGCGTCCTTGAGTAAGGCCGTGGTCTTGTTGGGTACGCCCTTTGGACGTCCCGGCCCCGGTTTGCCTTCCCCGATTTTCAGGGTTTCTTTAACGGCTTCCGAGCCGACTGCTTCATCAGCTTGGTCGCTCATGCTGGCCTCTTTGCTTGTGATGGGGTTCCCGCCGCGCAAGCGCAATCTGCTCTACGCAATACCTGGAGAGGGTGGCAGTGGTGCGGGCGGGAATTGTTGTGAACTGGAGTCCGATGCGTCTAGGACGCTCCAATCGGGAGCAGACTCGGACAAACATCTGCTGGTTAGGTATCCCCTGCGCTTTAACCGCGAG